>Ga0190303_1000608_pt1 | contig 14868 bp, 13 predicted proteins | sample 48700701_MG_FD_161672 | JGI IMG/M metagenome (GOLD analysis project Ga0190303, IMG submission 161672) | Hydrothermal vent sediment bacterial communities from Southern Trench, Guaymas Basin, Mexico - 4870-07-0-1_MG | ecosystem: Environmental > Aquatic > Marine > Hydrothermal vents > Sediment ...
ATTCTTTCCTTGGCCTTCGCGTTCATTCGTTTCATTCGTGGTTTCTCTCTCCAACCCACAAACCCTCAAGCATGGGGCATGGCAAAGGTTATCAGGGGAAACGCCTTAAAAGAATTATCCTGCACATAGCAGCAATAGATGGCATCATCCAGAGCAAATCGAGCCATAAACAAGGGAGATGTGGGACGGAAATAGATTGCGCGGTTGATAGTGGCACGGGGAATGGTATCGGCTCCCAACAAAACCCCACCGGAACCGGCCTTATAATTCAGCAATTCTTTCACACCATCATGCTTGGCTTTTGCCAGAGATTCAGAGTTAATCAAGGGGGGATAGTAGTGACTTTTCGCCTGGTGGCACCAGTCCCAGCGCAGACAATCCAGGAAAAAGTTCACATCCTCCGGCCAATTTTTCTTGATGACGGACATCAGAAGTGCTGCGTTTTTTTGCCAGTCCCTCCGCAGATTGTTCACATTCTCAGATTTCGAAGCTACGGCCAGCAGTTCAAAGGCGTGAAATGGGGAGGAACTTTTTTCCACAATTGCTTCAAGAGAATATACAAAGGCTCCGCTGTTGTGGTACATATCCACCATCGATTCGATGTCCCGCAAGGCATCGAGTTCTTCGGGAGAGAGCCATTTCGTCTCCAACACCTCATAGGGTGGGGATGACAATGCCTTGATGCCGTATTGTACTGCACTTTCTGCCATAAAAGTTCCCGGCAACATTTTGAGAAATCCCAGTTGTAATTGAGATGCTTGCAACTGATAAACTTGATTAAAAGAGCGGGAAAAGGTATCAAAATCTTCGTAGGGCAGCCCGGCAATAAGGTCGGTATGGAGGTGAATTGTTTTCATGTTTCGGATGGATGCAATGGTCTCTGCGATGCGGGGGAAGTGCTGCGTGCGGCGAATGGCCTTTAAGGTGGGAGGATTGGTACTTTGTATGCCGATCTCAAACTGGAACAATCCATCCGGGACTTGCTGCAGAAGAGCGAGATCTTCTGCAGTGATTAGTTCGGGATGGATCTCGAAATGGAAGACTGTGTGTCTCACCTTTTGCTGCATGATCCAGTGCCATATAGCACGAGCTCTTTGGGAATCAGCATTAAACGTTCTGTCGATGAACTTGATTATACGGGGATTTTGCCGCAACAGAAAGGACAATTCTTCAAAAACCAGTGGAAGTGGGCGAAACTCTACCGGCAGATCACTGCGGGACGACAGACAATAGCTGCATCTAAACAGGCATCCCCGGCTGCTTTCGTAGTAGATGTAGTGCTTATCCAGTTGAGGAAAGTCGGCATCAATATAGGGAAAGGGAATATCCTTGAAGGCTGGAGGAGGAACTGTTACTATCTTCTCACTGCATGCGTCTTGCAAAAGTGCCGGAACAGCCCTTTCACCCGGTCCGCAGACTATGTGGTCAATGGTGGGAAAGCGGGACAGCCAATCCTGGGGATTGTAGCTTACTTCCGGTCCCCCAAGGATAATCTTCATGGATGGCAGGAGCTTTTTGAGCTCTGGAAGCAGATAAGCAACCATCTTGCTGTTCCATATATACACCGAGAGCAGGATAAAATGAGGTTTCAGGCCGTTGATGTGGGCTAAAACCTCTAACAATGGTTGATTAATGGAATATTCATGAAGCAGGATTTCCAGTGGAAGATGGTTGCATGACTGGCGAAGGTAGCGCAAAGCGAGGTTAGAATGAGTGAAACGCGCATTAAAACCTGCCAGTAAAACGCGCTTCATTTATTGAAACATCTCCAATGCCTTCGCCAGATCTTCGGGGAAATCAATCTCAATACAGGGAGCGCCATCGGTGGGAACTGCTTGCAGATAGACCTCTTTTGCCAACAAATCTACCGCATACTCAAAGTAATTGTTCTCCTGATGCGTGTCCACTCCATACTGAAGCTTTTCCGAAAAGATCGGGAGTACTTCTTTATTGAATTTACCTACCCCGATAAATTCTCCGGAACACTGGGGAATCGGCAAAAGTTTGCCTATTTCCATAATGCGATCGCCAGACAATATCATCTTAACTTCCTCCTCTCCACAGCTTTTTGTCTCCAGAAGCAACTGTGAATGGGGGGATGGTTTGCAGATTTTGCCCAGTAATTCATGGGAAAACAGTACATCGGCATTGAAATAGATGAAGTCATCCGTGAAGGTTTCCCGGGTGAGCCACAGTGAGTAGAGGGTGTTCGTAGTGTCATAGACAGGGTTTTCGATGAAGGTACACTGGGATGCATCCAGCTTTTGCAGGATGTGATCAGCCAGTTCTTCCTTCTTATATCCCAACACGAAAACAAAGTTTTGGATGCCTGCATCCAGGCAACTCTGGATTTGACGATGCATAATGGTTGAACTTCCTATGGAGATCATGCTCTTTGGTAAGCCTCCTGAAGCTTCAGATAAACGACGGCCCATGCCGGCCGCCAGGATAATTGCTTTCATACTCTTCCTTCTTTTATCAATAAAGGTGTTTCTTGTGGCACCGGCGCTTTTCGTCAAATGCTTTTTTATTCTTTGTTTGACACTACAAGCCTCCGAAAAAAAGTGATCCTGAATGAAAACAAAGTAGTGGAGGAATATATGGAACAAAAGGCAGATAAAAAGGCCGAAGAGATGGCCATCCAGGAAAACCTTGATCGCATCAAGTACAAACTGGTGGTTATCAGTGGAAAAGGGGGAGTGGGTAAAAGCACTGTTGCCGTGAATGCTGCTTTTGCGTTAGCTTTGAATGGCAAGAAAGTGGGCATTCTGGATGTGGATATTCATGGCCCGTCTATCGCAAAAATGTTAGGTATCGAAGGAAGAACCCTGAAAGCCGCTACGGCTGATGGTCGCCCGCAACCGATTCGTGTGGTAGAAAACATTTATGCCCTTACCATTGCTTCTATGATGCCTAACCCCGATGAACCGATAATCTGGCGTGGCCCTCTTAAGATCGGGGTGATACGTCAGTTCATGCAAGACATTGAATGGCCTGAACTTGATTACCTTATCGTTGACTGCCCTCCCGGAACGGGTGATGAACCTCTCTCGGTTATTCAAACTCTTAAAAAGGTGGATGGTACTATTATCGTCTCAACTCCCCAGGATGTTTCCCTCCTTGATGCCAGGAAGACCATAACCTTCTCCGGGAAAATGAATGTTCCTGTTATTGGCATCGTGGAAAACATGGCTATGTTCCTCTGCCCGCATTGCGGCGAACCCATTGATATCTTCAAGGGAACTGGTGTGCAAAAAGCGGCAGACGACTTTGGCGTGGACATCCTTGGCTCCATTCCCATTGATGCAAATATAGTAAAAACCAGTGATTCCGGACGCCCTTTTGTATATGATTTTGGCAAAACATTAGCAGCTCAAGCGATGCAGAGTATTGTCACGAAGATCATTGAGAAGGTTGAAAAATAGTAATTCGGTAAAGGATAATTCAATATAAGCTCTCCTTCGGGAGAGCTTTTATTGATAGAGTAAGGGAAAAGCGGAGGCCTTTGGGAGAAGCCTCCGCCGGTTGGTTGGTAGGGAAAAGGAGGAATGAGAACGATGAGACTCCTTAACCCTCTGGGGAGATCACTTGATAGTGACCAGTTCGCGAGCGATATCTTTATCACCCATATATATATCGCAATTTACTCGGTAATGACTCACGATTTCCGGATTTTTGAGGTAGATTGGTTTGTGCTCTACGACCCGAACAAGCTTATTACGGGCTTCAAAATAATGTGGGTCTGTGATGTCTGGTCCATAATAGTTCCTGAACCCAATGATGGAATGCTGTTCATTATCAATTTCCAAGCTAGGACTTACTTCAATAGTATCTGGATCAACCACACGGACGACAATGTACTTCTTCATCTTTGCTCTCCTCTTTCGTGACATTCAGATATTAAAAAATGCATAACCTGTGCCAGACGTGTAAGTGGTAGGTAATGCGGATCGCAGGATGTTTGGCGAGGTGATTTGTCGCTTTTGTGCGACAGAATTGTGGCAGGAAATCAACAAAAAAAACCTCCACTGATGTGGAGGCGTAAAAGCTTTTCGTCATTTTCCCCTTAAGAGAAAAGATGCTCCAATGTATGACGAATCATCTCAGTATTAAAGGGTTTTTTGATAAAATCAAAGGCTTCAACCGTTGCTGCTTCCCGTATGGTTGTAAGGTCGTTGTATGCGGTACAGAATATCACGGGTATATTATGCTCTTCTGTGATGTTACGTGCCGCTTCAATGCCATTGATTTCCCCCGATAACATGATGTCCATAAAGAATAAATCGGGGTTGGATTCCCGCGCTATCTGGATGGCTTCTTCTCCTGTGGAAACGATGGAAGTTACTGTATATCCACTCTCCTCTATGGCTGCTTTCAAATCTTCAGCCACAATCCGTTCATCTTCAGCAATGACGACCGTATGTTTCACAACTCCCCCTCGAAAATCATTTCTTCTATACTACGCAAATTTGATGCCGTTTCTCGGGCAGGGGAAAATTAGTAGTGCATCCATTATGAAGGGCTTGAAAAAATCGTAGGATTTACTGAGGATAAAAAAGATGAACCAGACGACTTTTTTTTGCCATTTTGAGTGCTTCGATCACCAGCTTTTTATTCCCCGGGATAAACCACTGAACCAACGCCTTTTGCAAGCGCATAACCCGTCCACGAGGAACATGGATGTTGTTTCCATCAAGGTCTTTCCCCGTTACATACATCAATGTGCTTATGGTAAGAGGAGTGGGCGTAAACTCCTGTATCTGTTTCAATTTTATGTTGTTACGCCGCAGATATACCGCCAGCTCGATAGCTTCATTCATCCCGGAACCCGGATGTCCCACTATCATATAGGGGACGATAAATTGCTTTTTGCCGATCTGCTTTGAGTAGCTGCTAAAGAGGTGGTGAAACTTCTCATATAGGTCAAAGGACGGTTTATTCATCAGACGCAGTACGCGGTTGGATGCATGTTCAGGGGCAAGCTTTACCAGTCCTCCGGTATAGTGCTGTGCCAGATCCTTGATGAAGCCGGTGTCGTCCAATGCCAGGTCATGGCGTATTCCCGATGAGATGCGAAGATGATCCACACCGGGGATGTTCTTGCATTTCCGCAGTAAGCTGCGGTAAGGCAGATGAGATCGACTCAGATGTGGGCAAATATCCGGTTGCAGGCATGATCGCCGTGTGCATTGCTCACTGATGCCCAGGGAACAGCTCATCCCATACATGTTTGCTGTGGGGCCTCCTATGTCTGATATCTCACCATTGAAATGCGCATCCGAAGCGATTTCCCGCACTTCCTTCAGAACAGATTTCCCGCTGCGGCTGCTGACAGTTTTCCCTTGATGTGCGCCAATTGCGCAAAAGCTGCATCCACCGAAGCATCCGCGATGGGCAGTCACCGAATTTTTTATCTGTTCAAAGGCGGTAATGCGGGCATGACCATAACGGGGATGAGGAGCGCGGCAAAAGGGAAGTCCGTACACTTCATCCATGACGCTTTGCTCCAATGGCTTTGCCGGAGGATTATGCTTGAGATACCGTCCGGCAAAGGGCATCCAGAGTAGGGAAGTGCGGTGATGCGTGAAGAAAAGGACGTTGGTTTTCCAAAAATCCTGTTGCGCAGTCTGTTTGCTGAATTCTGGCAGGACGATATCTTTCTCCCCGGGTTTATCATGCGTGATGACCACAGTGCCGGGAATATTCGTTACGGTGCGGATGTCTTTGCCGGAAGCTGCGGTATGGGCCAGCTCCAGTATTGCGCGCTCTCCCATGCCATACACAATCACATCGGCTTTGGCATCAAAGAGCAGAGCATTACGAATTTTATCCGACCAATAATCGTAGTGCGGGATGCGGCGCAGGCTCGCCTCAATGCCGCCTAACACGATGGGGACATTATCAAAAAGCCGCCGTACCTGCTGGCTGTAGGCTATGGTAGCACGGTTTGGACGCAGTCCTGTCTGGCCGTCTGGCGAGTAGGCATCTCTGGTGCGAATCTTGCGCTGGGCAGTGTAATGGTTTATCATGGAATCCATGTTGCCTGCGGTGATGCCGAAGAAAAGCCGGGGTTTGCCCAATGCCAGAAAGTCGGCATCAGTTTGAGGTTGAGGTAAAATACCCACGCGGTAACCGGCAGCTTCCAGATATCGGCCAATGATAGCGGCTCCAAAACTGGGATGATCGATGTAGGCATCACCGGTGATGATGATGATATCTGCATCCCGCCATCCCCGATGGGTCAGCTCTTGCGCTGTGGTTGGCAAAAATTCAGTCATAAAAAAAAGCGGCGAAATTCGCCGCCCTCATATCTTTGCGATACCTACGGATTCAGGCGAATAACATTTATTGCCTGCACGCCTTTGTCGGTATCTAGGGTGTCAAATTCTACATCTTCTTCGGGAACCAGGAATTTCCGCGATTTATCAGAAACCGTTACAATCGATTTCCAATGAACAAAAAATTCTTTGCCTTCCTCTGAAAGCACAAAACCATATCCTTTTGTTTCATCGAACCATTTTACTTTTCCGTACATTTCTTTATCCTCTTTTTACGATATCGGGTCAATTACGTTAGTGCCCCGCTGGAGGGCAAGGTTTTTTTACTTCGGGTGTACCAGATTCGCCACAACAGCGATAAAACCATGTTCTGCACGAATTAAAAAAAGTGTGGCCGATGCATTCCCCGATAATCGGAGCTTCTTGCGAAAGCTCTCCACGGTGTCGGGGAATCCTCGTGTTTTTATCACCAGATTGCCGATATTATGGGCTTTTATCCAGCCTTTAAGAGTCTTTAAGGAATAGGGAAATTCATCGGATACTTTATAGGATTCCACCAATTCGGAATCTCCCGGCTGGTCACTGGTAAGCAGCGCAATTTTAGGATGCAACATTGTCGCACCGATTTTCTCCCCGCATTCCTGCACCAGCCCGGCGCGAACCACTGCTCCGTGGGGTGTGTGCAGATAGGTTTTCAGCGTGGAAGTTTCTATTGCAGCATGGGATGCATCCAGCGTGATGCCAGAAGGTAACACTACAGCCCGGCGAGGGACATCCGGCGTGGCGAACTGTCCGGTACAGAGCAGCATTTCCTTCACAGTGTTGCCTTCGGCTACGCATTCCCAGGTGTGGGGCAGGGGTACCTGGATGGGTGGGTAATCCACCGCGGGTGCGCATTTTATCAGCAGGTTACTGGTAATGGCTTGCAAACTCAAAAGGGCGGATAATGGAGGAGAATAGGTTTCTGGATTGATGAGGCGCTTTCCGGATTTTCGGCGATCCGGATCGGCATAAAGGGCGTCAACCGGCTGTGAGAAAGTCTCGGCCCGCTGGCACAAAAAGGAGATATTTGTGTGGTTGGCTACAGCGGCATTAAACCGTGCCATGGCTAGCACTTCATCACTGGCATCCAGAGCAAAAACATGGGATGCCCGGGTTGCAAAAGCCTGTAAATCCACTCCGACACCACAACACAGGTCTGCCACGTGCCAACCGGGTTGCATTTTACTGGCGTGATATGCGGCCAGGCAGGAAGAGCTGGCTTGTTGCGCCGCTTTATCAGAGAGCATCAGGTGATGGGCGTGGGAAAACTTGTGATTGTTTGCATCCTGTAAGCGAAAAAGAGTGAGTAGATCTCGTACCGGAGCTTGGGGATATGCTGCGATTGCCTGCTGAATCTGGTTGATGGATGTGGGTTTTTCTGCTCGCAATTGAGCGCAATCGGCAGCATTGGCGGGGTCTGAAAGATAGGCGATGAGGGCTGAGATATTCATAAAAAAGGGCGGCATGACACCGCCCTACGTCGTTATGATTTATTTGAGCAGGATCATTTTCTTCACGCTGGTGAAGTTTGCTACCCGTAATTTGTAGAAATAGATTCCCGAACCAACCGGATGTTCGTTGCTGTCTGAGCCGTTCCACAGGATTTTGTGAGTTCCGGCATCCATGGATTGGTTGATGAGGCTTTTTACTTTTTGGCCTCGGATGTTGAAAATTTCCAGGTTTACTTCGCCATTGTGGGGAAGGCTAAACTGGATGGTGGTCACCGGATTGAAGGGATTGGGGAAGTTTTGGAAGAGGTGGGCGGCGGTTACCGGCGGTGTAACCGGATCGGCGGGAGTAACCAGGATATTGTGTTGGTAATTGCCGGTGCGGCGGTAATTCCCGCGGTAGGTATTCCAGGGTATTTTGTCGCCTTTTGGTAACTTGATGTCGATGATGAAAACGCCGTTTGATATGCCGGAAACCAGGTCAAAATCTCCATCGCCGTCGATGTCTTCCAGGGTGGCGGGAACGTTTCCACTCTGGCCCACGGGGACGGGAGCGAAGGGGATTTCCTGCCCGTCTGCGTGGAAGGCGTAGAGATCGTTTTGGGATGTGAGACAGAGGAAATCGACGATGTCATCGTTATCGATATCTGCTGCGATGGGTGGGTTTGTGATAGGAGCGCCGATGGAAATCGGCCATCCCGCAAGTTCGCTGCCATCCTGCTCTATGATGTAGAAGGTGCCATTTTGCGTGGCAAAGGCAAGTTCCAGAGCACCGTCGTTATCGAAGTCTGCTGCGATCACAGAATTTATCACCTTATCGTTGAGGTCTTTTTCCATATAGAGGCTGCCGTCAGGATTGAGGATATGCAGCTTGTTGTTGATGGTTGAGATGACGATGCGATTTTCTGAGATGATGGTGGGAGCGCCGGTGACAGGTGATCCCATGTTAACCGGGAATCCGTTCACGGCAGAGCCGTCACCATTGAAGCCGTAGAGATTGCCGCCTAATGTGGCGACCAGAATCTCATCCAGACCATCGTTATCGATGTCTCCTGCTGCCATTTCGGTGTTTATGAGCATCGGCAGCTGGATGGGGAAACCGGAAAGCAGATTGCCGGTGTTGTCTATGGCCAGCAGATTGCGGTCCGATCCCATGCTGATGATCTCAAAACGGTCGTCTCCGGCAATGTTTGCCACCATGGGAGTGATGAGTTGCTCGCAGCAATCCTGGTAAGAAAATACCAATGTTGCTGAGTGATCAAAGACGTTTATCTCACCTTCGCGATTTGCCACAACGATCTCGTCATAGCCGTCTCCGGTGATATCTGCCATGGCAGTGCTGCGGAGTATGTTTTCACCGGCAGAAACCGGGAAGTTACCCACAGGCTGGGCATTGATATCCAGAACGTTGATCTTGGCGCCGCCGTCAACCAGCAGGATATCCTTTGTTCCATCCTGATTGAAGTCGGTAATGATGGGGCTGCTGATGAGGGAGTAATTGTTGTACCATGGCCAATCTTTCTGGAAGAGTGAGACTTCAAAATCCATCACGTAGGATTTGGTAAAGGTTGCGTTGGTGCCCACCGGAGCAGTTACGGTGATGGTGTATGGATAGGATGTATAGTCCACTTCCTGGGGTAATTCCACCACAAAGGGGGCTGCTGTTGCGGAGGAGCCGGCAGCAATTGTACCGTAATCTACGGTGCTGGTGATAAGCTGAATAGTGGGATCTTCAAAGGAGATGGTTGCCGTTACATCGGATGCATTTGCCCAACCTGCTTCGTTTTCCAGTTCCACCGATATTTCCAATCGTTCCCCCGGATTCGGGATGCCGTCGCCATCTCCCTGCACATCATCAAAGGTCGCATTGATTGCTCTGATGTAAGGGAAGCCGCCGATGGGATCTTTTACGGCAATGGAGGGGTCTCCAAAGAGAATGAGCTCATAATGAACCCAGCGCATCACGCCGCTGCTCATAGCTTCATTCACCAGCACTTCGCGAGAGTATTTTAAGGCCTTTCCCAATTCCCGCATATTTTGGGTATAGAGAGCTTCAAAAAACTGAATATCATAGGGCTCGGATGCACCGTTTGTGCTACCGGGAGCGTACCATCCATACCGCGTGTTTCCTACAAAGGCATAGAGTCCGTGGGGGGAAATTACGATGTTCTCGCCCACAGCTTCCGATTCGTGGCTGGTATTTTCGTCAAATGCAGCGGGATAGCATCCTTGACTGTAGGCAAAGCCATATTCAGTATTTGTATAGGATGCCACATGGCCATTGGTTTGACCAAAAAGAATGCTTTCATTGCAGTGCCCCATGTGGTTGATGATGCTCAAACCCTGGTTAATGGAGTTTCTCACCGCGTTTGCGCTAAAGGTTCCATTCCGGTCATAGAGCTTGTTCATGTGGTACCCATCTATGAGGGTTGGTTCTATTACGTCTTTGTAATCGCCTCCCCAGGTGAGGGGATTGTTGTTGAGGTTTTCGCCATAAAAATAGACAACGTCATTGCTGTAAGTGCTATTATCTGCGTAGTATGCGTGTTTCATCAGAATATTGGAAAATTCCACTTCGGTTTCTGCAGGGAAGCGCCCGATAGATACTTCCGGCAGATAATCGGGATCGTCGTTTGTCTCGCCATACAGCGCATCGCCGTCGGCATTCCAATCGCCATCCAGATTACTGAAATATTCGTCGGTAGGAATGCCATTGTCTATAGTATTTCCTACTTCACCATAACAGCCCCGGAAGGGTACGATCTCGTCGTCACCAGCCAGAATAACATATTCCAGAGGTGTTGCCGTGCCACTGTAAGTGGTGTAGGCATCGGTGATGAAGGTGCGAACTTTGGCGGCATCGTCTTCGCCGTCATACTCGGGATAAATGTCTTCTGTGAGAAATACTTTGGGGGTGATGCCGTGGGCGGTTTTCCAGTCCACAAAGTCATCAAGGTAGGCTTCGGTCTGACCACTGGTGATGATGATCATCTGATAGGGCTCGGTGGGTGTAACCAGCGAACGACTGGAGGTCGTTGCTGTTTTTTTATAGGATGCAAGAGCGTTGGAGTTTTGCACACGGCCACTGAGTGCGCGCAGTGTGGTCGGGTTTGTGGTGAGGAAGGCATTTTCATGATCGTAGGTAGCCTGATTAAAGACGGTATCCACGCTGATTTCAACCGTTGAATGCCATGTGATTGTGCCTTGAACAGGGTTGTATCGGTAGGGATAGTAATTGACGATGAGAAGTGCGTATCCGTTTTGATATTGGGTTCCCAGCACTTCATACTCTGCGGCTGGATATAATGCATCCTGGCTGTAGATGCTCCGGTTAACCACGGTCTCCACACTGAAGGCATTATTCATCGGCTGTTGGGCCATTGCGTGGATTATTCTATCTACCGAAATTTCCTGTGCTGCCTTACGGCTGGTTGTACGAAATTCTTGGAAATCCTGTCCCATCGGCAGAGCAATCTGAAGTGGTATATATGGAATGGCCGGCTCACCGGCTACGTTGAGTAACGGTAATGTTGTATCAAAAGTACCTTGATTTATTCGTGGTGCTTCTATGTTGATAGTAAAGGCAAGAAGTACCATAGGTATCACGAATGCCATTATTGCGAAAAGAGCTCTTTTCATTTATCCTCCTGAAAATACATTTACTTACAAGCTATTGTTTACATACCTCCGGGTCAAGGGGAAATTTGCCGGTGTGAAACAAATTAGGGACTATCTCAGACAGAACTGTTGACAACTAATCTGACACTTCATTTTTTGGCCCCAGTCGGGATGTAGCGCAGTTCGGTTAGCGCGTTCGGTTCGGGACCGAAAGGTCGGAAGTTCAAATCTTCTCATCCCGACCATTTTTGTATCTCTATCATCAAAATCAACTTCGGAAGCATAAATACGCATCTTCCTTCTGGCGCAACCTCCTTACGGCTCTGTTCCAATAGAGGGAGGCTGTCTGGGGCATCTTTCCCGTACTGGCATAATTGCAGATCAGAGGAAAAATCATTAAAATCAGTTTATTTATGTTGCGACAGGGGTTTTTTAACATAGCTTGTTTGCATACCCCTATGGGGTATAGGAGGAAGAACAATGTGTAATGGCGATTCAACCTGTCCGGCAAAACATGTGCACCATTCAGAAGAATTTAAAAATAGTCTGAAAGCTCGATTGAGCCGGGTGGAAGGTCAGATCCGGGGTATCAACCGCATGGTGCAGGAAGATGTCTATTGCGATGATATCCTCAACCAGATTGCCGCCGCACAATCGGCATTGCGTTCGGTAGGTAAGCTGCTTTTGGAAAAACATGTGGAAAGTTGTGTGGTGGAACAGATTCAGGATGGCCGACTGGAAGTCATTCAAGAATTGATGATCACCGTTAACAAGTTGATAAGATAAGGATGCAAAGATGCCTATAGGATTTGTTCTGTTATTTGCCATCGGGTATGGAATATATCGCTATTCCAAACCCCCGGATAGCTCAATGGATATTGCCAGACGGCGGTTTGCCAATGGCGAAATTTCAAAAACCGAATCTGATGAGATCATAGAGATACTAACGAGGAAGGTAGAAAAATGAAACGATTAGCACTTATGGTGGTTCTGATGCTTGTTGTTCTTGGTTTGGCAGCACAGATGCAGAAAACTCCGATGAACCACACCATGACTGCCAAAAAAGAGGGCATGGGCCTGAAGCATTTTAATTTAACCGTCGAACAAAAAGCGCAATACGAAGCCTCTCTTTACACCATGAAACTCGAAAAAATCGAGATACAGGCAGATGTGAAAAAACTCGATATCCAATATGATCATGCGCTAAAAATGGCTGACTTTGCCGAAGCAAAAAAGATAAATAAATTGCTGTTTCAAAAGAAAGCCGCCCTGGCAAATTTGCAACTTGAGCTCAAAAAGAAACTCTATAACCTCCTGGATGGCCAACAGAAAACCCTGTGGAATCAACCGGTGGCATCCTGTAAAAAAAACTGCATCCAACGCAAAATAAGTGAGGGATCATGAAAGCACTACTGCAGGCAATCTGGCTGACCTATCTTGAGATAGCGCCCTATCTTTTCATCGGCCTGGCCTTTGCCGGATTGCTTCATATGGTATTCAAACGGGATTTCATCGCTAAACATCTGGGAAAAAATGACATCTGGTCAGTGATCAAGGCTGCGCTGCTGGGAGTTCCTATGCCACTTTGCTCCTGCGGCGTTATTCCTACCGCTCTGCATCTGCGGCGGGAAAAAGCCTCGGAAGGCGCTACTCTCTCCTTCCTGATATCTACACCCCAAACCGGTGTGGACAGCATTTTGGCAACCTATGGTATGATGGGCCCGATCTTCGCCATCTTCCGCCCCATTGCGGCATTTATTACCGGACTGGCAGGAGGTGTGGTGGCAAACCTTATTCATAAAGATGAACCTATTTCCGAAGAAGAACCGCCATCCTGCTCCGGTTGTGCAGTACCAGCAGCTCCACCCAAAAGCCTGGGCAAAAAACTGGTGAATGCATCCCGCTATGCCTTTGTGGAGTTTCTGGACGACATCTCCCTGCACCTGCTGATTGGCATTGTGCTGGCGGGAATTATCAGCTTTGCCGTACCTGAGGGTTTTTTCGTTAAATACGGAGGTAACGGCATCCTGGGCATGGGCATCATGATTCTCTTTGGCCTCCCCCTCTACGTGTGTGCCACCGGCTCAATTCCCATCGCCGTTTCTCTGATGATGAAAGGAATTTCCCCCGGCGCTGCTTTCGTCTTCCTGGTGGTGGGCCCGGCTACAAATGTTGCCACCATCACCCTTATAGCCAAGGTTATGGGCAAACGTATCATCGCCATTTACCTCAGCGTAATTGTCGTCTTTGCCCTCTTGGGTGGTTTCGCTCTCAACGCCATTTACGGCGCTCTCAATGTGGATATCGTCAAAGATCATCTGCATAGTTCCACGGGAATGTCGCCCCTGATGATCGCTCTGACTCTGCTGTTTTCACTCGCATTTATCTTCTCACTCTATCGACGCATCAAGGGCAAATTCAGCGGCAGCCTCTCCCTTCAGCAAACCCTTGAAGCAGTACCGGCAGACACCGCATCAACAATCTACACCATCGAAGGAATGACCTGTAACCACTGCGTGATGAATGCTACCTCGGCCATACAGGATGTGCCCGGCGTAGAATCCGTGATTATTTCGCTGCATGAAAAAAAAGCCGTTGTCCGAGGAAAACATGATGCGGAAAAGATCAAATATGCCATCCAACAGGCAGGTTACAACATCGCTGACTGATTTGGTTGACAACCTGTAGATGCATTTGCAGCCTGTTTCCGGAGGTTCCATGAAGCAGGCTGTCTTTTTTTGTCTTATTCTTTTTTATTCATTTTTGGATGCATCTCCTTTTAGCGAGATGTGCTACAAAGACTTGGCGCAGTGCGTAAAAGCCGATACCGCAGGCACGGCAGAACTGAAAAGCCAGATGATCTCACGATTCCCCGCCTCCCGGGAAACCTGGGAATATGCCCACGCTGAATTTTACGACTCTATTTTTACCCTGTGGAAAAATCCTGCCCGGCGAGTTCCCTTTATCGATTCTTTGCTGATCACCTATCCTCACACATCCTTCCGTCGAATTCTGCATCTGCACAAAATCATCGCTCTCAAAGATCAAAATGCTCCTGAGGCTCTGGAAGATGCTCTTGCCGCCTACCGTCAGGATTTTCCTCAGGATTATCAGAGCTTTTATCTCTCGGCCAAATTATCATCTTCAGACCTCATCGCTCGTGAAGTCTTTGCCAATAATGCCCTCATTCTGGCAAAATCTTGCTGGAAACCTGCATGGACTCCACCCCTTCAGTGGCAACTGGAATACCGCAGCGCATCTATGAAAGCTACCCGGATACTGGCCGAAATTCTTACCCGGAAAGAAGAATACTCTCGGGCGCTGGATCTGATTCAGGCAGAACTGGATGCATCCAGACTTACCACCGAAGATGAGGAAACTTACGCCTCTCTGTATCTGGCTCAGGCCAAGATTTTTGCCATCCTGAAAAATACCGACTCAGCGTTGGATGCCTGCATCCATGCCCTGATAGAAGGAGATTC
>Ga0190303_1000609_pt1 | contig 14861 bp, 17 predicted proteins | sample 48700701_MG_FD_161672 | JGI IMG/M metagenome (GOLD analysis project Ga0190303, IMG submission 161672) | Hydrothermal vent sediment bacterial communities from Southern Trench, Guaymas Basin, Mexico - 4870-07-0-1_MG | ecosystem: Environmental > Aquatic > Marine > Hydrothermal vents > Sediment ...
AGTAAAATCTCTCAGGGGGACGCGGCAACATTAAGATTAACAATAAAAAATGTCGGTTTTGAAGAGGCGGAAACTGTTTCTGTTAAGATTTACAAACAAAGTGACCAACCGTTTGATTTTGATGAAAAATATGACTATATTGGAAATCTTAAACCGAATCAAACCGGAGAAGCTGTTTTCAGGTTTGATGTAGATGATAACGCCAATCTAAAAACCTATCCTTTAAAAGCAGAAGTAAGATACCTCATTGATGACGATGTTAAAATTATTGAAAAACAAATACCAATCAAGGTGGAAATGGAGAAAAAAGATTCAAAATTATTTTTCCTGGGAATTCTTTTCATCGCTTTTGTAATATTATTCGGTGTATACTATGGGCGGAAAAAAATCAAGAAATAATTTAACTCAGATTGTACCGAGAGGGTTTTTAGAGTCATATATTCTGTTGCTTCTGAGAGATGAATCATTGCACGGTTACAAAATTATGAAAAAAATTAAAGAAAAAACAAAATTCTGGAAACCTTCGCCGGGGACAATCTATCCGGCTTTACATTCTTTAGCGAAAAGGGGTTTCATAAAAGAAGTTGATGATGGAAGAAAAAAGAGATATGTGTTAACCAAGAGAGGATTAAAAATCTCTAAAGAAATCAAAAGTTTTGAACAGACAATGAAAGACAAAATGAGTAAGATACTTGAAGACATTTTAAATATAGATAAATCGGAGCTTGAAAAAATTTTTGAAGATGCCAAGAAAAAGCATAATACGAGTCCCTTAGTTGTTTACATACACAATATGTTTAATCTGCTTCTTAAGATTTCAGACAAGCCTGAAAAATGCTTGGAAGCGGTAAAAATTCTGAAAGAAACAAACTGCAAGTTGAGAAAAATAGTAAAGATGAGGGTGTGAGAATGGACATTCTAAAAAACCTTGCTAGATTTCAGTATAAATATTCATTCCTAATTTTTGCGATAACTATACTTTTGACAATAACAATAGGGTTGGGTATCCAAAATATACATTTGCAAACGGATATAAGCAAAGAGTTACCCCAAGACTTGGATGTAATAAAACTTCAGAATAAGATTTCTGACAAATTTGGAGGAGCAGATACTGTAATGGTTTTGATAAAATTGGACAAGAATTGCGAACTGGAGAATGCACCTAAAGATGTAAGGGACCCGAAAGTAATTAGGATGCTTATTGGTCTTGAGAACGAAATAAAAAAAGAACCTTCTGTAAGCTCCGTTCAATCTGCTGGCTCGTTTTTCATATATCCTGAAAACGTTCCTGATAATATAGAATTGATAAAACAAATTCTTGCAAAAATACCAAATAGTGAGACGTTTTTCAATAAAGATTATTCTTCAACTTTGATGATAATCTCTGCAGATTTAGGGAAAAGCGAAGAAAAAATTAACCACTTTGTTTCGAAAATCAAAGGAGACATAAAGAGTGTGGAAAAGCCGGCATGTGTTGACGTTACAGTCACGGGAAATCCTCCTATAAGGGTTGTTTTAATGAAAATGCTTGAACATGATATGGTTTTTACTATGGGTATTGCTGCAATTATAATTTTGTTCTTACTCATTTTAATAAAAAGATCTTTTACAAAGGGCATTCTTGTCTTCACCCCTTTGATTCTCGGTCTTATATGGACCCTTGGGCTTATTGGGTGGCTTAACACTCCATTGTCAGTGGCAACAGTTGGTATAGGAGCAATGATTCTGGGTTTGGGCACAGAATATGGAATTTTCTTGGTGGAAAGATATGAAGAAGAAAGAGAAAAGGGCAAGAATCAAAAAGAAGCATTAATTACAGCACTGCCTTCTGTTGGTTCAGGAATTATAGGTTCCGGAACAACTACCATAGTTGGTTTTCTTGCCTTATTGCTTGCTCCCATGCCTATGATTCAGCATCTTGGGGAAACACTTGCTTTAGGGATTTTCTGTATTTTATTCGCGACTATAGTCATATCTCCTGCCATTATATTGATTGAGGAAAGATTTATCGAGAAAGCAGAAAAACTTGAATTAAAATTTCTTAAAAGAGGTTTGAGTCATGAAAAAAATAATTGAAAGGTATGCTGAATTCGTAGCAAAAAAGCCTCAGATAATTTTGGGAGTCGTAATAGTATTTACCCTGATTTCATTTGTGGGGATGAGCTTCGTTAAAACAGAGGGCATGTCATATAGAAATATGCTTCCAGAGAATGTAGAAGAAATAAATGCAATCAACTATATTGCCGATGAATTCGGAACTTCAGGAGAATCCGTAATGGTTATTGCTGAAATAAATCCGAAATACGCAAATTCTAACGAGTTTAGAGATATTCGCAATCCAGAAGTTGTTGAATATATTGATATCTTAGAACAGAAAATAAGAAAAATGCAGGGTGTCACTTCTATAACGGGGGTTTCTGATATTCTTAAGGGGATGAACTCCGGTCATTTACCGAAAACAAAATCAAAAATAATTGAACTCATGAATAAAGAGATTATCATCAATCAATCTTCTTTAGATCTGCCAGAAACACTATCTCAATTCTCTGAAGGATTGGAAGGCATAGAGGAGGGTATGGCAACAGAAGGGCAAATTATAGATGGTATGACTTATGGCCTGAATGGTTCATCCTTAGCTTTGAATCAAATCCAATATGCTCTTTCCTCAATAGCAGAAGGTATGGATCAGGAGCAGGATTTAAGTCAGATAACTCAAACTATTTCTCTAATTGATCAAATAGAAAATTTAGTACAGCAATCAAATGCTACCCAATCTGAAAAAACGGAGATAGTCGGTTATTTAGAAGGATTAAAGCAAGGTCTAAATACAATGATTGCCCAAACAATGGAAGCAGAGGAAGGGATGCAACAATTATCAATATCGTTAAATGGAATGGCAAATGCTCTTGAAAATATTTCTTCTGGACTTGGAGAAATGAAAAATGCAAGTTTGTTGCTCGAGAATCTCACTTCTAACCTGAAAGAAGGTGTTTCTGGAATGAATTCAGGTTTGGATGAGATTAGCAAATATATAGAATTGTATAAAGGTAGAGAAAAGAATGATAAACCGGTGAAGTTAAATCAGTTCAAATATTATGTAAGCGATGATTATACGACAAGTATTATAAGAATAAACCTAGCAGAAATGAATGAGGAAAAAAAGGAGGATTTTATTGATGAACTTAAACATATAATCAGTGAAACAGAAAAACCTGCAGGGTTGAATATCGGGCTAATCGGAGATCCCATAGTATCAGAAGAGTTGAAAAAACAGATTATGCCGACCATGCAGACAACTTCAATGTTTTCTTTAATAGGAATTTTTATAGTTGTGTGTTTGCTTTTCCTTTCTTTAAGATACGGTATAATTTCTTTGCTTGCAATTGGATTTGGAATAATATGGGTTTATGGAATTTTGGGGTTATCAGGAATGCCTATAAGTTCTACAATGTCAGGCGGCGTATCAATGATTATGGGAATAGGAATAGATTTCGGCATTCAGGTTGTAAACAGGTTCAAACAGGAAAGAAAAAAACATAAAATAGAAAAAGCGATGAAAATAACGCTTTCAAATGTATTTATGCCCATGCTTATAACAACCTTGGCAGCTTTAATAGGTTTCAGAGCCATGTCTTTAGGGCAATTGACCTTGTTAGCAGATTTGGGAAATATGATGTCTTTTGGTGTTTTGTTCTGCTTTATTGCAGCAGTTACAGTAATACCATCTGTATTGGTTATTAATGAAAAATTAAAAATAAAGAAATTATGATATTTTTCGCTCCACCCAAATCCTGACGAGGACTTCGTTAAATCATATATTATGTGCAATTAAAAAAGTGCCATCTCAATCGATATCTTTATTAAATCTAAATAAATTATCTATTCTATGAGTGAATGTATTTTTTGCAAAATTGTAAATAATGAAGTTAAATCTTTTAAAATATACGAAGATGAAGAAGTTCTTGCTTTTTTAGATACTAATCCAACATCAGATGGACAGTTATTAGTTATTCCTAAAAAGCACTTTGAAGACATTTTTGTAACTCCTAATGATGTTTTAAATAGAATTAGCCAAGTTTGTAAAAAGATGGCAATCTTGTGTAGAGATAAGCTTGGCGCAACGGGGGTTAATATTCTTAACGCATCTGGAAAAGATGCTCAACAAAGTGTTTTTCATTTACATTTTCATGTAGTGCCTAGATTCAAAAACGATGGATTGGATTTATGGCTTCATGGCAAATCAAAAAGCCTAGACAAAGTTAAAGAAATACAACAAAAACTACTTTCTTAACGCGACAAAATTAGAACTTCTCCGTAAAATCAAAAATTTTACTACGACCACGTCTTGTAGGCTCTCACATTCGCTCGTGGCGCCTAACAGCGCTTATATGGTTTCTAAAATCTTTAAATATAACTTCTTTTGCAAATTATCCACAAGGTGTTTTTATGGATTTATTTGGATTAGTGATAGTGCCAATATTGATATTTTGCGCCAGGATAATTGACGTTTCTATAGGGACCATAAAACTGGTTTTCATAACGAAGGGAATGAAAAACATTGCACCGGTGCTGGGATTCTTTGAGGTTTTAATATGGCTGTTGGCAATAAGCCAGATAATGCAGAATTTAACCAATTTCGTAAACTACATAGCTTATGCAGGAGGATTTGCTGCTGGAACATATGTGGGATTGTATTTGGAGGAGAAACTTGCAGTTGGAAATTACATAGTCAGGATAATAACAAAAAAGAAGCCAGATGAGCTTGTGAAATATCTAAGGGAGCATGGTTATGGTGCCACTATAGTTGGTGCAACTGGATACAGCGGAAAGTCCAATAACATAATTCTGACAGTTGTCAAGAGAAGGGACATGGACAAAATTGTTTCTTCCATAAAGAGATTCAATCCGAGGGCCTTCTATTCCGTCGAGGAAATAAAATATGTGACAAAAGGAATGTTCCCCAGAGAAGTGAGCTATAAAGACAATTTAAGAAGGATAATAAAAAAGAAGAAATAATTTACCTTGCTCCTTCAGCTTCCCTTTCCAATCTTTCCTTTTCCTGAATTGCATTTGAATCCTTTGAATTGTTGTATGCTGCAAGAATTTCTTCTGCCAGGCATTGCGCCAGGGATTTTTTGCTTTTAAAAGATTTTCTGTATGCGCCCTGAGAGAAGTATCTCAATGCAAGGTCAACTCTCCTTTGAGGGGAGGTTATGACAGCCTTCCTTGCTATTATTGAACCCATCTGGTACGATGAAACTTCTTCCCTTATGGCAGCATTTTCCAGAGCGCCAACAAAAATTTCTATTGGGTTTTTCTCTGTCTTCTTTTCAAGAATTTCAAAGCATTCCTTAACGATGTTGTAGACATTTATGCTTTTCCCCATACATTTTCCAGATGTTATCTTATGCCTCTTTCCCTTGTGTCCAGGGACAAAGAGATGATTCATCAATCTTTCAACGATGTTTATTTCGCTCTTATAGAATTTTTTTTCTGCATGCCTTCCATGTGACATTCTTGGAACTATTACAGGCCTTAAGTTTATGTAGTTTTTTAAGCCAGGGTCTTTAACTTCAACGTTCAACGGCCATCTGTTGTATATTTTTATTTCTTTCATTTCATCACCTGGTTGGCTTTTGTTTCTTTCCCGATAAAAGCTCGGAAAGTGCAATTCCATTAACCTTAACAACTTTCCATTTTACGCCCCACATACTTCCTTTTGCTCCTCCCTGCGAGGCGCCTACTCCTTCCAGCAGTACTTCATCATGCTCGTCTATTTGTTTTATTGCGCCGTCTCGCGGGCAGAAAACTGTTATCTGCTTGCCATTTTTTATGAGTTGTACTCTAACACACTTTATCAGTCCAGAGTGAGGCTGTTTTTGCTCCACATACCTTTTTTCTAAGACAATTCCCCTTGCTTGTGGAGATCCCTCAAGTGGGTCTTTCTTTTTCTTTAGTTTAAGAATCATATTCCTGTAGCTGACCTTTTTCCATCTCATCTTTTTTCTGTCTTTCTTTAATTTTCTTGCTGCATATGTTCCTGGAATTTTTATCACCTTTACGGTCCAACAAATCCACATTTTTCACATTTGTATGGAACTTTTCTCACCCTACAACTCTTACATCTAACTATTTCTGTCTTGCCGCATGATGGACATTTAAATTTAGTAAAATCGTCTTCGCTTGTCAATATTTTTCCACATGATGTGCATTTTAACATTATTACACCTTGAACTTTATTAAATTCTATACTATATATATTTATAGTTTTATTGAAATTAAGATGATTTTCCATGCTCCCATGGTCTAGCTTGGATAAGATACAACCCTGCGGAAAAGCTTTAGCAAAAATGGCTTGGTGAAATGGCCCTTTATTCAGCATAAAGCGGAGAGGTTGTGACCCGGGAAGTATTCGGGAATTCAAATTTGGGTGAAAATCCCGGTGGGAGCACCAATTCAAATCAAAAGGCCAATCGCTATCAGAATAAGACCTATCAGAAATGTGAAGAGATAGCCCGCAATTATTCTTGGTATTATTGTTTTCAATCTGGGAACTTTTTTTAATTTTTCTTCAAATAATTTGACAGGCGGAAGAATCTCCAATATGAATTTGTTTATGGGCTCTATGAAACTTTGTGGTAAAATCAATCCAATAATAACGGCTATTGTTATTTGAATTCCCCAGTCTGGAAATACTGGCATTCCGATGAGCAATCCAGCTGTAATTAGAAATCCTCTGATAGCTTCCAAAGGCATAGTTATATATTGTTGTTTTATTTAAAAAAGTTCATGAGCTTTTTGCCAGAGTTGATAATAGGATTATGGATAATTATACCTGCCTACGCTGCAAATGGTTTTGCTCCACTTGCCCATGGGAAGAGGAGAATAGATTTTGGAAAAAAAATGTCTGATGGGAGGTATATTTTTGGTCCAGGAAAGACATGGGAAGGATTCATCTTTGCAGTTTTCATAGGAACTTTGTTTGGCTCTCTGGAGATATTTCTTTATCCCTATTTGGAGCCGATCGCTGCGGCAAATGGAATACACCTCTTAAAATTGTCTTTAGTCTCTGTGTTTTTGGTTTCTCTGGGTGCCATGACAGGAGATCTCGTTGGTTCTTTTATAAAAAGAAGAGTTGGTATTGAAAGGGGGGAGCCAGCTCCGCTGTTGGATCAACTGGACTTTGTTTTTGGTGCATTTTTCTTTGTTTATCCTGTCCTTGAAGTGAGTTCGCTTGCATTGGTTTTGATAATTCTGATAACACCTGTGATACATATAGTTGCTTCTGTAATTGGACATATAATAGGAGCTAAGAAAGTACCGTGGTAGTGATTAAATGACAGTTAAAATAGATTTGCATACACATTCCATCTATTCAATTCACTGGTTGTGGAAAAACGAGGCATTTGGAACGCCAAAAGAAATGGTTAAAATGGCAATTCAGAAGGGATTAAATGGACTGTCAATTACCGACCACAATTCTGTTAAAGGTTCATTGGAAGGATTGAAGTATGCGAAGATGTTAAAGAACTTTCTTTTAATTCCGGGGTCTGAGGTAAAGTCAGAAGAAGGTGATATTTTGGCAATTGGAATAAAGGAAGATGTGCCAAAGGAATTGCCTGTGCAGGAAACTATAGACAGGATTCATGACTTGGGTGGAATTGCGATTGCTGCTCATCCTTATGCTGGATTTCCAAGAAGGTCGGCAGTGAAGGATGCCATAAAAAAATACAGGTTTGATGCTGTGGAAATTTTAAACGGTGGCACGAGATGGAGAGAAAACAAGAAGGCGTATGATGTTGCCAAGGAATTAAAATACCCTATGACAGGAGGATCTGATGCTCACTACTGGAAAGACATTGGGGAAATTTACAATATAATGGATTGTAGCCTATCCGTAGATGATGTTTTAGAAAGAATAAAGAAAGGGAGGGTTGTCATAAAAGGCAGGCCTTTTGGCTTGTACAGCAAGATGAGATTGGCAACTAGAAAAGTTTTAAGGTCCATAGAAAGCAGGTTAGGAAAAGGTGGAACACAATGAATATACCAAACACAATTTCAATATCAAGAGTTGGTATACTATTCATTTTTCTTCCTTTGATATATTATGGAAACATTGAAATGAAAATAGCTGCAATAGTCCTGTGTCCTGTAATGTTTCTGATGGATTATCTCGATGGCTATTTCGCAAGAAAGTTAAACATGACGACGCAGATTGGGAGCTTTTTTGATTTAGTAGGAGACAGAATCACAGAAATAGTTTTCTGGATATTCTTCTTTTCTTTGGGTATGGTTCCATGGTGGGCTCCCACTATAATAATTCTTAGGGGTTTTCTTTCTGACTGGACAAGATTCAGGGCAAAATCCAGCGGCAAAACTGTTTACGGTATGATGAAATCACCGATATGTAAATTCCTTGTGTGTTCAAGAATTATGCGAGGGCTTTACGGCTCAATGAAGATGGTTCTCTTTACACTCCTCTCCATACAGTTTGTTTTTTCACCAGGTCTGGAGAACATAATATTTTATCTTATAGTTTTGGTTATAAGTGTCAACCTGATAAGAGGACTGCCAGTGATATATGATGGCAGGAAATATCTGTTCAAAAATTCTTTATAGCTTTATAAGAAATCTTATCTCAAAAACAATATAATTTATATTCTAAAAACAAAGAATTTTTATGAAAAATCAAATTGCCAATATATTGTCATTGATTATTTTATCTCTTGGATTTTTTTCAATATTTTTATCCATGCAGGGATTCTTTCTTTACGCGGCCTATCTTATGATAGTTGCGGCAATAATGGATGGGATAAATGCCTTGATATTAAAGACGTTGGAAACAAATGTGGAATTTGGAAAAGCTCTGAACAGCATATCGGGTCTGATTTCTTTTGTGTTGGCTCCGGCATTTTTTTCATATGTTATACTTTTTCAGGGATTTCAGTTTCCTTTTAATTATGTGTTGCTGGCTTTGCCTTTGGCGCTTATCCTTTCGGGTACTTTGAGAGCAGCGAGATTGAACTCAGGAAAAATAACGGACTGGCACGGAATGAAGATGTCTTTTAATGTTGTTATGCCAATTCTTTTCATATTCAATTTTTTCAGTATCTACATAGTTTCTGGATGGATAATCTTATCTTCAGTGCTGATGCTTTCAAACTTCAGAATAAGAAAACCATCCCTAAAAAAGAAGAGAAAGGCAAAAGAAGTTGAGATAAAAGAGGAACCTGAAGAAGAGAAAGAGGAGACGCCAATAGTTCCACTTCCATTTTTCGGTGGTGATTGATGATTTTTATAGATAAGTATTTCTTGCAGCCAATGGGACACTACTACACTCTTCCAGGCACGATAGTTTATGCTTTGGTTTTTGCTGCAGCAGTTTTTCTGGTTTACAAATTCATATTGAAAAAAATGAAGTTCAAAATTGACAAGAATTTTGTCCTTTCTCTGGTTCCATTTATATTTCTTGGGGGAATAGTGCGCTCGCTTGAGGATGCAGGATTTTACCAGGGTTACTTTTTTGTTTCCCCCGGGATTTATGTCACCCTGTTTTTTGTTGCACTTGGGTGTTTAATGTTGTCGGTGACCATAGAGAAAATTTTCAAAAAAGATTACTGGAAGACTATGCTGGTTATTGGAACTGTTCTATGTGCCTTCAACCTTTACGAAGTTTTTTCATTTGGGCTGCCAAATTGGAAGGGGGTTTTAATGATACTTGGTCTCGTGGGATTGTGGTCTGTGATATTTGGTGCCATACATCTAAAGTTTCCAAAATATTTGACAAAAACAAACCTGCCTATTTTGGTTTCGCATATGTTTGATGGCAGCTCTACATTTGTTGCTCTGACATTTTTTGGTTATGCAGAACAGCACGTCCTTCCAACATTTTTGATAAATCTGTCTGGACCGTGGGTAATGTTCCCTTTGAAAATATTTATAGTGTGGCCGGTTTTATACTTGATAGACAAGTATGTGGAAGATGAAGGGTTCAGGAACTGGCTCAAAATTACTGTTTTGATTTTGGGGCTTGCCCTTGGAACAAGGGATATGCTTAAAGTTGGTATGATGGTTCCGTAGGTGGATTAAATTGTACAAGCAGGTCATAGTTGTAAGAGAAGATTTGAAGATGAGCCCCGGGAAAATTGCTGCACAGGCAGCACATGCTTCCATCGGTTCCTGGAGAAAATCAAGCAAGCTGATAAGAGGCCTCTGGAAATTAGAGGGAGAAAAAAAGGTTGTGCTGAAGGTCAATAGCAAAGAGAAATTACTTGAAATTAAAAGGAAGGCTGAAAAATTAAAACTCCCGCACGTCTTGATAAGAGATGCAGGCCGTACAGAAATACCCGGTGGAGCAATAACTTGTTTGGGGATTGGGCCTGCTAGTGAGAAAAAAATAGACAAGATAACCGGCAACTTGCCGCTTTTGAAATAATTATTCTGTTGTCTGCACTATGCTGATGTTCTCCCACTTTCCATTAATGTTGCAAACACAGAAGCATTTTGGCTTTACATCAGTCCTGTTTTCAAGCAGTTTCGGCGTAATAGTAGCTTTTGCACATCTGCATGTGAGGTTTTTTTCCCCAAGTTCCTTTTCCAAGTTTTTGCATTCGTCATTAATGCATCCAGAGGTAAATACAATAAACATCAATATCAGGAAGATTGCAACAACTTTACCATTCATACTTACCCCTCAATAACCTTATTGTAGACTGTATTAAATTAAATGGAAATATTGTTATATAAATTGTTAAGTATAATATCAGGTCTAATATCCCCCGAGGCCACCCGATTCTTTTCTTCACTGTTTTAAAGCATATGTTTATCCAAATCAATGATATCGAGAGAAGTGTTATCCCGAATATTGTGAACATATCCGGGATGTAAAAAAGCGACAGATGGTGTGTTGGTTCCACGCCAACAGAATATGCCCCTATCGTGAACAAAGATGATTCCACAACCAATCTACCGATAATAAAAACCAATACACACAAACCCAATATAGACACTACATAGGAAAAGGAAAAGAATGGCAGGATAAATCTACCGAGACTCCTGTAATCTTTTTTCATGAATGTGTGCAGATATTTCACGCATGTTTGCAGTCCGCCAACATTCCATCTTAATCTTTGTTTCCACCAATCCCTCATATTGTTGGGAACTTTTGTTTCATTCTCCGAATTAAGGGACATCTTTATCTTATAACCGTTGTAAATAAGCCGCCACGCTATCTCTATATCTTCCGTCAGGTTTTTCTCATCAAAACCGCCCACCTTTTTCAATGCGCTCTTTCTGTAAAGGCTCAGGACGCCTGGTGTAGCATATACGCTCTCTATGGCTTCCAGAAGTTTTCGCGCCCATACTATCATTATGTATTCTATCCTCTGCATCCTCTCTATAATATTTTTCGGGCTTTTGACAAATATGGATGTGGTCACGGCGGCAACATTTTTTTCTTTGAAGAAGGGAACAGCATTTATGAGCGATTTTTTTCCTGGATATGAATCTGCATCAACCACTGCCACTATCTCTCCTCTGGCATATTTTATTCCAAGATTTATAGCACTGGACTTTCCACCATTTGTTTTGTCTACAACCTTCACTCCCTTAAATTTTTTTGCTATCTTACTTGTGTTGTCAGTTGATCCGTCGTTTATCACGATAATTTCAAACTTCTTTGGATATACCATCTCCTTAACCTTTTTTATTGTGTCAGCAATATTTTTCTCTTCATTATATGCAGGGATGATGATACTCAATGATGGAAATTTTTTCATCTTCGGGATTTTAAACAGATTTTTTTTGTTGTCAACATAAAGAACAAAGAACATCAGACTCAGGAATAGACTAATGCTTATAAAACTCAAGTACAATATATCTATTACTATATTCATACATATGTTTAATACTGTGGTATATTAATAATTTACAAAAAATTCCAAATTTTTTCGGATATAAAATTATCTGATAAAAAACTTCTTAAATGGCTTATTTCTTTGTAAAAAGGATTTAAACTCCTTTTGGAACAATTAAACATGCAAAAATGTGGTTTAAAATCAAAAAAGAATTGATATTCTTGCTCTAATTTCTATGGTGAAACTGTTTCAAGTCAATAATATATATAAGATTTGACTATTTTATAGCAACAACTATCAAAGAATCTTTGGACTGCCCATGAAGAATAATAAGCTTCATGGAATTGGTTCAATTGTTCTTTGATAAAAAACTAAAATATACTTAAAGGAGGAATAAAAAATGCAATTAAGAAAAGTTGCAGCCGGAGCACTTGGTGCTTTAATGGCAGGAATGTCATTAGCAGGCGCAGCTTTGGCAGCCGACTACACATTAAGTGACTTCCCAGCTCCATTCGTAGAGAATGGTACACCAAACTTCCTAATCGTTGTTGGTAGCGGTGGTTCAGCAGCCGGCATAGCTTCTGATATAGCTGGTTCATTGAACATTGCTGCAAGATTAGGTGGTGAAACAGTAACTACTGAAGGCGGTGAAGGAGAAACAACTGTAACAGGAGAATCCAAGAAAATAGAGTCACCAGGTGAAGATTTGAACTATGGAGAAGACTTTGAAGATGTTGATGCAACATTAGATAAAACCGATCTGCCTACGCTGTTTGCAGACGGTACTTACAAGGAATCGAAGGGTGATGAGGAAAACGATGTTACATACACCCAGAAGATAACCTTCACCGACCTTGGTAATCAGATAGTCTTTGAAACAAACGACAAGGCGGATAATGAGCCTACAGATACATTCTTGAAACTTACAGATGGAACAGCTGCATACACATACACTTTGAAATTCGATAATCCAGTAAAATTCACCGAAGATGATAATAAAGTGGACGATGATTTCAAGATGACAGACATAACAATACTGGGAACTACATATACAGTAACAGATGCCAAGACAGATGGCGCGGATCATATAGATGAATTGGTGTTAATGGGCGGTGCAGCAGAGGCAACAGGCAACGACGAAACTCCAACTACGGTAACACTTGATGGCGTGGATTATACCGTAACACCAAGTATTTATGATACAGATTCCGCTACTTTAACAATAGAATATGATGGAACTACAGAGACAACAGATGAAATGGACGAAGGTGATACTTACGAGTTAGCAAATGGTGTAGAAGTAGGTATCCAAGACATTCTATACTCAACGAAGGAATCAAAAACAAGTGCAGCTACATTCTATGTAGGTGCACAGAAACTTACTTTGAAAGACGGTGAGAAAGTTGAATTAAACGACGACGAAATAGATGGCTCACTTGTTGACTTGGGAGATGATACAGTAAATGAATTAAATTACATCAAAATTACTTACACACCAAAAAAAGACGCCTACATAGGAGTTGGTGAAGAATGGACAGATCCAGTATTCGGCAAATTCAAGTTCTTATTCACTGGCTTGACTAAGTCCACAGAGGAGATTAAAGCAACTACTACAACAGATGACGGTAAGCTAAAACTTACCAACATAGCAGGAGATGAACTAGAGATACCATTTGTCGACGACGACACCAATGTATATCCTGGTAACGATGTAATAGACAGTACCAGTTACTGGTATGTCCAAGAGGGCGATGGTGGATATGGTACGGCAAGCGGTAACTTGCTAATGATGGACGACGACTACTGCGCCTACGCGAATTCTACAACAGCGGGAGACTTGGAAACTGCCTGTACGAATGCATTGCTGCTTGTCGTAGGTACAGGTGGAGAAGCAAGGATAATAGAGATAACTGACTTGGATGCAACAAACGATGAGGTCAACTTGGAAGATCTCACCACAGGAAAGACATGGTCCGACCAAAAATACACAAGTCCCATAGATTTAGGGTTTGCAACAATAACTCTAACAGAAGAGACGGGAGACTACGATGGCCTTGGAGGATCAGATGACATAAGACTAAAATACGCAGATGGTGGTCTTACAGGAGCTGCATCAACATTCAAGACTTCGCTAAACGGCGAAATTGACATAGACTTGGATGCTGGTGTCAATGATGTAACAGTAGAAATAATAGACGATGACGGTAACGAAGGAGGTCAGTTTGAATTTGATGTGGATACAGACGGTGACATGATAATAACTGACTTAACACCTACAATGAGTGACAAGGAAGAAGATTCAGATACTCAGGTAGGTTTGGATACCCAAAACTGGGGTACCATATTCGAGTACGACTCTGAAGACAAGAACGATCTAACAATAACCTATCCAGAAGAGAAAGTAATAGCCAATGTATATGTCGCATCCACAGATGCGACTACGGCAACCACAACAGGTGAAGTAACAAGGACTGGTGTCATAAAGACTCCAATCAGTGCTGTAGATAGTCAGGTAACTGAAACTCAGAAAGCCAATGAGAACCTAATCTTAGTCGGTGGTCCATGTGTCAACAAGCTTACAGCCGATGCTTTAGGATTGACATACCCAGCATGTGGTATGGCAACCGTAGAGAGCTTAGGTATACCATCAGACGGCTACATGATCAAATTGGTCAAGAACGCCTTTGCTGAAGGTAAATATGCTCTCGTAGTATTCGGTGTAGAAGCAAAAGACACAACTGCGGCTTGTGCTAAGGTTCAAGCAGATATGGCTGACATGACTGGTACTGAGTACATATACCCAGCACCATTGGAAACAACAACAACAACCATTGAAGGAGAATAAAGCTATAATGAAACCTTGAAAAAGGTTTCCCTTATACCGGCAAAAAACCGGTAACTTTTTTCTATTTTTTCACTGACTAGGGTTGGATAGGTGAAAAAAGTTCAAAACTTGTTTTTGGTTTTGATGTATTTTTTCACTGACTAGGGTTGGATAGGTGAAAA
>Ga0190303_1000614_pt1 | contig 14777 bp, 17 predicted proteins | sample 48700701_MG_FD_161672 | JGI IMG/M metagenome (GOLD analysis project Ga0190303, IMG submission 161672) | Hydrothermal vent sediment bacterial communities from Southern Trench, Guaymas Basin, Mexico - 4870-07-0-1_MG | ecosystem: Environmental > Aquatic > Marine > Hydrothermal vents > Sediment ...
AACCAAAAGAGAACCGCTGGAGTGAAGATAATCCCAATGAAGAAGATATCTCAACAAGAGCTTTTTATGAAACTGGTGGATAAGCAGTGAGCAGTGAGCAGGTAGCAGGTAGCAGTGTAAAGATAGGATTGTAATGTTTTATTTGACAGAACAATTTTTTTCCATACAGGGTGAAGGGAAATATGCCGGTGTTCCTTCTTACTTTTTAAGAACAGGCGGATGCAATCTCTCTTGTCCGGGATTTGGTGCAACTTATGAAGTAGATGGTGAGGTTCGCTTGGGTTGCGATACGTACTTTGCTGTAGATAGTTCTTATGCCAGAGCATGGGTAAAAGTAGAAGACAGTACTACTCTTATAGAGACACTTAAAGATGAATTTGGAAAAATAGGTTATAAGCCTCATATGGTAATTACAGGTGGTGAACCTTTAATGTACCACTCCGATAAGATATTTTATGAAGTCGTTGAATGGTTGGTAGATGAGGGTGTGCAAATCACATTTGAAACCAATGGTACCATTAAAATAGACTTTAAACTTTACCCTGCATACAGATCATGTATTTTTGCACTCTCTTTAAAGTTAACAAACTCCGGGGAACCTTCACAAAAGCGTATTATTCCTCAAGCACTTAAAAATCTGCAAAGTTATTCTAAAGAGACATTTTTAAAATTTACGATTGATAAAAAACTGGTAGAGAGTACGGCTATTAATGAGATCAATGAAATACGTGACATTCTTCCCAAGCTAGAAGTCTTCTGTATGCCTGTGGGTGAAAGCAGAGATACTATTTGGAAAAATGACAAAGCGGTCTTTGAATTTTGCATGAAACACAACTTCAGATACTCAGACAGATTACATATACGAGTCTTTGATACTACACAGGGAGTATAGCCAGGATAATGCTGGAGAATTATTAAATAAGAGTCTTTTAGTCTTATTTAAGGAAAAAAGTTATATATTAACACAAGTTATTAATTAAATAATTAGGAGTTATATGATGAACTTTGAAGATGAAGATATTTATGAAGCGGTGAAGCATCACCTTCCTGTAGTGAATGAATATGTGAATTCCCATGGAGGTGCTATTGATCTTCTGGGAACAAAAAACGGTACGATATATATTGAACTGACAGGCACCTGCCATGGCTGTGCTATGAGCCTTATGACCACTAAAATGGTCGTACAGAAAAAACTTAGAGAGCTTATACACCCGGAACTTATAGTAGTCAATGTGGATGGTACACCTGAAAATGTTTTACCTGAAACATACTATACTCAGGAAACTCCAGAAGAAGAGCAAGTGTTTGAGGAAGAGGTATCGGTTTATGATAAAATTAAAAATATGTTTGTGAGGGAAAAATGAAAGATATCACACTGGAAACGAAAATATCTGAACTCTTGAATAACTATGAGGGTATGAAAGATATACTCATAGAGATCAACCCAAAGTTCAAAAAACTTAACAATCCTGTATTGCGTCGTACATTGGCGAAGATCGCAGGTGTGAAACAGGCAGCTATTGTTGGAGGAATGGATCCGATGATCCTTCTCAATCGACTTCGTACGGCGGTTGGGCAAGCACCCATAGAAACAGAAATAGAAACAGAAAATGTATTTTCAGCTGTAAAAGAAGAGATACCTCTATGGATCAGTGAAAAACCTAAAAAACGTTTGAACGCCAATGAAATATTGGATGAAGATCTTAATCCTCTAAATGTACTGCACCAGGCAATGAAAAAAATAGAAGAAAATGATATCATTATTGTACAATCTGATTTTCAGCCTGAGCCACTTATTGACAAGTATAGAGATCTGGGACATGATGTATATTGTCAACAAGTAGACGATACACACTTCATTACTTATGTAAAAAAGTAATACAGTGAAGATGAACACTTCTCTATCGGTTATTATTCGTATTCTATTATGGTTTATTATGATCGTTGGAGGTGCAGTCTATTCTCTGATTAAAGACTGGGATACACCTCTTTTTGGGAATTTGTTTTTTCATATCTTAACAGCAATAATGGGAGCTGTGGTTCTGATATTGGCATTTCGTGCAGCAGCAAATGGCGGTAGAGAATTAAGCAAGGGAAGGATAGGGAATATCCCACGACTGGAAACGAACAGACTGGTTACAACAGGGTTGTTTTCCTGTATGCGTCACCCGATGCTTTTTGGCTTGACCCTTTTGCCTTTGGGATGGGCACTGCTTCTTGGTTCACCTACATTCATTGTGATCATTGCTCCTATGGAGATGCTTTTTATCATTGTGATGGTGAGTATTTTTGAAGAGAAGGAAGTGGACAGAAAATTTGGTAAAGAATACGAAAACTATCGTCAATCTGTACCTATGGTCTCTTTCCAAGCGGACTGTCTTCATCGGCTGTTTAGGAAAATAAAGAAAGATTGAAAAATATTTTTAGATAAAATAGTAAACTTAATGAATGGAGAATAAAAATGATATTTGATCTAAGTAAAGATAAAGAAGTCAATGAAACCTATAAATTGATGGCCCAAACTATTATCCCCAGACCCATTGCATGGGTAGTGACAGAAGATGAGGGTGTTGTGAATGTAGCACCGTTCTCTTACTTTATTGGGCTTTCGTCTGATCCTGCATCTGTACTTATCTCAGTAGGGCACAAGATTGACGGTACACCCAAAGATACACTGGCAAACATTCGCAAATATAAAAAATGTACTATCTGTATGGTGCAGGAGAAAGACCTTGAACAGATGCATTTCTCATCCAAAAGTCTGGATAGAGAGATCAGTGAAGCGGACATGTTCAATATAGAAACGGTAGATATGATCAATGGATATCCTCCCGTGATCAAAGATATACCTGCTGCCTATTTTTGTGAATTCAATCAAGAGATCGATCTTGGCGGAGGTTCTACTGTTCCTATTGTTTTAAATGTAAAACAGATATTTGTCAATGATGAAAGCATTACAGATAAAGAACGTTTAACAATATCATTTAAACCTGTAGCACGTATAGGGAAAAGTTACGCATTTTTGGGAGAAGAGATAGATGCACCGAAAATCCCGTAAGATATTAAGCTATCTTGGTTAAAATCAAAGCACTATACGCCTATTGGGGACTTAAATGTTAATACGAAAACTTTTTAAATTTGAAAATGCACATATCGTGCGTGACTGTTCTACGCAGCGTTGCTCTGAGAATATTCACGGACACTCTTATAAAATTGAAGTATTGTTGGAGTCTAACTATTTGGATGATGGTCAAATGGTATATGATTTTGGCTTGACAAAACTTTACATCAAAGAGCTTATAGACTCTTTTGACCATGCTATTACACTTTGGTCTAAAGATGATCGAGATTATATATCAGCTATGAAGAAATATAGTAATAGATGGGTAGAACTTCCTGTCTCTCCATCTGCAGAACAATTTTCCCGTGTAATATATCTTATGGTAGAACGTATATTGGCTTGCACAGATATGCAAAATGGAGAGAGAGAAGTTAAACTTCACAGTATCATTGTTCACGAGACTGAAACAGGCTATGCTCAAGGATTTAAAGAAGATGCACACAGCAAGTCAATGGGAGAGATTGCTTTGGAAGATATTGTCTTCTCTCCCAAGGTACAAAGTGAATGGAGTGACAGAGCTTTATGGAGCAAACTGCTAAATAACGAGTTAATTAAAAATCCCAAAAAAGTTTAATAGAATTCTGAAGACCATTTAACGTGTAAAAAAGTCTTCTCTCTCAGAACCAAAAAACTCCCAGGAAATTGGAATTATCTTCACTTTTTTACCTTTTCCAATAAAATCAATATCGGGCTTAGTGATTATCATAGCTTCTGCTTTTTGCATAGGTCCTACCATCCCGGCTAACTGTTGCCTCAACGGCATAAATGATCTTCCGTCAAAGCTTCCTAAGGTCACAGTATTTTTTCCTTTTTTGATCTTATGATCTTCTCTCATTTGGGTATCTATGGTATTGTGATAATAGGCAGAGCTGCCTGACATTTTATGGATGATCGTACGTATGAAGATTTCATAGTTAACCATTGAAGCCAGAGGGTTGCCCGGTAAATTAATTACAGCAGTATTGGCTATTTTACCAAAAGCTGTAGGTTTTCCAGGTTTGATCTCCACTCTGTTAAAATAGAGTTCCATTCCTAAATTTGCAAAAGCCTGTTGGGTATAATCTTTATCTCCAACACTCATACCTCCGGAGGTTATAATAAGATCAGCACTCAATGAAGATCTTATAGATGTTTCTAAGCACTCTATAGTGTCTCCGGTACTTGGGATATACTGTATTTCACAGCCCAGTTCTTTGGAGCGGGATAGAAACATAGGCGTATTTGAATTGTAGAGTTGGTGTGCCTCTATTTTTTCAAAATGGGAACGCAGTTCATCTCCCGAAGAAAAAACGGCTACTTTTATTTTACGATATACATGAATATGTGTAATTCCCTGACTTGCCAGCAGTGTAATGCTGTAAGCTGTAACCTTGTCACCTTTATGCAGATATTTACTTCCACTTTTAATATCTTCACCGGCTCTTCTGATATGTATATACTTTATAATGCTGGAAGGAAGTGTGATCTTATGGTCTTCAATACGTACATCTTCTATAGGCACAATTGCTTCGCATCCTTTGGGAATAGGTGCGCCGGTCATGATTCTTAATGCGGTTTTTTCCTGAAGCACCATTTCAGGGTTGTCACCGGCATAAATAACATGATCTGATGTAACTGTAGTACCGGCATCCGAACATTTAACGGCATAACCATCCATTGCAGAGTTGTCAAATCTTGGCAGATCAAAAGTTGCCACAGAATCTTTAGACATAATACGTCCCAATGCCATTTCAATGGGTATGATTTCTGCAGAGACAGGAGTAATATGTGTGTATATAATGTCTAATGCTTCAGTAATAGATACAGCCATGATATGCCTTTAAAAGTAAGTTGTATTGATTATAACAAAATAGGGTATAATCCATTTTTAAAATATAGGAGTTTTTATGTTAGAAGAGATGTTAGCAACACACAGTATATTGGTTAAGATATTTTTAGGTTTTTTAGTGGCAGGATTATTTATTCCTATGATGACAGCAAAAAAGCCTTTAGGTTTTAGAAAAGCAAGTTTTATTTATACAATGATCTTTCAAGCAATTGCTACTATGGTGGCGTTTACAGGTTTGATTGCTATGATTACAGGAGAGATGCCTCTCTCTATTGCTATTATCATTATGATCGTACTATGGGCTGTAATGATGTTCCTTGAGATCAAAAAATACAAACTGATCAAAATAGCTAAAATAGAGAACCCGGAAACACATAAAGTGCTTAAAGGCGGTTTTCTTAAAATATCTGTTATTCAGGTCTTGCTTGTAGTGGTGATGGTAGTACTGATGATACTTAAAGCAAAAGGTATCGTAGCCATCTAGCACATGTTATATTTGTATCATAAAGAAGCCAGCCAGCCCCAACTGACTCTTACGGGAGATGAGCATCGATACATCTTTAAAGTACGCAGACATAAGACAGATGACCTGCTTTACTTGCGTAATCTTGAAGATGGATTGTTGCATGAATACAGAGTAACATACATAGATAAACGTTCTGTCATACTTGAACTGCAAAAAAGTAAAAAACTTGAGGTAAAAGCTAGAAGATCACTTCATATTGGCTGGTGTGTGATTGACCCAAAGAGTATTGAAAAAGTTTTGCCTTCACTAAATGAAATGGGTGTAGAAAAGATTACTTTTATTTATTGCAAACGTTCCCAGAAAAGTTTTAAAATTGATTTTAAACGTTTAGAAAAAATACTTTTAAACTCTTCTCAGCAATCAGGAAGATCAGAAATGATGCAACTTGAAATGGCAGATAATATGGAATATTTCTTGGTAAAATACCCTCAAAGTAAAATGCTAAACTTTTCCAAAAACAACTTCATCTTAAATACTGACCTTGATACCATTGTCATAGGTTGTGAAGGCGGCTTCCATAAAGATGAAGAGGCACTTTTTAAAGTTGAAAATATTGTTGGGTTTGATACACCTTTAGTTTTAAAGAGTGAAAGTGCAGCTTGTGCAGTAGCGTCTAAAGTTCTTATCTGAAAGCTTATAAAACTTATCATATTGGTATAATTTTATAAGCTATAACTATTTAAAAACTTGCGCGGGTATCTTGTACCTATCCTTTAGGTGCTAAAACCCATAATTCAACTTTTTCTTTATCTCTAGAGTCTCTGCGTTTTGTTCTTCTGGATGATGCTCTTACATCTCTTTTTAGGTGCAATTCTTTTCTAAAACGTTTATTCTTTTGCAATTCTTCTATGATTGGATGAGTGCTTTCTTCATCAACTACTTGAGCTAAATTTGAAAATATGAGAACTATTTTTCCATCAGGAGAGAGGTGCTTTTGTGCTTGTTCAAAAAATCTTGGAAAGAGTTCTTCCTCATAATACATGGCTTTATCAATTCCCTCTTCCAATTCATGTTTTGCAAGTAACCAAGGAGGATTAAAAACAATAATATCAGCTTTAACATCACAATTTTCAAATAGGTCACCATGATTGAGTGTTATCTTATCTTCAAATCCTAATCGTTTGCTTTCCTGAGAAACACCGATAATTGCATTTTTATTTGTATCAGTTGCAAAGATATTTTCAAAACCATTTTGGATTAACTGGAATGTTAATACACCGGATCCTACACCAATATCTATTGCGTTAGTCTTTGCTCCATCATATTTTTTCAACCATTTGTCAAATAACTTTAAATGATCAAACCTTGTTGGAAAATATGTTCCATAGTAAGGATGAAGCGTTAAATTTAATGTTTTAACTTCAAGTCCCTTTTCATACCACTGCCAAGAGCTGTTCATTCCTTGCACTTCGGGAAAAGATACATAAAATTCTGATACTTCAGGATATAGTAATTCTAACCAACCAAAATCAGGAGATTTTTTAACAATGAGTTTATTGTCTTTTACTTTTAGCAATAATCTATGTGAAGCTTTTCTAAATGCAGCACGATAATTACGTTGTCCTTGAAAACTTTTGTCCTTATGTTTAAGTAAAAGATTTCTTCTTAGTTCATTTAAAACTTGTAAACCATTGCTGTAAAATTCTTCAACAAGAACATACTTACCTGCAATCATTTCGACAACAGTTGCCTTTGTATCCATTTTACGATAGAAGCTTATAGCTTCAATCTCTGTAGTTATAATATTTGGTCTATCTGCTTGGATAGATTGTAAATCTTTATTCATGTCTTATGCCTTTTATTTCATGTTGCAGTTTAATGTATACAGGCTTTGTTCTGGTTTGATTTCTACAATATTAATGATTTATACCAGAGAATATTATTTTTTATAAAATACAAAAGATTTTAAAAATAAAAGTTCTTACTTTAGAAGCCTTTTTGTCTACTTTTATAATATTTTAAACATTTTTAGATATAATTTCGCCCTATATTGTCTCACCAAAGAGTGTTGCAATAACCCTGTTTTTTTAAATATGGAAGAGTCAAATGGCTAGAATGGATTAGTTATCCATCACAAAAAAATAACTATACACCCTTGTATGGAATACGGCTAGTCGTATGAGCCAACTGCTGAAGTTGTCCCAGTGACAACGTAGTAGTCTGAGCTTTGCCCATACTGCGTTATATAGTATAAAAACTAAAAGGTTAAAAAATGAGAAAAAATATACACCCGGATTACATGGAATGCAAAGTGAAATGTGCTTGTGGAAACGAGTTTGAAATCAGAACAAATAAAGCTGAAATGTCAGTAGATATTTGTAATGAATGTCACCCATTCTTTACAGGTTCTGAGAAAATTCTTGATGCTGCCGGTAGAGTTGAAAAGTTTAAAAGTAAATATAAACTTTCTTAATCATCCTCTCCAAAGTGCTTAGGCACTTTGGATATTCTATACTTCAGGTAGCATATGCTTACTTTTATCCCCACTCCCATTGGAAATCCTCAAGACATTACGATTAGAGCTATGAAGCTTTTTGAAAAATCAGAACTGTTTTTATGTGAAGATACACGTCAGACCAAACGGCTTTTACGACTGCTTGAAGAGCGATTTGATATGACGTATCCTGATGCAGAATTTTACTCTTTTAATGAACATAACGGAGAGCAAAGACTAGATGAGTTTTCTAGTGTTTTAAGTGAAAAAGAAGTGGTTTATGTGAGTGATGCAGGTATGCCTGTTATTTCTGACCCTGGACAATTGCTTGTTGAATATTGCCAGGAACACAACATACCCTACGATGTTCTACCCGGTGCTTCAGCTGTAACTACAGCATATGCTGCCTCTGGTTTTGAAGAGGGTAAATTCCTTTTTTACGCCTTTTTGCCACATAAGGGGAAGGAGCGAGCTGCAGCACTCTCAGAAGCTATGAATAATGGTTATAATACAGTTCTTTATGAAGCTCCACACAGATTGGAAAAACTTTTAAAAGAGGTTACTTTATATGATGAGAACAGAGAGCTTTTTTTAGCCAAAGAGATAAGTAAAAAATACCAGACATACTATAGAGGAACAGCTAAAGAACTGGATGAAAAGTTTAAAGAATTAACGATTCGCGGTGAATGGGTTGTTGTGATATCTGCTAAAAAAACTACTGAAAAAAGTTTGAGTTTTGCAGAAGTTCTAAAACTTGATCTTCCTCCAAAACCTAAGGCAAAACTGCTGGCACAGCTTAGTGACAGGAGTGTTAAAGAATGGTATGCTGAGTTGGTCGTTGGTTGATAGTCTGATGGTTGATGGTAAAAAACGCTGATTTCAAGTAAAAATTAGATAAAATCATACTTATGATTATTTATGGAAAACAAGTTTGTCTCTATGCTTTAGAGAAACACCCCGATATTATTGAAACTGTGTATGTTGCAAAAAAGAACATACTTCCTCAGGCCCTGTTCCATCAGTACCATGACAAGATCAAATTTCTTGAAGAGAAATGGGCACAGTCTATGAGCAAAGGCGGAAACCATCAAGGTATTTTGCTGGAAGTCAAAGAACTTCAGCAAAGGACACTTGCAGACATTAAGAAAAATGATTTTATTGTAGTGCTTGATGGGTTGACAGATGTTGGAAACATAGGTGCTATTGTGAGGTCTGCTTATGCGCTTGGTGCAGATGCTGTTGTGGCTACAGGTGTAAAAAAACTGAACTTTGCTGCGATCATACGCAGCAGTTCGGGTGCACTTCTTGACATACCTTTTAGAGTACAGCACAATGTGTTGGATCTATTCAATGAACTGCAGCAGGTAGGGTTTTCTTTTTACGGTGCCGATATGAATGGTACTAGTGTACAGGAGATGACCTTCCATAACAAGCGGGTGCTGGTGCTGGGTTCTGAAGGTAAGGGAATTTCCAAAAAAGCTATATCTAAAATAGATAAGATTGTCTCTATCGAGATGAAGCATCAGTTTGATTCACTGAATGTCTCTGCGGCAGCAGCAATTTTAATACACAGGATGGGTCATGCAGTTAAATGAAATACTTGAAGAGAACAGTGTAAAATCGATCAGTCAGAGAACAAATATTTCTGAAGCTAACTTGGATGCCCTTGTTGCAGGTGATTTTGATAAATTAAAGAGAGTAAAAACTATTGGATTCATCTCTATTCTAGAACGGGAATTTAAAGCAGATCTGTCTACTTTAAAAACACAGGCTTTGGAATATTATGAAAATAACAGTAAAAGTGAGAGTGTAACTATAGGATTACCGCTTCCTGAAGAGAAAAAAGGAAAATCTATATGGTTCAGACTTTTGATCTTGGGATTGATCGTGTATACAGTATGGTATTTTTTTACGCAGTTTGACAAAACACAGTTGACTAAATATCTTCCATTCTCAGAAGAAGAGATAAGTAAAATGATAAACGAAGATATTAAAAAAGAGTTAAGTATTGAAAATATGAATAAAGAGCGTACTGAAACGGATAGTGTATCTGAATTAGAAATTCCAATAGTTTTAGACAATGAAATAAATGTGTCACAATAGTAATTAAAATAGATTTATAGAAGAAAAGAGAAACGATGTTCAACGAAATACAATTTGACAAAATAAACCGATTACCAAAATATCTTTTTGCTGAGATCAATGATCTGAAGATGCAATTACGAAGAAGTGGACAAGATATTATAGATTTTTCAATGGGAAATCCTGATGCTGCTACGCCTCAACCGATCATAGACAAATTATGTGAAACGGCTATGAAACCAAAAACGCATGGCTACTCTGCGAGTAAAGGTATTTATAAATTACGTTTGGCAATGAGTAACTGGTATAAGCGTAAATACAATGTTGATCTGGATCCAGATACAGAAATTGTTGCAACAATGGGAAGTAAAGAGGGGTATGTACACCTTGTTCAGGCCATAAGTAACCCAGGTGATGTTGCTATTGTCCCGGATCCAACGTATCCTATCCATTCACAAGCATTTATTTTAGCTGGTGCAAATGTGGAAAAGATGGAACTCACTTTTAATGAAGATACTTTTGAAGTGAATGAAGATAAATTTTTAGCAGATGTAGAAGATCATTTAGATAACTCTATTCCTAAAGCAAAATTTTTAGTTGTTAATTTCCCGCATAATCCAACTACCGCGACGGTTACACCAGAGTTTTATGAACGTTTAGTGGCATTAGCGAAAGAGAAGCGTTTTTATATCATCTCCGATATTGCGTATGCAGATATAACTTTTGATGGATATAAAACACCATCTATTATGGAAGTTGAAGGTGCGAAAGATGTAGCAGTAGAGGCATATACTCTTTCAAAATCTTACAATATGGCAGGCTGGAGAGTTGGATTTATTGTTGGTAACAAGAAGCTTATTGGTGCACTTCAGAGTATTAAATCCTGGCTTGATTATGGTATGTTTACCCCTATTCAAGTTGCAGCAACAGTGGCATTGGATGAGCATAGCTATATCCCTGATGAACAAATTATTCCACGTTATGAAAAAAGACGTGATGTAATGATAAAATCATTTAACAATGCAGGATGGTCTTTGGCAAAGCCAAATGCTTCTATGTTCATTTGGGGGAAGATCCCTGAAATAGCAAGAGATATGGGGTCTTTAGAGTTTGCAAAGCAGCTTCTTTTAGAAGCAGGTGTTGCTGTCAGTCCCGGTATAGGATTTGGTAAATATGGTGATGAATATGTTCGTATTGCCCTTATTGAAAATGAAAAACGTATACGTCAGGCAGCAAAAAATATTAAAAAATTCTTGAAAAAGCTGGAAGAGGAAAAAAAGAATGGTTAAGATCGGAATACTTGGTGTCGGTACTGTTGGAACAAGTGTAGCAAACATACTTGAAGCAAATGCAAATATCATTGAAGCCAGAGCAGGAAAAAAGATTGTAGTCAAGTCAGGTGTAGTTAAAAATCTTTCTAAAGATCGTGGCCTTTCAATAAAGCTGAGTGATGATCCGCTTGATGTTGTGAATGACCCTGAGATAGATATTGTTGTAGAGCTTATGGGTGGTGTGGATGAGCCTTATGCATTGGTTAAACAAGCCCTGAAAAACGGTAAAGCTGTTGTAACTGCAAATAAAGCACTGCTTGCATACCATCGTTATGAACTCCAAGAGATAGCAGGAGATCTTCCTTTGATGTATGAAGCAAGTACAGCGGGTGGCATACCTATCATTGGAGCACTGCGTAATGGACTCTCTGCCAATCATATAGAATCGATCAAAGGTATTATGAATGGTACGTGTAACTATATGCTCACAAAGATGATAAATGAGGGTGCACAGTATGATGATATCCTAAAAGAGTCTCAGGAATTAGGTTATGCAGAAGCGGACCCTACATTTGATGTTGGTGGTTTTGATGCTTCGCATAAACTGCTTATTTTGGCAAGTATTGCATATGGGATCGATGCCAAACCTGAAGATATTTTGATTGAAGGTATTGAAAATATTACACAAACAGATGTTGCCTTTGCTAAAGAGTTTGGATATGAGATCAAACTTCTTGGTATCGCTAAAAAAGTGAATGATGGTGTAGAACTGAGAGTGCATGCAACCATGATACCTCAAGAGAGCATGATCGCCAAAGTTGATGGTGTGATGAATGCTGTGACTGTGGTAGGTGATCGTGTGGGTGAAACCATGTATTATGGTCCGGGTGCCGGTGGTGATGCTACTGCTTCAGCGGTGATAGCAGATATTGTTGATATCGTTCGTGGAAACCATGGTCCAATGCTTGGATATAAAAAAGGTTTGGAGTCTGGGTTGAAACTACTCTCAAAAGATGAGATAGAAACACAATATTACATCCGACTTGAGGTAGATGACAAGAGTGGTGCTTTGGCAAAAATTACTTCTGCTTTGGGTGAGTTTGGTATTTCTATAGAGTCTATGTTACAAAAACCGACACTAAATGAAGATATTGCAAAACTTCTTTTCACCACACATAGATGTAAAGAGAATAAAATGCAAGATGCTATTACCGCATTGGGAAAATTGGATGTGGTACATGGTAATTTAGCAATGATGAGAATCGAAAAGTAAGGAGTTTTTATGGCAAAAGATCACTATTTTGATATTACGGCGAAGCTGGATATGATGGAACTTAAGAATGCGCTTGTTATGGCAGAGAAAGAGGTTTCTACACGTTTTGATTTTAAAGGATTAAAAGCGGATTTTAATCTAAATGAAGAAGCAAAGACTTTAAGTCTTAGTTCTTCTACTGATTCTAAGATAGATGCATTGAAAGATATACTTATCTCAAAGCTTATTAAAAGAGGTATTGCAGGGAAATCACTTGAAGAGGTGAAAACTGAAGGTATTTCGGGCGGTAACACCAAAGTTATCTACCGTATTGTTGATACTATAGATAAAGATGAAGCAAAACAGATCGTGAAAGCTATTAAAGCTATGAAAGTGAAAGTAACTCCTTCTATACAGGGTGATGAGGTTCGTGTTTCAGGGAAGAAGATAGATGACCTTCAGGCTGTGATGGCTGAAGTGAAAACCCTTGATCTTAAAGCACCGTTGGTGTTTGGGAATTTTAAATAGTATTATTCCTATAAATACAGAGACTTAAAAAAACTTTATTTTAAGGGTGAGTAGGATAAATTTACTCTTATTTGATAATTCAAGGGCAAAAAATGACAAAAAAAATTGAAACTGAATCTAAAGAAATTGAGAGTGTATGTACTTACTGTGGTGTGGGCTGTGACATTACTGCAGTAGTGGAAGATAATAAAATTAAAAAAATATTTGCCCAAAAAGATGGTGTTGTTTCCGAAGGAAAACTATGTATCAAGGGGAAGTACGGATATGATTTTGTAGATTCTAAGGACCGTATTCGTGAACCTCGTATACGCAAAACATTTTTAGAAAAGAATCCACAGATCCAAGATGCTTTTGGAGCTAAACTTACTGAGTTTGACAGTGAGTTTATGACTTGTGAGTTAGATGTGGCTACGTCTATAGCGAGTATGAAGCTAGATGAGATAAAAAAGAAGTATGGTGGAGACAGTTTTTGTGCCATAGGTGGTGCTAGAACATCATGTGAATCTGCCTATGCATTTCAAAAGTTCTGTCGTGAGACAATGGAATCACCTCATGTGGATAACTGTGCAAGAGTATGTCATTCTCCAAGCCTTAAAGGTATGAAGACTACAATAGGTGAGGGTGCAGCAACAAACCCTTATAATGACATCTATGAGACTGAATTTATGGTGGTGATCGGTTCCAATACAATGGAAGCCCATCCTATTATAGCCAATCGTATTATCTCTGTAGCAAAACAGCATAATAACCTCGCAGTGATCGATGTGCGTGAAACAAAGCTGGCTAAACTGGCTAAATATAATTGTGTTATCCCTTATGAAGCAAATTTACTCATACTTAATATGATGGCATATGTAATCATAGATGAAGAGCTGTATGATCAGAGTTTTATTGATAACCGTACAAAAGATTTTGATATTTTTAAAGAGAAGATACTTAACGATCCGTATGCCAATCCGGCATTTGTAAAAAAGATAGAAGGATATGAGTATCTTGCAAAGATGATTCCAAATATTGCCAGAGAGTATGCAGTAAAAAAATCAATGATATTTTGGGGGCTTGGAATTACTGAGCATTTAGACGGCTCTTACGCAGTTATGGCTATCACACACTTAGCACTCATGACTGGGAATATAGGTAAGATGGGTGCAGGGCTTATGCCTCTGCGAGGACAAAATAATGTACAGGGTGCTTGTGATATGGGTTGTCTTCCTTATTATTTACCAGATTATCAAGATGCACCTACTATTGGGCTCATGACACCACAGCTGATGGATGCTATGAATGAAGGTCGTATCAAAGCACTTCTCAACATGGGTGAAGATATCACACATATACATCCAAACATAGATAAAATAGATAAGGCTATGGATAACCTCGAGTTTACGATGGTACAAGAGCTGTTTATGACAGATGTAACTAAGAAAGCAGATATTATTATTGGTGTAAAGTCTGCTTATGAGAAGACAGGTGTTTATGTCAATGCAATGAGAAGACTACACCTTTCTCAACCACTTGTAAAGTCTGATCTACCGGATGATTGGGAGATCTTAACACAAATGGCTCAAAAGCTAGGTGATGGTGAGAACTTTAACTTTAAGACAAGTGAAGATGTATGGAATGAAGTACGAGTAGTAGCCCCTAGACGTTTCTCCGGAGCTGCATATTATAGACTGGAGCGTCACAGAAAGCGTGGTATGCAGTGGCCTATCTATCATGAGGATACACCTATACT
>Ga0190303_1000616_pt1 | contig 14760 bp, 17 predicted proteins | sample 48700701_MG_FD_161672 | JGI IMG/M metagenome (GOLD analysis project Ga0190303, IMG submission 161672) | Hydrothermal vent sediment bacterial communities from Southern Trench, Guaymas Basin, Mexico - 4870-07-0-1_MG | ecosystem: Environmental > Aquatic > Marine > Hydrothermal vents > Sediment ...
AACTGGAAATCAGCCCGCCCCCCTATGCAATGAGATAAAACCGGGATATCAACGCAGTCTTCAGAAATATCTCCAACAATACCTCCAACGGTATTTACCAGCTCCTGCAATGTTCCAGGCTGTGTATTAGGAGGCAGCACTACTGTCTTGCCTGCATGTAGCAACGCCATAAAACCCACGGCAAAACAGTAGGAGTTCTGATCACAAAGCAACCAGCGCTGTTGGCCACACACCTGAAGTTGTCTGGCCAATACAGAGACGGCATCACGAAACGCCCCCCAATAGATCTTCTCTTCACCCGATATTGCAACGAGTAGATCATCTGCTCGCTGGCAGGTCATTAACTCTGACAGGGGGGTAAATATGCTACGCATCACTATGTTTTTTTAACTTGTTCACGAACTAAGTATTCCACTGCAAATAATAATCCCATCAACAGATATGAGATCAACCCGTTGTACAGTGTCCATATTTCAAGGCTTGAAAATAGAGCGGTATAGAGGGCAGCTGAACCATTGACAATAAAAAACAGGCACCAGACTATCGTTACTGTCCGTGTGTAGGCAATGGCAGCCTGAGGCAGGTCAGGTTCAGTCATTCTGGCAATTCGTTCAACCATTGAAGGCGGCCACTTCAGTGTATAGGCAAAACATACCAAGAAAGCCATATTGATTAAAACAGGGATTAATTTCAGATATGATTGCTCATTCAGAACACCTGCAATCATTGCGCAGGCAAAGCCTAAGATAAAGACCGGATATAGTTGGCGACGAGACAGGGCACCCAGTTTGTTCCGCAAAACGAACATTCGTAAAATGAACAGAAGAGCGATCACTAACCCAATGATTTTGGGTTCAAAATACTGCAAACCAAAATAAACTGCCAAAGGGTACGACACGGTTAATAAAACCACGACACCTCTAAACAGAGCCGTCATATCAGCCTCTTTCAAGCCCATCAATAATATTTACAACATCTTCAACCGTTCGGGCACTTTTAAACTCCTCTGGTTTAATTCTCAACCCCTTTACTTCCTGCACCTTCACTACCAGATCAATGGCATCAATACTGTCCAGATCAAGATCCTCATACAGGTTTGAAGACAAGGTTATCTCGCTTCCTTCAATTTCAAATGTTTCAACAAGAATCTTTGTTAATTCATCAAGAATGTTCTCTTTAGACATCTATTTACACCTTACCCATTATTATTCATTTCAATAAATGCCTTCAGTGAACTAACCGAGGCAAAGTGTTCCTTGGTATCACTGGAGTTCGCATCGAGCTTTACGTTGTATTTTTTCTTAATATTCAAACCCAATTCCAAAGCATCAATTGAATCGAGCCCTAAACCATCTAAAAACAACGCCTCATCATCATCAATATCGTCTGGAGAAATATCCTCAAGATCAAGACAATCGATAATCAGCTCTTTTAACTCTTGGGCTAAATCAGCCATAATTTAATACACCCTTATAATAATCTTGAAGGTAATCATTCAATTTTCTTGTCGCCAGGGCTGGCTCATGTATACCCTGAATTAACTTAGCCACATCGATCACAGGCTTTACCGACAAGGTAAAACACCCCTTGCTTGGAGGTACCTGGTACCAACGCTCCCCCTTTCTGAGGGTGGGAGGCGCACACTCAATAGTAACAGGCACAATATCAGTAGCACAGCGAACAGCTATATTAGCTGCTCCACGGTAAAATTCTAGCGGCTTTCCTGCCGTCGTACGAGTGCCCTCAGGAAAAATGATCAATGAACTACCACTGGTTAACGCCTCACCGCAAGCCTTTAGCAAGAGCTCGGGTCCAACATTACTAACATACCCCGTAGCGGCCACAACCCACATTAAAAAAGGATTTTTCCACAGATCTTGCTTAACAATACAGCTGGCATTGGGTAGCAAAGAGATCAATAGCACTACGTCAATTAATGAAGGGTGGTTAGCAATTACCAGGCAACCATCTGCCTTAAGTAATCGCCGAGCATCCTTTATCTCTATTTCCATTACCCCCAGCAGGCACATCTGCCATATAAAAAAACGAAAGGTGTAATGAACCACACGCCGCGCTCGTCTGTTTTTTTGATCCGCGCTGCCAGGAAGCAGACGAACCAACGGCAAAATAGTCACCGCCAACAGCAAGCCACCCAAACCAAAATTAGCAAAGCAGTATCCTGTGGCCAATACTCGCCAGCAATAATTAAATGCCCTCATGGCTCTTTTTCCATAACCAGGATAGGCGGCTACCCTTACAAGTCAAACTTGTGTCATCAGCACATAAAAATCGTAACAACTGTAGGCCATGCTGTTCATCATCAGGAACTGAGGCTTCATTGTGCTCCGTGAACCCTAGTGCCAATTTGATGGGAGCACTACCCGATGGCCCCAGCAGCAAAGCCAAAGCGAAACCTCTGGCCTGCCCCCGATCAAATGGTCGATAAAACTCCGGTAAAGGCTCATCAGCCAACACCACCAACACGGGGCCAGAACTGTCTCTGTGAAGTAAAGCCACAGCATCAATTACCGCCGCTTCAAGGCTATCGACGCCAGCAGCAACTGCTGTTGATGCAGCTTTGTTGCCACTGGCAATAGAATACAACCCCGATGCGGTATTATGGACAGAGAGGCTAAAACCCATCGGTGACACCGGCTCTGCAGAGACAATTTCATCCAGTAACTTTTTGGTCCGATGAATCTCGCCGTGAGGAGAGCTAAACACGGTTCTGTATGAATGATTTTCGCCCACACACTCATATACCGTTTGCAACGCCATTTTACTTAAGCGACTTAAGCGGCGACGCAACATGGCCGGGATCTGTTTTAGGGGCGGTGATTGTTCACCGGGCTCAATCTGCCGGCTTCCGCGCGACCACTCTCGCCAATGCTCAGGCTGCTCGACACCCGGAGCCCAGGCTGCCCAACTGAGAAGTGAAAATTCTACTGCATTCATATTATAGATGAGCGTAAACCCACACCAACAGTTACTATTAAATATTTGGTAATTTCACCTCTAAATCAGCCCAGACCGCAGAGGGAATGGGACATTATCTAGAGTTTTCTAGAACAGAATGGCAGCGGGGGTTTTAGCGCCTCGTCCCTATTTCACAAAACGGTGTATTTTAGTTTATCAACCCCTGGAATGCAATCAGACTCCATGCCCTATGCCACCTGCAGAGCAATCAGCGCCCTACCATCCATTAGCCTCTCTTGACCACAGTCGACCTGAAACTGGTAACTAAACCCACGGTCAACAGCCAATAACCGCTCTACCCTGACGGAAAGATGCTCCTCGTATACATCTAAACGCTGAACCTTCCAATGAACCTGAGTCAAAGTCGCCAAACACCCCATTTGGGGGGGAATCCACGCACCCAGGCCCGTGGGATTAGCTCGCAGTGTCCCATGAATAGCCATGGCCTGGGCCGCATATTCAATTCCCGCACATATCGGCAACTGATCGTTATGGCGCAACGGATTATCTTTATCGCAATGACTTGTAGCAAAACAGAGCAGTGTGAAGTCATCCCAAGCCTCAACAGAATCCAATAAACACATGTCACCGCTGTGGGGCAAATATGCTCGCAGCTTCTGCTTTTCGATGGGGGTATTAATTTTCATATTAACTTGATCATTATTCTGACAGCATAAACGTGGATATATCTCCAGACCATACAACATCAAATTTCCGCTCCGCAGCCCTGCTTTAGCTAACCCAGCTAAAATCACTGCAATGCTGATTAAATTGTAAAGCATTTACTGATTAGGGGCGAGGCAATATAATGCTGCCAAGCATCCGACTGTCAAATATGGAAACCATGCCTCACCCTCTGTGTATACATAAAGAACACCCGTCTTTGCCTGGCCACTTCCCCGACAACCCCATGGCTCCTGGTGTAGTTTTGCTGAATCTGATATTTAGCGAAATTGCCATGCAAAAACCTGCACGGGTCGTAACAGGCATAAAAAAGCTGAAGTTTATTCGCCCATTATTGCCTGGAGATTGCTTTAATGTTCAATTCTCAGCAGAGAAAAACAATACGTTGCGCTTTCACTGCACACACAATGAACAGATCTTTGTGGAAGGTAACCTCTACTTGAAACCTCTAGATCAACCCTGACAGATCTATCTTTCTCAATTGAAATATCTGTAAAACCCGCTGTTGCATAGCATTGCAACCGAGAAAATATGCTGGGTTTGAAATAACAAAAAATGGACAGCAACTGACAATGAAAAAAATTCTCGTTCTCTATTTTTCTCAATCCGGACAACTGAAGGAGGTTGTTAATTCTGTTATCGGCCCACTACAACAGGCCTCAGAAATTGAGCTCATAATAAAAGAACTCCAGCCTCAATCGCCCTTCCCCTTTCCCTGGCCATTCATGCAGTTCTTTAATACTTTTCCTGAAACAGTCTACGAAGACGCTGAACCACTGCAGCCCCTGGAAATGGAAAAGAGCGAAGATTTTGACCTGATCATTCTGACTTACCAGGTGTGGTTTCTCTCTCCCTCACTGCCAACGACAGCTTTCTTACAAAGTGATGACGCTCACCGTTTACTAAATGGCAAACCTGTTATCACCCTGATTGGCTGCCGTAACATGTGGCTCACCGCCCAGGAAAAAGTAAAATATCAATTAAAACGGCTCAATGCTCACCTTATAGATAATGTTGTTCTTATTGATAATGCTCACAGCGCGGCAACCTTTATTTCAACCCCCCTATGGGTTCTGACAGGCAATAGAGGCCCCTTTCTGGCAGGCCTGATCCCCCCGGCTGGCATCGCTAAAGGTGACATACAAACAGCCTCTCGCTTTGGCAAGGCCATTGCTGCTGAACTACCCAAACGTGAAAAGGACGACTTCAGCCCTATGCTTGAAGGCCTCCAGGCCGTCACAATCAATGAGCACCTAATCGCCTCAGAAAAAATTGCCCATCGCAGCTTTCGTATCTGGGGAAAATTACTACGAAGTATTGGCCGACCATCCTCTCGTGCCAGGCAGGTTGCGCTAGCTTTTTATATTGTTTTTTTAATCGCCTTAATAGTGACCGTGGTACCGATCACCGCTATCCTAAAGATATTATTGCGACCACTGACAAAGCAACATAGCCGTCGCCAACGTAATTATTATGCAGCCCCATCAGGAGAATCAACACATCGTATGGAACAATTTTTATGAGTGATAATGCTGTGTACATCACCAATATTGCGGCTTTTTTACCCAACGCTCCTGTTGAAAATGATGACATGGAGAAGCTACTCGGACAAGTCGGCCCCAGGCCCTCCCGCGCCAGACGCACCATCTTGCGTAGTAATGGCATAAAACAACGGCACTACGCCATAGATCCTCAGACACTTAAACACAACTTTACCAACGCTCAAATTACAGCCAACGCAATAACCAAATTACAGGATGATAATTTTGACCTGAATAACCTTGACTGCCTGGCCTGTGGCACCTCATTACCTGATCAGTTAATGCCCAGCCATGCTGTCATGGTGCACGGTGAATTAAATATCCCCTGTTGCGAGGTTATTGCCACCTCCGGCATATGCCTCAGCGGAATAAGCTCATTAAAATACGCCTACATGGCCCTGCTTTCCGGCAGCCACCAAAACGCCATTGCTACAGGTTCAGACCTGCCCTCAGCCATAATGACTGCCCGCAATTTTTCCGGAGAAAGCGAGTTTAATGACAACGAATACCATAAACACCCAGAGCTGGCCTTTGATAAGGATTTCCTACGCTGGATGTTATCTGATGGCGCCGGGGCTGTTTTACTGGAGCGAAAACCGAGAAAGAACCAGCTCTCTCTACGTATTGATTGGATCGATATTTTTTCCTATGCAGGAGAGATAGATACCTGCATGTATGCGGGGGCCGTAAAAGAGGATGACGGCAGGCTGAGGGGCTGGGCTAGCTTCAACCAGGATGAGCAGCAGCAACTATCTATCATGTCCGTAAAACAGGATGTAAAATTACTCAATGATAATATTATTCATTACAGCGTAGTGCGACCACTCCGCAAATTGATTGAAAGGCATCAGTTACATGCTGATGATATTGACCTCTTTCTCCCCCATTTTTCCTCAAATTTTTTCCGTGACAAGGTCCATGAAGGGATAAAACAGGCAGGCATTGATATCCCCCAACAACGCTGGTTTACAAACCTATGCAGCAAGGGAAATACCGGAGCGGCCTCAATTTTCATTATGCTTGATGAACTCTATCACTCAGACCACTTAAAAAAGGGGCAAAAAATCCTATGCTACGTTCCTGAAAGTGGTCGTTTCTCATCATCATTTATGTTAATGACAGCTGTGTAAATGAAAAAAGAGCAGGTTCCCCAGGATAAAAGCCATACCTACGGCGGACAATGCAAACTGTTATATGCTACCGATGAGAAGGGTAAATACAGTAGTGTAAAATCCAACGGTTGGGAGGTGGAAGAGTTTGCCACTTTCTCGGCCATAGAGGAGATCAATCGTAACCGCACTGATGCCTGGCAACGAGCAAAATCCGGCACAACATCACCCCTTGAATATTACATGTATGAGCAACGGATGGATCTAGCCATATTGGCTCAAACTACTGGATTTTTTCAATGGCGAATAAAAAAACACTTTAAGCCAGCAGCATTTTTCCATCTCAACGATAAGGCGATGCAACGCTACGCCGAGGCATTGGGCCTTTCTATTGCGACCCTGAAAACACTTCCGGAATCACCATGAGCAACGACTACCAGCACCGACAATCTGCACACTGTGAGAGCGGCGTCATCTCCGGAATGTTATCCCACTACGGCCTCAGCCTGTCTGAACCCATGGCTTTCGGCTTGGCCGGAGCCCTGGCTTTTGCCTACATTCCACTGATCAAACTTTCCGGGATGCCGTTAATCGCCTATAGAATGCCGCCTCGTAGCATCATCAAGGGTATCCAGAAGCGTCTGGGCATCAAAATGGTTTACCAGACCTTTCGCAACCAGAAAAAAGGGATGGCAGAGCTGGACAAGATGCTCCAGCAGGGTAAAGTGGTTGGATTACAGACCTCCGTGTTCTGGCTCCCCTATTTCCCGAAAGATATGCGCTTTCACTTTAATGCCCACAACCTGATAGCCTACGACAAAATTGATAACGAATATCTTATCAGCGATCCGGTATTCGAGACGGTCACTCGCTGTGAAGAAAACGCGCTGCAAAAAGCCCGTTTTGCTAAGGGTGCCCTAGCAGCCAAAGGGTTGATGTACTACCCGGAGCAGCTACCAGATACGATTGATTATGACGCCGCTATCAGATCAGCCGTACGCGCCAATTATCGTTCAATGATGAACGCGCCGCTGCCTATTATCGGTATTCGAGGAATTCGTTATCTTGGAAAAAATATCATTAAAACCGAGAAAAAAAATAGCGCCCGCCTCCCTCTTTACCTATCCCATATTGTCAGAATGCAGGAGGAAATTGGTACAGGCGGTGCCGGATTTCGCTTTATATACGGATCATTTTTGCAGGAAGCTGGTGAGTTACTCAATAACAACCAGCTCCGCGATGCCTCTAGTCAAATGACAGAGGCGGGAGATGAATGGCGGATGTTTGCCCTGCAAGCCAGCAAAATGTGCAAGGGAAGAAAACCTATGGACACAATACAACTTGCCGACCACCTTAATAACTGCGCAGACAAAGAGACCATTGCCTGGAAAACCCTAAAAAACTTTTAACAAAAAAGTGCAATAACGCCCTTCACCATCAGTTTCGATATGGAGCAGAGTGCCCTCTCGGCCGTGTTCGAGATATTGACTAAAAGCCGAGGCCGTTTGAGTATCATAATAAGCAAGATTTTTCCGATACTGAAATTGCTGACCTACCAGGGTCAATTCCTGATAAAAAACCAACTCTTCCTCTGGTAAAATATGCCCACCAGCAATACTCCAGCTATTATCCACGTCAAGAGCAGCCAACCAGACAAGTAATGCTTCTTTAGAACCAAAATGTTCAACACCTTCAACCTCACCCATCGGTTCCCCCAGACAATCATCATCACCCAACAGCAACCAATGACAGGCTTCAGCAACCGGCGTGTCAGGACTTACCGCTATACGCTGACGATGTTGAGCAAGGGGTAAAACACAAATATCCACACTACCGACCAGTGCCGATGTTAAGTTCCCCTGCAAAAAGTCAACCATCGCCAGACGCAAGGCTCTTTCAAAAGAAAAACAGTGGCTGGCGACAAAACAGTTTCTAGACTTTAAGTGAAGATATTTCGCCAAATGATAACAGGCTGAATTACTGACCGTATTGATGAAGCTAAGGGGCTTTGGCGACTTACCATCCCTCAACATCTGTTCCAGAACATCAATCATTACCTCAAGGTCTCCCTGCCCTGAAGTCAAATAGATAGCCGTTTCAATGGGCAACGACACCTCACCGCTACAGCGGCTAACACCAATCAGGGCCAACTGAATAAAACGATCAATTCTACGAAAATTCTGCCCCGTTACGGCCTTTAGTAATGGCTTAAGTTCAGGCAATCTATCTATAACAGGCTCATAATACATTCCAGTGGAATAAATTTTCATGATAACAGCCTGTTATTGCTCACCATTGGCGATGACCAGCGAGCAGTTATTGCCGCCAAAGCCAAAATAATTTAATAAAAAGATACCCGACCCCACTGATTCATGCCGTTGGGTTAGCTTAAGTCCAAGCTCCTTTTCGTCCGATGCTATTCCCGGTGTAGCGATAATAAACCCCGCCAAAATTGTTTGGTAAAACAGGATCATTTCGACCAGACCACAGGCACCTAGCGTATGTCCAATATAAGGCTTTATTGCACAGACATCGGGCAGGTCCTGAAAAACCTGTAGCACACCTGCTGCTTCAGCTTCATCACCACGCAGGCTTGCGGTCCCATGAGCTTTTATCGCCCTTATTTGCCCCGGTGTAACCCCGGCATTATCAAGCGCACGGCGTATTACCATCGCAATACTTGAACCATCAGGGTTTGCTGAAGAGATACTGTGAGTGTCGCAGAGGTTAGCTCCACCTAAAACGACAAACTCCTTTGCTTCTGGCTCTTTTCTTGTGAGGACAAGAGCCCCACAGGCCTCACCAAGCACTATCCCATCACGCGCTTTATCAAAAGGCGTCATCTGCGTGTGAGTCAACAATTCCAGATTATTAAAACCAAGGGCGGTCGTATCATTGAATAACTCCACGGCCAAGACCAGAACATAATCAACTTGACCTGTTCTGAGCATTGATGAAGCATACAGCAAGGCGTTGGCACTAGAGGTGCAGGCAGTATTAATACTAAAGTCCTCACCTTTAATGGAAAAGCGCTTGCGGACATAACCGGCAATATTACCGAAAGAACTTAGCCTAAGAGCAAGTGGCTCTTTTGAAGAGATCAACTCCTGCTTGTACAACTGTTCAGAAACTGAAATATCATGGGAGGAAGAACCCACAAAAAGTGCCATTTTGCTGCGCTGCTCATCATTCAGCTGCGCTTCGCCCAAGGCCTGCGATACAACTTGGTCAATTTGCTGGTACAGGCGCTTATCTGCGTGATCGAGCTCGGCACCTTTTAGCAGATGATAGGGCAGCCTCTCGGCATCAGTCAGGGAATGATGTTCGATAATAGCAGCCTGTTTTGGCGATTGTTTCAAAGCATAGAGGTTTTCCTCCACATCACCCCCAAGACAGGTAGCGATGCCCGCACCGATAACGCAGGGTCTGAGGGACATAGCTACCCCAGTCTAGCTGTTGGGACTTTTGAACCTGGGGCTGCCTCAACAGATGCTTCCGTTACAGCACCCCCAGACAGAGGTGATTCAGCAATGATTGTCTCAGCAAGACAATTAATTGATTGCAGGGAAGCTCGAGCTTTTGGCCCACCCTCAATCCGCACACCATAATGACTCTTTACAGCCATACAAATTTGAAGAGCATCAAGAGAATCCAGATCTAGGGGGCCACCGAATAGCAGTTCATCATCGGTGATATCACTCACCTCGATATCCTTATCGCACTCCTCGATCACCAGTTTTTTTAGCGCCTGCTTTAACGTATTATAATCCATGTCAATCATTAAACTCTCTAATCAGTTTTATATGTAAATAACACAAGCGCTAGCAGCAAACAGGCAAAGCCAAACCCCAGCAGCGCCATAACCTCCTGAAAAACCTCTATAACGCCACCCGATCGTAAAAAAATATCGAGAAAACCCTCTAGCCCCCATGACATAGGAGATACTGCCGAAAATTGTTGCATAGCCTCTGGCATCATAAATTTAGGCACCATTATTCCACCGATGGCGGCAAGAATAATATTACTGGTTCCTCCTAGGGTGGTAGCCTGCTCTGTAGTGCGTGCCAGCACAGCGATCAGTATGGCATAACCCAGTGCCGCACAGCTCACAGCCACGGAGATACAAACCAGACCCGGCAGAGACTCTCCCAGCGTTAGCTGATCGCCCCCAAACCAAGGAACCAGATAGATGCCCACCAGCAACATCAGAATCACCTGTAACTGGTTGACAACAAAATAAGGGACAAGCTTGCCAGCGATTAACTGCCAGGGTCTAACATCAATGGTACGCAAACGATTCATGGTCCCCAGCTGACGCTCATTGATCAGTGTATTGGACAGAGGTACGACCACAAAAAACAGGGAAAACACAAGCCAAGCTGGCACACTTTGCTGCACCGATGAGGGCGCTTGCCTTTGCTTATCACTCAGATGCCCCTCCTTATCTTGATAGCTATAAACAACACCAATTCCATTAGACCCATTAAGAAGAACATCCATCTTTGCTAAAACATCTTCAGGCATGCTTTGCTGCAGTTTTTTCAGCCCATACTCAAGGCGTAATCTGGACAGGACCTCTCGAACAATGGACTGAAATATCATCTCATTTTGCCGCTTAGTTGCAGGTGCTACGGTAATGGTAAGCAGATCTCCCAAGCTATTCTCTGCGTGCTGATTGAGTTCATCAGAAAGGTGAGGATTCACCTCCAGAAGCAAGGCATAGCGATCATTTTGAATAAGTTCTAAAAAATCTGGTGATTGAAGAGCCTTATCTGAAACCAGGGTAAAGACATCTTTTTCAGCAATTAGCTCCAGCAGCCGACGAGAGGCCTCATCGCTCGCCAGATCATTGACCAGCACCTCAATTTTCACCCCGGCTCGGCTGGCAAAATCCTGCTGCATGGCTAAAGACATAATTAAAATAAAAACAATCGGCATTACAAACAGCAATAATAGCCCATGAATATCACGGCTCAACAGCAGCAGTTCTTTATTAATAATGGCCCTTAGTTTACCCACCTCAATCACGCAAGCTTAGCTCAGTCATTGACAGGTAGACCTCTTCAAGGGGGCGTGCTCCATAGTACATCCGGTCAATACCCACCTGCATCTCCTGTAGAACCGATAGAAAATGGTATATATCGTTATTTTCTGCCTCGATATCCATCGTTATTTTCTGTCCCGTCACCAACAAGGTAGTGAAGCTTGATAGCACCCTCTCCTGTTTATCGCTCAACGGCTGACACAACTCAACAACCAGCTTTTTACTGGCCTCGCCCTTCAACAACTCGGTCAAACTTGTTTGTACCAATACCCTGCCGTGGTCAATTACGGCGATGTCATCACATATCGCCTGCACCTCCTCCATATAGTGAGACGTATAAATAATGGTCATCCCCTGAGTCTGAAGTGATTTGATGGCGTTAAGAATAAAATGACGAGACTGGGCATCAATACCCACCGTCGGCTCATCCAGATAGAGAATACTCGGTTTATTCAGCAAGCCTATTGCCAGATTTAAGCGTCGTTTCACCCCACCAGAATAGTGCTGAGCCCGTCTTTCAAACATCTGTTGCAGGCCACAAACTTCCACACAGTAGTCAATGCGCTCTTGCAGCAAATTTCCGGAAAGACCATAAAGCTGACCAAAAAATAACAGGTTTTCACGCCCACTCAGGCTGGGATAAAATGAGTATTCCTGTGGCACAAGCGAACTGATTTTTTTTATTTCATCTCTGTCTACGGGAACTTGATAGCCAGCGATGGAAACACGTCCCTTCTGAAGAGGAATCACGCCTGTGAGCAGCGAAATCAATGTTGTCTTTCCTGCCCCATTGGGGCCGAGCAAACCGAACAGGGAACCCTGTGAAATGTCCAGGGAAACATCGTTAAGAACCTGATTCTGGCCCTCAAGCCCCATGCCAATACGCAGGGAATCTCTTCGATAGCAGTGCCTGACATTGGTCAAAGAGATATAAGCGTTAGTATTGCCAGATTGATCTTTTTTCATCTAGAACCAATATGAGCACACGTTCTCATCATCTCTTTACAAAAATGATTACCAGGAGCCACCCATCTCTTATTAATTAAGGGATGAAATACTATCCCATCTGCTCCCGGCACACAATCACCCAGAAAATCTACATAACCGAGCAGTTGTAAGATTATCCTAGACTCCTCAGTTGACCACTCCATTCTAACAGTAACTTGTTGATATAAATGTAATTAGCTTCAATCTATCTCTTCATCCGCTGGGTGAGCCACGCTACAGGGCAGATTGCACGCTTGTGGTGGCACAAGTGCAGCATTGCGATTCCTTGGAATAGAATAACTATTCCGCGTCATTGTGCCTTGCCCTGTACCGCCACAAACGCACACGCTAGTCTGTCCAACTAAGGGATTCTAGGATTATGGAAGACAGCAGGTAACGTAGCTTAAATAACTTCAACCACCCCGATCAAGACCAACATCAACCGAACGACAAATTGATAATAATAGTTGATGGGCAACCGAGGTAAATTTTGTTGGCAAAAACAGATAATATGGCTATATAATCCCCTCGTTTGGCACTCAATTTATGTCGTAAATTCAATCTAGTAATACATGGACTTATAACCTATAAAGGAAGCTCAATGAAAACACAAATATCGCTTTTTCTCGCTGCATTAATGCTAATCTCAGGTGCTTATGCGCGGGATACTCATCAAATGCTCTCCATCCAGGAAGCAATGAATACCCCCGCCGCGCAAGAAAAACTGGATAAAAACATCAGCTTCTATTTTGGCAACCAAAAACACCCCAGGGTTATCAAGAAACTCGGCAATTTCATGTCAAACAAAAAAACCAATGCTTTCGGTAAAAGTGATGAAAAGGCCTGCAACTGGGCATTTCTATCCGCTATGCTCAGCTTCCAGGATCGTATCCGTAATATGGGCGGCAATGCTGTTATCAACATCCACAGTTACTACTACAAAAATGATATGAGCAGTTCCAAGGAATATGAGTGCGGCGCAGGCAATGTTATCGCAGGCGTTACCTTTACAGGCGACGTTGTTAAACTGGCAAAATAGCCCACAATATAGATGTTGTTTAAAGGTTGGCGGACTCAATATCCGCCACACCTCAACCTACTCATCTGCCCTGCCTGCCTATTCACGTCCACAGTGATTTTTTACCAAAATAGATTCAACATTCATATTATCCGGTCCCGGCCTGATTTGACAAAACACCTCAAATATCATCGTGGCACATTTTTACCCTCTACTCCTTGCTGTGGGTTCTCCGTTGAATCCCCATGATTGATGATCCTACATTTCACTTGGTATTAATCTCTGCCAACCAATGGAAAAAGCCTTATCCTGTTTATCCTCTGGGGGTCAGTTATCTCGCCAGCTACCTACGGGAAAAACTACCCTGGTTAAAAGTGACCTTACTTGATGTCAATCAACCTCAATTTGAGATCAACACAATCAATGATATTCAGCCGGATCTTATTGGACTGTCTCTAAGAAATATTGATGATGTCGACTCAATCAACCAACAATGTTTTGTCGACGGATATACGAAACTGATTAGGCAAATAAAAGCCAGCAGCACAACTCCGATCATATTGGGCGGCGCAGGTTTTTCTATCTATCCAAAACAGTTATTGGAAAAGTTTGAGATTGATTTTGGCATTGCCGGTGAAGGTGAATTGGCCTTAACTCGCTTTCTACAAGCGATGTCTGCTGGCGAAACAATCGATGGCATTCCCGGAGTTATTTATCGACACAAACCGCAAGAAGCTGAGCCAGCTAAAATACAATATATCAGCCAGCCAAAATTAAGTTTTGAGCAGAATCTGCTACCATTTTACTGGAATGCCAGTGGGATGCTAAACATCCAAACCAAGAGGGGGTGCCCATACAGCTGTATTTATTGCACCTACCCGTTGATTGACGGAAAAAAAGTCAGGACCCTCCAGCCAGATCAAATCGTCGACACTCTGCAACAAGCCTATACTGAACATAATATTGACTATGTGTTTTTTACCGATTCTGTATTCAATATCGACCCCAACTATAACAGCGAGCTGGCTGAGGCACTGATCAAGGCTGCGTTACCCATTAAGTGGGGTGCCTACTTTTCACCTTTCAACCTCACTCGGGAGCAGCTGCAACACTACCAGGCCGCTGGACTAAGCCATATCGAGTTTGGTACAGAATCGTTGGCTAACTCGACATTAGAAGCCTATGGAAAACCATTCAATGTAGAGCACGTTTACGCAGTGTCTGAGAGCTGTTATCGCCTGAAGATTAATTATGCACATTTTCTCATTATTGGCGGCGTGGGGGAGACCCAGGGGAGCCTCAATGAAACAGTACGTAACTCCACTCGGTTGAAAAATACCGTTTTCTTCTCCTTTTTTGGTATGCGAATTTACCCTGGCACCAAGTTGCAAAAAATTGCTA
>Ga0190303_1000617_pt1 | contig 14755 bp, 12 predicted proteins | sample 48700701_MG_FD_161672 | JGI IMG/M metagenome (GOLD analysis project Ga0190303, IMG submission 161672) | Hydrothermal vent sediment bacterial communities from Southern Trench, Guaymas Basin, Mexico - 4870-07-0-1_MG | ecosystem: Environmental > Aquatic > Marine > Hydrothermal vents > Sediment ...
AGTCTGAACCGCTGAATTCGTATGCAAGGTTGCAAAGGTCAAGTGGCCGGTTTCCGCAATTGTCAAGGCGGTTTCAACTGTTTCCAAATCTCTCATTTCACCCACAAGGACGACGTCCGGGTCCTGTCTCAGGGCAGCACGGAGTGCCCGGCTGAAAGACTTTGTATCTGTATGAACCTCACGCTGATTGACAATACATTTCTTATGTGAATGCAGATACTCTACAGGATCTTCAATTGTGATAATATGCTCACTCCTCTCTGAATTCACTTTATCTATCATGGATGCCAATGTAGTCGATTTACCACTCCCTGTCGGGCCGGTCACAAGAATCAGGCCCCTCGGCAAATCGCATAACTTCGAAACAATACCCGGAACCCCGAGGGCATCAAAATTCCGAATCTCATATGGGATCAGCCTGAATGCACCGGCAACAGCGCCCCGCTGATAAAAAACATTTGCGCGGAATCTGGCCAGGTTCTTGATACCAAAAGAAAAGTCAAGCTCCAGCTGTTCCTCGAATCGTTGTTTTTGGGAATCGTTCAAGATGGAATAAATCATCTTCTTCGTATTCGACGGCGTGAACGGAGGCAACTTCAACGGAATCAATTTCCCGTTTAGGCGAACCTGGGGAGGAGAATTGGTTGTAATGTGCAGATCCGTTCCATTCTGTTCCACCATGGTTTTCAATAGCTGAGTCAGCGTAACTTCCATGCTCTCCCCCTCCGTTTAAAGAACGGTTTCCCGCAAAACTTCTTCAATACTGGTCTGGCCATTCATAATCTTGATCAAACCACTTCGGCGCAAGGTAATCATACCGTCTTTCATCGCCTGATGACGCAAATCCATTGCGGTGGCACCACTCAGAATCAACTCCCTCATTTCATCTGTGATCTGCATAACCTCATATAGACCGACCCGGCCCTTATAGCCGGTTCCACTGCAACGGTCACACCCCTTGCCCTTAAATATCTTGACCTTGTCGATCTCATCTTCATTATACCCTATTCTGAGCAATGTTTTCTTAGGAATTTTCACTTCTTCTTTACATTGGGTACAAACCCGGCGCACAAGCCGCTGAGCACAGATAAGGTTAACAGACGTAGCCACAAGAAAAGGTTCAATCCCCATATTCATCAGACGGCTGATTGTGCTGGGGGCATCATTGGTATGAAGGGTAGATAACACCAAGTGGCCGGTAAGGGCTGCCTTGATTGCAATTTCAGCCGTTTCAAAGTCACGGATCTCACCGACAAGGACAATATTCGGGTCCTGGCGCAGAAAAGACCGCAATGCTGCCGCAAAAGTCAGCCCGATTTCTTCCCGGACATTCACCTGGTTGATTCCTTTCAGGTTAAATTCCACCGGGTCTTCTGCAGTCATGATGTTGGTTTCCGGTTTATTGAGCAAACTGATAGACGAATACAACGTGTTTGTCTTTCCGCTTCCGGTGGGGCCGGTGACCAACACCATACCGTAAGGCTTTGTCACTTCCATCTGGAATGTCTCTAAGCTCTCCGGTTCAAATCCCAGCTTGGTCATATCCAACATGAGCATGTCCGAATCCAGAATCCGCATTACGATTTTTTCCCCGAACAGGGTAGGAAGCACAGAAACACGGAAATCCAGTTCTTTACGCTTATTGTCCAGCTTCATTTTCAACTTGATACGGCCGTCCTGGGGCAATCGTTTTTCCGCAATGTCCAGCTTGGACATGATTTTGATTCTGGAACAAATCGCATCCCGCATTTTGAGTGGAGGCTTCATAATTTCGTGCAAAATCCCATCAATTCTGAACCGAATTCTCAATTCTTTCTCATAAGGTTCAATATGAATGTCACTGGCGCCCTTTCGGACTGCATCTGTCAAAAGGGAATTCACCAATCTTACAACCGGCGCTTCAACACTGGAGGCCTCCAGGCTTTCAATGTCCAGGTCATCTTCGTCTTCAATGACTTCCAATTCCTCTTCGTCAATTTCGGCAAGGTCTTCCATTACCCTGCGCAGCTCCATCGCGGCCTCAGTTTCGTAGTATTTTTCAATTGCTTTCCGGATGGAATATTCAGAAGCAACAACCGGTTCAATATTCAGGTTTGTTATGAATTTCAGATCATCCAGAGCGTAAATATTGGTGGGGTCTGCGATGGCCACAGTCAGAGTTGAACCGGTTCGACTCAATGGAATAATTGAGTAGCGCTGGGCTACATCCACCGGTATCCGTTTAATCACATCTTCATTAATTTCAAAATGGTCCAGATTCACAGCTGGAATTCCATATTGTCTGCTGAGGAAACTGGTGATTTCTTCATCGCTGACAAAACCCAGTTTCGTCAAAATATAACCCAGACGCCCGCCTTCAGTCTTCTGAACACCAAGAGCTTCTTCCAGTTGTTTTTTCTGGATTAAGCCTGCATCTAATAACATGTCGCCAAGTTTCATTACCATCGGTTTTCACACCTGCTTTCCTTTTATTTATAAACAGCTTAAAAAAGCAAACTACAAATGTCAACCTCTTTATTTGACACAAATTGCCCATATGTTGGGAAAATGGCAATGTATCTGCTCCAGACAAAAGAAACAGTCTCTCTGAAAGTGCAACGGGACACCTATTCCCCCCCTGACCTTCCAGGCTCAAATGCTGAAATCCCAGTTATGTGCTGGCCCAGAATCAGGGTGTGAACATCCTGAGTCCCCTCGTAGGTTTTGACAGACTCCAGATTACACATATGGCGAAAAACGGGATACTCAAGTGAAATCCCATTTGCAGCCAGAATATCCCGTGCTTCACGGGCAATGTCAAGTGCCACCTCTACATTGTTCATCTTCAGCATAGATATCTGGTAATGCTTCGCCTGGCCCTCTTCTTTCAATCTTCCAATCTGCAGGGCAAGCAACTGGCCTTTTGTGATTTCCGTCAGCATCTTTGCCAGTTTGGCCTGCACCAGTTGAAAACGGGCGATGGGAACATCAAACTGAATCCGGGATTTTGCATAAGCTACCGCCGTGTCATAACAATCCATCGCTGCGCCCAGTGCCCCCCAGCCGATACCATAGCGTGCCTGGGTCAGGCACATCAACGGGTATTTCAGCCCTTTGGCCTTTGGAAGACAGTTTTCATCCGGCACCTCAACATCTTCAAAAATCAGTTCAGAGGTGACAGAGGCGCGAAGACTCATTTTGTGCTTGATTTCAGGTGCCGAAAACCCCTCCATGCCCTTCTCCAGAATAAACCCCCGAATGCCATCTTCAGTAGCTGCCCACACCACTGCAACATCCGCAATGGAGCCATTGGTAATCCACATTTTTGCGCCATTGAGTATCCAATGGCCTCCGGATTTAACCGCCTTTGTCCGCATTCCACCCGGATTGGAACCAAAGTCGGGCTCAGTCAGCCCGAAACAGCCGATGCTTTCGCCCTGAATCAGTTTCGGAAGAAAACGATCCTTCTGTTTATCAGAACCGAAAGCATACACAGGATAAATGACAAGGGAACTTTGAACAGACGCGAAGCTCCTGAGTCCGCTGTCTCCTCTTTCCAGTTCCTGGTTGATCAGTCCGTACGCGACGTCGGACAAGCCGGCACCCCCATATTCCCGTAGAGTGGGGCCAAGAAATCCCAGTTTCCCCATTTCTTTCACCAATTGGATAGGGAACGTTCCGGCTTCAAAATGCCCCGCGATCTCCGGCTTAATCCTGTCATTGACAAAGCTGTGTACCGTATTGTACACCATTTTCTCTTCCGGCCGAAGCAAGCGCTCTATCTTCGCAAAGTCCACAAAATCTATCATTTATTCTCCAAATTTTCCTGCTACCGGATTGTATTCCCCTCTTTTTTTTCAGTCCCGGTTTTCTTTTCCGGTTTACCCTTGATCTTGTGCTTTTTCAGATATTCCTCAATCTTTTTTTCTTTCTCTTTCTGAAGTTTCCCACTTTCAATATCCGCCAGCTCTGCAGCCACCTGATCATGATAGAGCGTATTGGGAAACTCTTTTAACAAAAGCCGATAATATCGCGCAGCTTTGTCATATTTTGTCATTTCAAATTGAGAGCGTCCATAAAAATAATAGGTCTGTTCTTTTTCCTTCCTACTGATATAGCTGAGGTAATTATCAAGCAGGTACTCGAACCGCCTTGATGACGCTACATAGCTGCGTGCTTTGTAATAGAAAACGCCCACCTCAAACTCATGCGCTGCCAGCCGCTGCCAGCAAGCCTTAATCTTCTCCTCGCTGAGTTTGCTGTATGGAGAATTCGGGTACTTCTGGCGCAGTTTTTCGAAAGCCTCAATCGCCTGGTGGGAAAATGACTGATCTCTATCCGGAGTTGAAATCTGCGAGTAATAACACATGCCGACCATGTACTGTGCGTAAGGCGCGTCCTTGCTTATCGGGAAATATATCAGATAGGATTCATAATCTGCGAGAGCATCCCCCGCACCTCTTTCAAGGTCGAAAAACTCGGCATCCGCTATGCCCAGTTTTGCTTTGGAAAATTCTTTGGAATTCGCCGCGTTGTCAATAATCAACTGAAAATACTGCCTGGCCTTTGCATATTTCCCATCAGACAAATATGTCAAACCTTTTTCATAAACCTGAGAAACCGGCACCTGCTTTCCACCTGTCCAGAGCTTTGAATCAACCTTTTTCCTGCAACCACCCATCACCAGTAACAGGCAAAGGGAAACCAGCAACAATCTGCGCATATATCACCTCATTCTATTTAAGATTTCAGTCAGTTTTCTGAAATTCATTCCTGGATCTCCACGGAACACTGCAGACCCGGCCACAATGAGATTGGCTCCGGCTTCTGCAATCTCAGAAATATTTTCCTGCGTAATACCGCCATCCACAGCTATAATGAACGAGAGTTCCCCACCCCTCCGCAGTTCATCCAGCCGTCTGATTTTTTCAAGACAATAAGGTATAAAAGACTGGCCGCCAAAACCGGGATTCACCGACATGATCAAGACCGCATCTACTTCTGAAAGCATCTCTTCCAGGAGGGACAACGGTGACGCCGGATTCAATACAACACCAGCCTGTATCCCTTTTTGATGAATCTGATCCACCAGCCGATCCAGATGGCAGGCAGCTTCCACATGGACATAAATAATGTCAGGGTTGGTCTTTGCGAAAGCATCAATGTACGCACCGGGGTTTTCTATCATCAGGTGTACATCCATCTTTGCTTCCGGAACCGCCCTTTTCACAGCATCGCAAACCATCGGCCCGATTGTAATATTGGGAACAAAATGGCCATCCATTACATCCACGTGAACATATTCCATCCCAGCTGACACCAGGCTCTTCAACTGCTCTCCCAACCTTGTAAAATCAGCTGAGAGTATGGATGGTGAAACCAATTTCAAAACGCCTCCCTCTCCACAACCTGCAGAGTCACCGTCTGATCGGTCAGTGTCTTGAATCCGGGCAATGGGTACTGGTCCTTCACAAAAAGAATCCTTTCATCTTCAATCTGATTGGCAAATGTCTTGACAACAAAGCGAATCCCCTGTCGCGTCAGATCGTTCTTCACCTTGACGAGTAACCGGCCACGGAAATCCGGCATCAAAAATTGCCTTGGTTTCTCTCCACGGCTGACCAGGAGCTTAATCCGGTTGTCCACAATTCCTGAACTCCCGGGTGTCGGGACCTGAGAAATCACAGTTCCCTGCGGTTGATTGTCAAATACCCTGGCAAGCCCTGTCAACCTCAATTGATACTTACTGATCATTTCTGCAGCGCTGGAAACTGTAAGGCCTGTCAGATTCGGAATCACCTCCCGCTTAGATCCACGACTCAACACCAGATCCACCACTCTGGCCGTTTTCACCAGGCTTCCTGCGGCAGGATCCTGAATTGCGACCGAACCCAGGCGCACAAAATCCGAATAAACAGTGCGATTCTCGACACTAGCCCCGTGCAACCCGACATATTCCAATCTCCTCTTGGCAACAGACATGGGCACCCCGGTAACATTCGGAACTGTCACAACCCCCCCCCTCACTGCCAAAACCAATGTATACCAGAGGCCAGCCGCAAACATTAGACCTGCCACCAAAACAAAACCCGCCACAATCAGAACCTTTTTCATATCAAGAGAAGTATACCCGAAAATACCGGTCAAGTAAATTCACAAGCGCGAAGCGCGGAACTGAGAAGGCTGAGGCTAAGCGAAGACAAGGTTAAGGCAAGAAAAGACAGGGAATGGCCAACTCCCGCGGCGCGTTGCGCCAAATGTTGAGTGATAGGTGTTGAGTGTTAAATGACAAGATGAGAAAAATCAGGGTAAATCAAAAGGCAGGGAATGGCTAACTCCCTGATTTTTCTTACCCCTACTCCTGCCCCTACTTCTACTCACCCGAAGGGAAAAGGTTGAGGTTAAGCAAAGACAAGGTTAAGTGAAGAAAAGACAGGGAAAGGTTAATTCTCTGATTTTCTTGTCATCTAACACCTAACACCTATCATCTAACATCCGGCGCAACGCGCCGCTACTCCTACCCCTACTCCTACTCCTACTTCTGCCGCCCACGCATAATGCGCACTCAGTTGGCTGGCCGCAAAGCGGGGGACAGGCACCGCGGCGTTGCCAGTCCCCGTTTTGCTCTCTCATCTTCCAAGGGGGAGGGTATCAATAACTGTCAATTTGCCAGGAGGAACCCGCATTTCAAAAACTTGTTTTTGAAATAGGAACTTTCCCTGAAGTGTACCGTTGAGCTTGCTCATAAGGGGCGCTTCGGGGAAAGTTCCGTGCTGACGCTACAAGCGGCAGTGCGGGTTCCAGCCTGTCAACAAGCCAAACACCCTCTGAACTTTGTGTCCTTTGTGCCCTTGTGCCTTTGTGTTGAATTCCCCTCCGCTCCTCCCTGCGGTCGAGTGCAAGTGAAAGTGCGAGTGCGCGAAAGAAGGGGATTGGCCATAACCCGCTTCTGAACCTTAGTTCTATCTTTTCTGAACGTTGTGCCTTTGTGTTAACTTCTCCTCTCCTCCGCTCCTCCCCCTCAGCGCCCTCTGCGTACTCTGCGGTGAGTCCCCTCTCTTCTCAATCCATGATTTTACATGCGTTTTGAAATTGTCCGAGATGAACTCTCAGGCTTGCACGGTAAGCAGCTATCGTCTGACATCCGGCGCCGTGCGGTGCGGTGCAAGTTTTGCCAGTTTTTTGCAGGCATCTTTATCCTGGCAATGTTCACACAGCATCTTCAGCGCATCTTTCTGCAGAGGGTCCAGGTAAAGCACCTTCTGCAGGGCATCAACAGCCTCCTTTTTTGAGCCGTTTTTCAATGATTCAGCAGCTTTCGCCAGATACAGCTCCTTGATATCTTTCAAATCCAACGCCTCATTCCCCCTGCTCTCCCCCTCACTGAACTGGTACAGCGACAGCACATCCGGCTGCTTTTCGCTTATTCCCACTGCCGGTTGATTGTCGGCACAGAGGGGATGATTACAATCGCACCTTCCACAACAGAGTGCGGCAAGTTGTTTTGCCTCGTCAGTAAAACGAAATGAAGAAGTGTACCGGCTCAGTATGTTCAGTGCAGGGACCCATTGCTCCATTGCCGCTGCCACCACTGAACGGTCATACAGAAGTAAAGGGTCTACCCCTTCTCCCTTTTCCTGGAGAGATTGAAGGAAAGTAGCCGCCTCCTCGGGATGATTCAATGCCAGTAAGCAACCCGCAGCATTGACAACAGATGACATGTCCCGGCTGAATTTCAGGGTGTGGAGGAAATAAATCAGCCCATCGGAATAGTTTTCAAGCTGAACACAGCACATTCCGGATCGGAAAAGGCCCCGGATATCGGATTTGGGAAGGCGTTTCAGGTATTCAAGTGCTTTCCCAAAATGACCCGTGTCAAAAAGCAGGTTCCCGAGATTCCGGTTCAGTGGTTCACAGTCTTCTACTTGTTTTGCAAGTTTCTCAATCTCCTTGAAATCTCCGTTTACCGCCGAGCGGAGCATTCCGCGGGCATAAACCTCAAACTGATGGCCGGTAAACGACAGGGGATAGGGATACTTTCCCCGAACTTTAGTTTGGATAAACACCGATAGATTTGCTGGAAAGCCATCCATCGAAACCGTACAGGAAGATTTATCCTCGGTTAGTTTATCAATCTGATAGCGCGTGTATTTAATAGTGATTTTGCCATCTGAAACAGCAAACTTTCCGGTTATCAGCTCCGCCGCACCCAGCTTTCGGGCAATAACCAAGCGGGTAGCCAAAGTAAGGCTGCCGCTATCCGGAACATCCATGTTATCCACGGCATCCATCCGTTCCGCAAGGGGAATAGCATTCAGACTATCTTCAAATAGCAATTCCACCCCGTATCCCAGCCATTCCACCTTAGCGTCACCGGAATCGTTCTCAAAGGGGAAAATCACTGGTCGCCCCTTGGCCAGCACAAAAGATGCTGAGAACAGGAGGAGCAATACGAGGCTACTCTTTATCTTCATCTACTGCCACTGTCCCAAAAATCATCTTTCCGGCCGGGTTCTGTAACACGCTGGTAATTCTTGACTGTACCCGCTCTCCGATATATTGTTCCCCACCATCGATGACAACCATTGTACCATCATCCAGATAGCCAACCCCCTGGTCTTCTTCCTTCCCTTTCTTGATAATGTGAATTGAAATGGTTTCACCGGGCAATGCAACCGGCTTCAGCGCATTTGCCAGTTCGTTAATATTCAGAACTTCAATTTCCTCAAGCGAAGCAACTCTGTTCAGGGTATAATCGTTGGTAACAATTTTAGCTTTCAGTTTCTTTGCCAGCGCAATTATCCGCTGATCCACGTCTTTCTCCTCTGAAAAGTCAAGCTCGCATACACGAAATTGAATATTCTTCAAATTCTGCAACTTGCGAATCAATTCCAGCGCATGCTCAGCCCGCTGCTGCTTCAGGTCTTTCCCCGTCTCACGGATTCGCTGAATCTGTTTCATCACAAAACGCGGCACAATAATGGTGCCATCGAGAAATCCGGTCTCCACAATATCAACGATACGTCCATCCATTAGAATAGAAGCGTCCATGATTTTGGTACATTTCATTATGTCGTGGGAATCTACAACTCCGGGCCCCACGAGATCCCGGGTTCCGGAAGGCATCAGAACCGCTGAAACCACGGCAAGGTAAACTGCACCTGCCAGAATAAAATAACGATTAGCTCCCGTCAGCCCCAATACCTGAATCAGAACCCACGCAACAATGGCAAATGAAATCAGTGATATAAGAAGGCCACTGACATGCTCTTTCATAAGATGAGACAACAGAAAATCAGAGACTGCCAGCACCGCAACCAGGGTTGCCCCAACGGATAAATTTCCTGATAATACTGAAAAACCCAACACGCAAAGATAAAAAAAAGACTTTACATAAATCATTATATGACCTCCGGGCTCACTTTGGTTTACTATAGCTGATGAAGGTGTGAAATTGCAACCACACTTATGGTACAATTTATTGGTTACTTTTTTGTAAAGGAGCATAAGATGAGCAAAATTTCCCGTATTCAGATTTATGACAAACTGGACACACTCCAGATACCAGGCACAGATATCAGCCCGATCAAATTCAAAGGCGTAAAAGGGCTGGATATTTCGGATGACGGCAATGTCGAGGTTCGCATTGAACTGCCTTCTCAGGCAAAAGGACACGAAACCGAATTTGAATCCCTGGTAAGAGAAACACTTCTTACCGTTGAGGGTGTAGAAAATGTATCCGTCACACTGAAGGTACAGGACAAGGCTTACGGACAGGTGGAACAACAAAATCTATTAGCCAATGTCAAACACCCGATATTGATCGGCAGTGGGAAAGGGGGAGTGGGAAAATCAACCGTCACTGTAAACCTCGCGGTTGCCCTGGCCGGCCTGGGTTTCAAGGTAGGCCTGATGGATGCCGACCTTTACGGGCCGTCCATTCCAACCATGTTTGCCATAGATGGCGAACCCATGGCAAATGAGAAGGGACAGATTATCCCCTTTGAAAAACATGGAGTAAAACTCATCTCCATCGGATTTCTTCTGGAAGACGACACCCCGATACTCTGGCGCGGTCCCCTGCTCCACAAGGCGATCCAACAATTTATGAAAGACGTAGATTGGGGAGATCTGGACTTCCTGCTCATTGACCTGCCACCGGGAACCGGAGACGTGCAGCTTTCCGTTGCCCAGAGTACCCGGGTTTCCGGAGCCATTGCGGTCAGTACCCCTCAGGATGTCGCTCTAATTGATGTAAAAAAGGCAATCAGCATGTTCCAGACACTGAAGATTCCGCTTCTCGGGGTTGTGGAAAACATGAGTTTTTTCCGCTGTACTGATTGCGGCCACATCCACCACATCTTCGGCGGCAATACCACAATGGACGCAGGTGACAAGCTGGCTGCTGAAGTGCTGGGGAAAATCCCCATAACCATCTCGGTACGGGAAGGCGGGGATGATGGCATACCGGTCATGATACTTGAACCAGAATCCGAAGCCGCAACAGAATTCAACGCAATCGCCAAAAAGATTGCCGAACGCCTCAACTCATAATATAATCATGTCTCCCCATCATTTCTCCCGAATTGATGGGCCATGGAAGCGAATGGGGGCTGGTGTCTCCCCCGGTCTTCAAAACCGGTGGGCCTTTGCGGAAGTAAAGGTCGGTGGGTTCGATTCCCACACGCTTCCGCCATTTTCCATGGCTTTACGCCATGAAAAATGGAGTAAGAGTTGCGAGTAGGGGTACGAGAAAGAAAGTTGTTTCAAATGGCCCGTCCTTCCCTGCCAGATTGTATTTCAGAGGGTGATACAAAAGAAGAGGCATTAAAAAATATCCGTGAGGCAATTGAACTTTATTTAGAGCCTGTAGAAGATGATACGTTAGCAATTGACAATTCGGAACAAATCGAATTAGCAATATGACTAAGGTCCCGAGTCTGAATTATAATAGGTTATCAAGGCTTTATAAAGGTACGGATGGGTAATCATTCGACAGAAAGGTTCCCACATCAGGCTTCAAAAACATATTGAGAATGAAGTTTTAAAAATCATAGTTCCAGCCCATAAGCCAATAAAGAGATCAACGTTATCACATATATTGAAACAAGCGAGGATCTCAGTAGATGCGTTTGTCCAGAAATTACAATTCTGGAGAAAAGGTTAACGGATTGAGACCGGACAAGGTTAACTAAAGAAAAGGCGGGACCCGGCCGCAGGCCGATAAAATTAAGTCAAAGTTTGAGTCTGAGACTGAGTTTGAATAAAGATTGAGAAAGAGAAGAGCCAACTCTCTGATTTTATTCGGCATTCAACAGATAGATTTTAGATATTTGTCAGGTTACAAGAAATTTCAGGGGCTTGCCACTCAATTTCCGTATCACTGCAACCAAAAGAACGATTAACTTGCAAAGAGAGAAAAGAAAATGGGGTGGGCGAGGGGTCTTGAACCCCCGACCACTGGAGCCACAATCCAGTGCTCTACCAACTGAGCTACGCCCACCACAGAAAGTATCAAAAAATGGCGCACCAGGGAGGACTTGAACCCCCGACCCACTGCTTAGAAGGCAGTTGCTCTATCCACCTGAGCTACTGGTGCTCATCACTTCGGGTCGAATGGTCGGGGAGAGAGGATTCGAACCTCCGACCCCCTGCTCCCAAGGCAGGTGCGCTACCAGACTGCGCCACTCCCCGAAGTCGGAGGGTATAATACCACAGCGGAACTTTTCAAGTCAACCGATTTTATTTGGCACTTTCCTCTTAATTGTCTTGCAATTAACCAAGTCCAAGCAGATGTCCCACCTGAAATACGAGTACCGCCAGCCCGTACCCCAGCGTGACGCTGATACAGACGGAAAGCGTTGCCCACTTTGTGCCAATTTCACGCCGAATGACGGCAATTGTTGCCACGCAGGGGATATAAACCAGTGTCATTACCATGAAACTCATGGCAGACAGAGCGGAAAAGTGTACGCCGATGGCGGACGACAGTGCCGCCTGCCCGCCGTACAGCACACCGAATGTTCCCACAACAACTTCTTTTGCCAGAAAACCGAAAATCAGTGCAACGGCCGCCTGCCAGGAGTCAAACCCGGCGGGATGAAAAACGGGGGCAACAGCAGACCCGATTTTGCCGATGATGCTCTGAGCCGAAGCATACGGAACACCTGCGGGAAGACTGGCCAGTACCCAGATAACCAGCACGGTACCAAAAATGAATGTTCCCGCTTTTTTGATGAAAAACGCGGTTCGAATCCCGGCGGAACGGGCCGCTGTTTTCAATGAAGGCACATGATAAGCCGGCAGTTCCATCACCAGCGGTGATACTGCGTTGGTAAAAAATATCCGCCGAAGTACCCGCGCCACTATGATAGCAATGATAATGCCAAGGAGATAAAGACTGAACACAACAGTGGACTGATAACGGGTGAAAAAGATGCCGACAAACAGCAGGTACACCGGCAACCGGGCTGAACAGCTCATGTAGGGAATCGCCATTGCCGTCAACACCCTGTCCTTTTCATTTTCCAGAGTACGCACCGCCATCACAGCCGGAATATTGCACCCGAAACCCAGGAGCATCGGGATAAAAGACTTTCCGTGAAGGCCCAGAGCGTGCATAAACCGGTCCGCCACAAACGCCGCCCGGGAAAGGTAGCCGGAATCCTCCATCACCGCAATAAGAAAAAAGAGAATGAAGATATTGGGCACAAACACCAGCACCGCCCCAACCCCGGAAATCAGTCCCTCCCGCACAAAAGACGCGAAAATGCTGCTCCCTGAAACCATGGAAGACAATGCGCCAAATCCGGTATTGATCCAATCCACGAAGGGATTTCCAACTGTAAAAACGAGGTAAAACAGCAGCCACATGGCAAATAAAAAAAGAGGCCCGCCGAGGTAGCGGTTGGTGACAAAGCGGTCAATCCGGTCTGTAAGCGCAACTTTCTGTTCGGTACTCAACCGCCGCTCCACACATTCCTTTGCAATTGAATACACAAATTCATAGCGCTTCTCGGCAATCAGTTCGTCCAGTTCCCTATCCAGCTCTTCTTCTATTTCCCCCTGAAGCTCACTCACCACCTGACGGAGTTTTTCATTTTCCAAAACGACAATTCCCCCGTCCAGAATCGCCAGTGCCTGAAACCGGGTCCCTGCCAGTTTTGGAAACTGCGCCATCAGCCTGCCCACAGCCTGCTCCACCGGCTTCGGATAAACGGGTAAATGTTTGGGTTTCTCAAGATCACCCATCTTTTCCAGCACTTTCCACAGCCCGGGAATTCCCTTCCCGCTGGAGGCCACGGTTTTAACGAATGGAACTCCAAAAATCGACGAGAACCGGCCTTCATGGAGTGTGATTCCCCTTTTTTCCGCCATATCGCTCATATTCAGGACCGGAATCACCCGGAGCCCCATTTCTATAATCAGTGTAAACAGGTAAAAATTACGGTTGAAATTCGCCGAATCCAGCACCACAATCACAGCATCCGGCTTCTCTTTCATCAGAAAATCCATAGCAATCCGCTCGTCCTCGGATCGGGCGGAAATACCGTAGGTACCGGGAATGTCAACAAAGGTAAAGGTGATTCCTCCACGGACAACCTTTCCTTCCTTCTTTTCCACCGTCACCCCCGGCCAGTTCCCAACCTTCAGATTGGAGCCGGTGAGCTTATTGAACAGTGAGGTTTTCCCGCTGTTGGGATTCCCTGCAACTGCAATCACAAATGATTTTTCAGCCACAAGCCACCTCCCGTACCAATACCTTCATCGCAATCCCCGCACCGATTCCAATCCGTGTTTCCCCGTCAGACAGGATAAATGGGCCATTCTTTGCCCCGGTGCTGACAAGGTAGCGGCATCCCTTAACAATCCCCAGTTCCCGGAGTCGGCAGCTGCATTTTCCGCCACAACGAAAATCAAGAATCTCCACCTCGCTTCCCGATTCCACAAATGCCAACGGTACCATCTATGCCTCCCTCACCATCACGGATTCCGCTTCATCTTTTCTCAGCGTCAACACATATCCCTGAATCAAAATTTCAATGGGGAAACCCAGTGGACCCCGATTTCGTATCTCAACCTTCTCTCCCGGAATAACACCCATATCGAGAAGGCGCCGCTTCACTTCCCGCTCTCCATCCAGTTTCACGATAAAGCAACTGACACCATCTTTCATCTCGCTTAAAAGACAAGGCTCCTGTTTTTCTTTATCTGACTTCGGGCTCTCTTTCCGGGATTCTTTATTTTTGTTCCGGAAGGCCTGAAATTCAGCCTGCAAATCCAAACCCTCATCCTTTTTCAAAGTCAAAAACCTGAAAAAATCCTTCATCGCCGCAGCCGATTCCGGTGAAACCGAGTGTTCCATCCCACAGGCATCTGCGGAAGCAATCCCATCCGGAACCCCGAGAACAAAGCGCAGGAAGCGGTAAGTTGTTTTATGGCGGTCATAAACATCCAATGCCCGCGCCATACCCTTTTCCGACAGAGTTACGGTGCCATGCTTCTGATAATGGACAAACCCCTTTTTTTTCAGTAATTTCAATGCTGAAATTACAGATGGCGTCCGGATTCCAAACTCCTTTGCAATATCCGAGCTTTTCACACTCCCCAGCCGCAGGGACAACAGATAAATTCTTTCAAGATAATCTTCAGCCGTATGGGTCAGCATATTGCAGCCTCCTTCTTCGGAATAACAATATAGGCTGCCCTACTTTTTGTCAACAAAAATTTATTGGCCTTGAATAAATTTCATTATAAATACATATATATACTTTAT
>Ga0190303_1000618_pt1 | contig 14749 bp, 13 predicted proteins | sample 48700701_MG_FD_161672 | JGI IMG/M metagenome (GOLD analysis project Ga0190303, IMG submission 161672) | Hydrothermal vent sediment bacterial communities from Southern Trench, Guaymas Basin, Mexico - 4870-07-0-1_MG | ecosystem: Environmental > Aquatic > Marine > Hydrothermal vents > Sediment ...
ACCACCTTACCCTTGCCAGCCCCAACATCAAACCCCTTTGCAGGGATAATCTCAGCCTCCACTGTCTCTCCAAGCCCCAGTGGTATAAGTTTCATCTCTTCATACTTCACCTGATATGTTTTGTCCCCGATGTTTACTGTGACAACAACCTGTCCTTCTTTTGCAGCGGTTCCCACTGGGACTATGGAAGTTCCAAGCCTTATAAGACAGTCCTTTTCAAACACCTCTGTTGCAGACCTCTCATGAACAGTTGAGAGAACACCAAGATGTGGCATCATAAAGATTGAGTCAACTGCAAGCCTTGTTATTCCCTGAACTTCAAAGGCATCTATCATCATGAGTGCTGATTGAACCCTTCTTGGTGCATGGGATAGTGCACCACCAGACCCAACCACAAGATTCAGGGTCATCATATTCACAAGGGTTTCACCTGTTGCTGTTTGGGCAAATGCATCGGATATAGTCCTTTCCTGTTGCACGCCCTTAAGTCCAACTGCCATTTCCTTGTGCTGGAGAAGTGCAAGTCTCAGTGCCTCCCTTGCAATTGCCTGCTCAATCATTAATTCCTCAAGTGTCTGGGGGATTGTTGTGGGTCTTATCATCTTGTTTCTTATCCTGTTCCTCAGTTCAACCTCATCTATTGTAAAGGGAACCCATCTCATAATGTTAGGTATCCCTGTTTCTGCAAGCACATTTGATATTGAGTAACTCATACCAAGGTTTGCACTCACTGTCCTGTTGAAGATGCCCTGGAATACAGAGAAGATGTCTGTTGTTGCACCACCAATGTCAACGCCAAGCACCTCTATGTTTTCTTTCCTTGCAACAGTCTCAATGAGGAGACCAACAGCACCAGGTGTTGGCATGATTGGCACATCTGTCCATGTCATGAGTTTTCTGTATCCAGGTGCATGCGCCATAACATGCTCCATAAACAGGTCGTGTATCTTGTCCCTTGCAGGTTTCAGATTCTCCCTTTCAAGCACAGGTCTCAAATTGTCAACAATGGAAAGGGCACTCTTTTTCTCAAGAATCTTTTTTATTTCCTCCCTTGCATCCTTGTTGCCAGCATAAATAACAGGGAGGTCATACCCTGTTCCGAACCTTGGTTTGGGTTCAGCAGCAGCAATCAGTTCTGCAAGATGGACAACATGGGATATTGTTCCTCCATCAACACCACCAGAGAGGAGTATCATATCAGGTCTCAGTCTCCTTATTAGTTCAATCCTCTCATGGTCCATCCTCTTATCATTGGTTGCAATAACATCCATTACAATGGCACCTGCACCAAGTGCTGCCCTTGCAGCAGATTCTGCTGTCATCTGCTTCACCACACCTGCCACCATCATCTGGAGACCACCACCTGCACTTGATGTTGAAACATATATGTCAACACCCCTCTTATCCTGTGCAGGCTTTATGATCTTTTCACCATCAAGGATTTCAACACCTGTTAATTCCTCTACCTCCCTGATGGCATTCAGGACACCTCTGGTAACATCCTCAAAAGGTGCTTCAACAGTGGTTGGTGCTTCACCGCGCACAACCAGCCTGTATTCTTCACCCTTCTTCTCTATGAGGATTGCCTTTGTCGTTGTACTTCCGCAGTCTGTTGCCAGTATCCTTTTTAAGTCTTTCTTTGTATTCATTGTTCCTCCTTTCAATCTCCCTTATCAAAAGTTCCACATTTTCCCTTTTTTCCATCAGAACGGTGAACTTCCAGTAATTCTTTGATGAAAAGAGCATCTGCACAAGAGGGTTAGCCATCACCATCAATTGTGAGCCGATAAAACTGAGAGGCTTTGCAATCTCTAAGTAAAAGATGGCTGGTGCAACAAGCCCCCTCTCAACAATTTCCTGAGCAATATCCCCTATAAGTTTCTCTGCCTCTTCCTGCGGGATATCCTCAGGTCCATATATATTATAAAAATCCTGATTACCAGTGAACATCCAGTTCTCTTACAGCCTTTGCCTCATCAAGCCTTTTTACAGGTGTATTCTGAGGCGCCTTCTTCAAAAGTTCAGGTTCTTCCTCCGCCTCTTTTGCTATTTTTTTCATTATACTGATAAACCTATCAAGAACCCATCTGGGCTCTGTTTCTGTTGGTTCTATCATCAGTGCCTCTGGAACGATCAGGGGAAAGTATATGGTTGGTGCATGCATGTTGTGGTCAAGGATTCTTTTGGCAATGTCAAGGGTTCTCACCCCATACTTTTTGAATGTGTTCCCTGAAAGAACAAACTCGTGCATGCATGTGGTATCATAGGGAAGGTTGTATGTGTCCTTCAGTTGTGTCATTAGGTAGTTGGCATTGATAACAGCGGTTTCTGTGACTTTTTTCAGTCCATCAGGGCCATTTTCAAGTATATATGTAAGTGCCTTTATCATAACATTGAAGTGTCCATAAAAGGATATGATTTTACCAATGGAATCGGGTCTGTTGTAATCAAGGTAAAATCCATTTTCTCCCCTTTCTATCCTTGGCACAGGCAGGAATGGTTCAAGCCTGTCACTCACACCAACACCACCTCCACCTGGTCCTCCACCACCATGGGGTGTTGAAAAGGTCTTATGGAGATTGTAGTGCAGGATATCAACCCCTGCCTTACCAGGATAGAAGTATCCCATGAGGGCATTGAGATTTGCACCATCCATATAGAGCAGAGCATCCTTTTCATGGAGCATCTCAGCCATTTCAACAATGTATGTTTCAAATAGCCCGAGGGTATTGGGATTTGTGAGCATGAGACCAGCAACCTCATCATCAAGGTATTTTTCAAGAATATCAGGGGTGAGGATGCCCTTCTCTCCAGAGGTGACCTTCACGCTCACAAAACCTGCCCTGGTACAGGATGCAGGGTTTGTTCCATGAGCAGAGTCAGGGATAAGAATCTTCTTTTTGTGATGATTCCCATGCTTTTTGTGGTATGCCCTTATAAGGAGCAGACCGAGCAATTCCCCATGTGCTCCAGCAGCAGGGTGGAGTGAAACATGTTTGAATCCTGTTAATTTACCAAGGTAATCCTGAAGATTGTAAATCAGTTCAAGTGCACCCTGAACCGTATCATCTGGCTGGAGTGGATGGAGATTTGTGAATTCCTCAATGGAGGCCATCTCTTCATTTATCCTTGGATTGTACTTCATAGTGCATGAACCAAGTGGGTAGAATCCCCTGTCAACATGGTAGTTTAGGGATGAGAGGTTTACAAAGTGTCTTACCACCTCTGGTTCACTCACTTCAGGAAGTGGAGGAGGGTTATCCCTCAGGAATTTTCCAGGGAAAAAGTTCTTTATATCAACCTCTTCAATATCCAGAGGTGGAAGCCTGAACCCCTTAGCGCCTTCTCTTGATATTTCCTTTAATAGCTCCATGACAGAATACTAAACCCATTTACAAATTTGTCAAGATGGGTATTTTTTGTTGACAATAATATAATTTCTTCTGATAATAAAGGCATGGAAAAGATCGGGAAAAAGGAACTGGACATACTCCTGAAACTGGGGGGACATCTCTCCACAACAAAAGACCCTGAGGAGATGTTGAGTTATCTCCTTGAGAGTGCAGAGAAATTGATGGATGCAGAGGCAAGTTCAATCCTCCTTGTGGATGAGAAAAGAAGAAAGTTGTTCTTTGCAAGCGCAAGGGGAGAGGCATCAGAAAAACTGAAAGGGCTTACCGTTCCATTTGGAGAGGGTATTGCTGGCTGGGTCGCAAGGGAAGGAAAACCCAGGATTGTGAATGACACTGAAAAGGAACCACAATTTTATAAAGGGATTGATAATGAAACAGGTTTCACAACAAAGTCTATCCTGTGTGTTCCATTGAAGATGGGGGATAGGGTCTTTGGTGTGATTGAGATTCTCAACAGGAGGACAAAGGTTCCATACACAAGGGATGATTTGAGACTCCTTGAGATATTTGCCGGTATAGCAACCAGAATCATTGTTGATTCAAAGCGCTTTCACAGGATAGTTGAGAGGGAAGAGGTATTAAGGAGTGAGATTGATTCAAGATATACCCTGATAGCCAGAAGTGAGGCAATGAAGAAGGTCCTTGAACTTGCAGACAGAGTTGCACCAACAGACACGACTGTGCTGATAACAGGTGAGAATGGCACAGGGAAGGAACTTATTGCACGATACATACACAGAAAGAGCAGGAGGAGGAACGAGCCCTTTATACCTGTTAATTGTTCTGCCTTCCCTTCAACATTGCTTGAGGCAGAACTCTTTGGTCATACAAAGGGTGCTTTCACAGGTGCCATATCTGAGAGGAAGGGAAGATTTGAGATTGCAGACCAGGGAACCATTTTCCTTGATGAGGTCTCTGAGATTCCAACAGAGATACAGGTGAAACTTCTCAGGGTTTTACAGGACAAGGTGATTGAGAAACTTGGCTCATCGGAACCCATATCTGTGGATGTGAGGGTGATTTCAGCAACAAATCAGAACCTTGAGAGAAAGATAGAAGAGGGAAAGTTCAGGGAGGATTTCTTCTTCAGGTTGAATGTATTTCCTATATATGTGCCTCCATTGAGGGAAAGGAAGGAGGATATTCCTATCCTTGCAGAGTATTTTCTTGGCCTCTTTGCAAGGGAAACAAAAAAGCCAGTGAAGTATATATCACAGGAGGTGATTGAACTTTTCATGGGTTACTCCTGGCCTGGTAATGTCAGGGAACTCCAGAACACCATTGAAAGGGCGGTTGTGCTTGCAGAAGGAGATACCATTTTACCTGAGCATATTATACTACCATCAAGGGTTAAAGACATGCCTGTGATTGGTTCAAAGAAACTTACAGAGGCAATCAGGGAGTTCAAAAGGTATTACATCAAGAAGATACTTGAAGAAGCGGGCTGGAATCAGAGAAGGGCGAGCCAGATACTTGGTATCCAGCCCACCTATCTCTCAAGACTTATCAAAGAATTGAATATCACCAGAAATAAAAAATAAAGGTTTTTACAATGATTTTAAGGTTCTTATAACCTCTTCAATGTGCCCCTTAACCTTCACCTTTCTCCAGACCTTAACAACCTTACCATCCGGTGCTATCAGGAATGTTGACCTTATCACACCCATTGTTGTTTTCCCATACATCCTTTTTTCTCCATATGCACCGTATGTCATGATTACCTTCTTTCAGAAGATAAGATTTTAAAATGATGTTACTCTCTCTATTCAGGAGTCATTGAGACAGAATTTTCCATTGTTACCTTCAGGGTCAACTCCCTCAAGACAGAATGCCTTTGCCCTTTCCCCTCCCTCAACAATAAACTCTTCTATAATCCAGAAGGCCAGGTGCGTCTATTTCGTTTTTGAGTCCTGGTATGATGATTTGCTTAAGAGAGCCCTTCTTTCTTCCAGAGTCCGTGAACATTACAGTGTTCCCTTGCAACCACACTGCTTCCATGGGGAATAACGAATTTTGCTTCAGGGCTGTCCCCGGGTTTCAGGAACTTTCTGTGAACCACACCATCAACCACAAGTTCAATCCACTCAATGTAATGGTTCTCCTCCATTGGGTGGGCAGTGTTCTCACCAACCTTAACAATGTATCCATCATCTATCTTCTGGATAAATGGGACGTGTTTCTCAACGGATGAATCAGCGGTTTTCTCCTCAAGAAGAACCATGGGCTGTCCACAGCAAACAAGGGAATCCATACCTTCATGGATTACCTCAACTATGTTACCGCACACCTCACACTTCCAGATTTGCAGTTTTGCGGTCATGTAATCCTCCTCTTTTAATTTTCTTCCTGAACAAGTGGTGTATATTTTCTTGCAGCAAGTTCCTTATCAAGCATAAACAGACCGTTTGTGTTATCACCTATGAGTTTCAACTTATCAATAATCTCCCTGTCATTCTCCTCCTCCTCAACCTGCTCATTCACATACCACTGGAGGAAGTTGTATGTTGCCCTGTCCTTCAGTTTTTCTGCAAGGTCAACAAGGCTGTTTATACGCTCTGTTATGTGCTGTTCATGTTTCAAAGTGGCCTCAAATGCATCAAGTGGGGAGTTCCATTCATGCTGTGGTTCCTTTAACTCGTACAGTTTCACCCTTGCACCCTGTGAGTGCATGTATCTAATAATCTTCATGGCATGGTCAACCTCTTCCTTGTACTGCACCATCATCCAGTTGGCAAAACCCTTTAAGCCTATGGATTCAAAGTATGCATGCATGGATAGGTAAAGATAAGCAGAAAAGAGTTCTTCGTTGATTTGCCTGTTCAATTCTTCCTGCATCTCCTTCTTAATCATTTGCTCCTCCTTTTTCTTAATTTATTATGGGGATATGAAAAGTCAAGTTGAAGATATTTTTTGGTTGAGATGCTTGTTTTATTGTAATACTTATAAATTAATAATCAAAAAGGAGGTTCAATGGACAGGAACAAAAAATTCAATCGGATGGGAAAGATTATCGAGGTGAATGGGGAGTGTTATACAGGCCATTTTGCAGGGGAGGAGATTGACCTGACACTTGAATTAAAGGGGAAGATAGTTAGAAGTGTTCCACTGTGTCCGTTTTTCTTCAATGTCATATTCCCATACCTGAACACACTCCAGTTTGGTGGAACACTTCCGTGGCAGGAAGCCCCCAATATTCTAATAGATGCATGCCCTGATAGTGAGAAGGTGAAGATAAGGATAGAAAGGACTCTCGTTGATTGACCAAAATTTAAGCCTCCCACCAATTTTCTGAAAAAATGGGAGGATGAGAAAGAACTTGACTTTTTGCTTTTTTTTCTGTTATGTATAATGTTGAATGATGATAAACTTTGAAAGGCTCAAAAGGAGTTGAATCAGGGATGGAGGTTCTGGAGGAAGGATGATCTTATTGGAAAGATATCCGCAATTTGTATATGAATGAGTTAGGTGAAAAGGCGTCTTTAAAAATATATGGAGGTATGGAAAGATGGAAAGAAAGATATTAAAAAATAAGCCTCTTGTAGAGGCAATATTTGAAATACGATGGAAACTTCACGAGCTAGCAGGCCCTCATTATAAAATATTGATTGGCAGGATATACGACAGAGTAAAAGATAGGTATCCCTTTTATGAACCACTACCAACTACAACCATGCCAGATGAGATTGCAGGATACATTGTTCAATACCGTTTTAGGAAAGATAAAGATAAATGGCCTCTTATTCAAATAGGCCCGGGTATTATTACCCTAAATGATACAGAAGGATATGTATGGGAAGATTTTAAGAAAAGGATATGTAACCTTATAGAAATACTTTATGAGGCTTATCCGGACTCGGAGAGTAATTTGAAAGTAAACCAATTATTATTAAGATATATTGATGCTATTGATTTTGATTACGAAAAGAAAAATTTATTCAAGTTTTTAGAAGAGAAATTAAAGGTAAGCATAAAGATACACGAACGGCTTTTTAAAGAAACGGGTGTTAACAATCTACCATTGAACATTGATTTAAGATTTACTTTCCCTTCAATAAAGCCTAAAGGAGCAATTCACTTACGCTTCGTCCGGGGAAAGAGGAAAGGTGTAGATGCTTTAATATGGGAAACAATGGTTCAATCAGTCGGTAATGATATTCCTGAAAACAAAGAAGGGATTATTAATTGGGTAGAGGTGGCTCATACATTAACGGATGAGTGGTTTTTTAAGATGATTGAAGGAGAATTACTAAGGAGGTTTGAATGATGTTTCAAGAAATAACATCAAGAGATATAGAAATGGCACTTCCTTTATTTCCAGATGAGTCTGCAAGTAGCCAATTAAAAGAGATAGGGACTGGCGAACCAGAAGAGTTGGATTTTAGGGTCTTGAAAGAACTCTTTTTTACTTTTCCTTTATCGGAAATAGTGAAGATTGAGACTCTAACGAGTAGATATCAACCTTATGAATATAAAACAGAAACAGCAGTATTTGTCGAAAAGTTTTACAAGAGAACGCAGCACTTAATCAAGATTTCAAAGATGATTGACAAAATAACACAGGAAGAAAGGCTTTTTAAAGGAATAAATAAACATAAATTATTGAAAGATATTTCGGAAATGTTAGGCGATACTTCTGTTGAATTAAGTGAAATTTCCGATGAGGAGCTTCTTGAAAGGATAAAAAGAATTTTAACATTAGAAGTAATGTCAGGAATTTTGAGGGACCTAAATCCTGAACAAGCTACAACTTTTGATGAAGCAGTAAAGAGGAGAACCCTTTTTAATGACATACGTTCTTGATACAAATATTATAACAGCAATTCTGAAAGGCAACGAAAGAATAAAACTAAAAGCGCAAAAAGTGATATTGGAGGGTAATAAAATCTTCATAAATGGAATAAGTTATTATGAGACAAAACGAGGCCTTTTAGCAATTAATACCACCGCCCAATTAGTGCGATTTGAGCAGCTTTGTAAAAGATTTGGTTTAGTGTTACTGGAGACTCAAGATATTTTTGATATAGCTTCGGAAATCTATGCAGATTTGAGACACAAAGGGAAACTCATAAAAGATGCGGATATTCTAATAGCTTCTATGGTGCTCCATAAGAACTTTATTCTTGTTTCTGATGATACTGATTTTAATAGAATTGAAGGACTAAAAATTGAAAATTGGTTAAAATTCACGGTAATATAAGAATGACCTCACTCTATATAAAGCACCATAAAAGGTTCGCCTTTTGGGCTCCCCCAAATTTATGCATCGTAAAAACTTCTTTTGTGCTGGAAGCTTTTTACTGAAAACACTAAAAAGCCCTGTAACTTCATAAGTGCTCAAACTTAAAATTGACAGTTCAGAAGGTTTATTGGTGACTAAAACCTTGAAACCTTATAAATTCAGCATTTATATGAATAAGTTATATTAAACTGTCCCGAGGATATTCTATTTAACCCATAGGCAGGGTAAAATGGAAGTCTTGACACCTCTAAGGTGGAGTAGTATTATTAAACCGAATGCTGTTGAATTTAAACCGTGATTAGGGCATAGCCATAAAAGGAAGTGAGAGGCGAAAATGTTAATAAAATCAGGAGATTTTGTTAGCTCTTCCAGAAGAATTACATCTGCACTATGTACTGATATAACAACCTTGCCCGAAATTGTGAGCCTGCTTTGAAAAAATCTTATCAAAAAGGAGGTGATGAATTATGAAGATGAAAAACAGAGTCTTTACACGTACTATTGTGATTTTAGTTTTGGCGTATGGCTTGATTGGTGGAGAATATTTCCAAGAGGGAAACGAAATAATTTTTGCAACAGGAACCATAAAATACATTTCTATAGAGGGCGGGTTTTACGGAATTATCACAGAAAAAGGGCAGAATTATCTGCCTTTAAACTTATCAGAGGAGTTTAAAAAGGATGGATTAAGCGTTTGGTTTAAAGCAAAACCCCAAAAGGTTGCCACAACTCATATGTGGGGAGAACCGGTTGAGATTTTGGAGATTAAGCTTATAGAAAAAAAACAAAATCTTTCTCAAATAAAAGTTGCGATCCTTTATGAAAGAATAACAGATGGTATTTATCATCCTTCAAATATAAGAACTTACGAAGATTTGGTAAAGATTTTGAAAAACATAAATCCTGATTTGGTTTTCAGAATATGGTGGAGATGGGCTCCAGTTCCCGAATCCCTTCTTTCCTATCATCCTAAATATATGGCAGGAAATACCTATAAGCAATTTGAGGAAACTTTGAAAAAACTCGAAAAAGCTCTGCCAAAAATTAAGTATTGGTTTGGAGCAATTCCTACTCAAAGAATTAATCTTAAAGAAAGGAATCCAATAACAGGGAAAATTTATTCTCAAAAAGAAACCTGGCAGATGGCTTTAGATCCTCAAAAATGGGGAATTAATTTCTCAAAGGAAAAACTGCAAAAATTGGCTCAAAAAAAGGGCGGAACAGGTAAATCCGGTTATTTTCCTGATGTTACAAACAGAGAATTTCAAGAACTTTATTTAAGTTGGGCAAAAAGGCAGATTGATGCAGGAGTTAACGGATTATTCCTTGATATGCTTTTTGCTCAACCGAGAATTTTAGCGAAGATAACCAAAAACCATAATCATAAAGCCGTAAAGGAAAGCCTAATAGCAATTGATTATTTAATAAAAGAAATCCGCAAGTATGGATATAAAAAGGGAAAATACATTTATCTGTGCAGTTTTGGAACCTTTACCGAATTTCCAGATTACACGCCCGATTTAGACTTTGTTCTTGTTAGTCCAACAATAGAAGAAATAAAAAATCTTACCTTAGAAGAAGGAAGATGGGATGAGATTGTTACAAAAATAAAAGATAGGTTGCCTGAGGCAAAAATTTTAGCAATGATTGACTGGGCTGGAACCACAAATACGCCTTTAGGAGTTTTTTCTCAAAAGTTGAGTAAAGAGGAACAAAAGGAATTTTTGAGAATTGCCGATGAATTTTTCTCAAAGAAAGGGATAATCTTTATCTACCCTGTGCATGGCGGATTTATGGGACAGAATGCAAGGATTCGATCTTTTGGAAATGTGAAAACATATGACTCTTTAGCTCCAGAATTTCAGACTTATGAGACTATAAAAGCTCTTGCTCAAAGAAAAAAGGAGAAAAAATTATGACTTGCTCGCAACTCTCCGCTTCTGTGCTATCTCATTCGGCCAACGGGTGGATATGTGACTCGCTATCGCTTGCCCAAATTTCGCCTTACGGCGAAACTTCACATATTCCAAGAACGTTATACGACATTGCTTGAAGTCTCAGGAGGTGTTAATATATGCATAATATGATAAAAGTGGAATTTACTTATCATTGGATACCAATTTTAAAAGAGGAGGGGCAAGAATACCACTTTCCCGAAGAAATTTCATCCTTTATGAGGAAGAACTATAGGAAACCTGCTATTTATCGCTGGAATGTTTTCAGAAATATCCCAAGTGATAAAAAAATAATTTACATAGGAGAGGCCCAAGAATTATGTCCACAGCGAATTAACGGTTATTTATATCCCGGTCCTTCTCAACGAACAAATAATCGAATTAAAAAATATTTAAGACATACTTGGATAAAGGATTTAGAATTAGCCTCGAAATTCTTTATTTTGGCAATATTAAGATTGGAGATTTTACTCTCAGCGATAACGATTTGAAAGATAGGCATATCAGGCGATTTGTTGAGGAGCTGATGATAATAATACACAGGCAAAAAGGATATGAGATTTTAAATTTATGAAGTGAACAACATATAATGGCGGAAAGTAACATGCAAGGTATAAACTTCTTGGCAGACTACAAGCGAGTATCTGACTACGGCTTACGCCTATACCCAAATTCTTCTCTGCCGTCTCATGATTCCATATACCCGAAACGCTTTTTACTGAAATACAAAAAGCCATATATCTTTTTAAATAACAAAATGGTCTTGGACTTATGGTCTTTTTTAACACACCCTGAATTTTTTGAAAAAACTACTTGACAAAGATATAAATATTCTTATATGTTGATACAGTGAAAAAGGTCACAAGGAGAGTGTGATGGTCATTAAAAAAGAAGGAGTCATAATTGATTATCAGGGGCTTGCCAGAATATTAAAGGCAATTGCTCATCCTGTAAGGCTCCGTATTATTCACGAATTATCAGTAGATGAAAGGATTTGCGTATCTGACCTGTCTGAGAGGTTGAAGGTTAGACAGCCAACCATATCCCAGAGTTTGAACATTCTGAGAAACGCTGGAATTGTGGATTGCCAGCGTGAAGGGAATAAAAGCTACTTTTTTCTCAAAGTGGACTGTCTCAAGTATTTAACAGGGCTCTGCCAGGAGGCAAGAGATGAAAAAGAGCGGTAAGGTTCTTGTTCTTGGTGGTGGAATTGGAGGAATACAGGCCTCCTTAGACCTTGCTTCATCTGGGTTTTATGTCTACCTTGTGGATAAGGAACCCTCAATTGGCGGAATGATGTCACGGCTTGACAAGACATTCCCCACAAATGATTGCTCAACATGTATCCTCTCTCCAAAGATGGTTGAAACCGGGAGACACTTGAACATTGAACTCCTTACACTATCAGAGGTCATATCAATTGATGGAGAACCGGGCAGTTTTAAGGTGAAGGTGAGGAAGAAACCAAGGTATGTTTCAGTTGATACTTGTAAGGGGTGTGGGGATTGTGCTGATGCCTGCCCTGCTGACAGGATTTTCCATCCATTTGAGGAGAACCTTACCAACAGGACTGCAATATGGAGACCATTTGACCAGGCAGTTCCCTCTGCATTCCTTATAAATAAGAAGGGGATGGCTCCCTGCAGGGCAAGATGTCCAATTCACCTGAATGCCCATGGGTATATTATGGCAGTTAAGGCGGGGAAGATGGAAAGGGCAAAAGAGATAGTGAGGAATGAGAGGAATTTTGTTTTCGCAGGCACAGCAGCAAGGGTCTGCACCCACCCCTGCGAAACAGCATGCGTGAGGGGTGAGATAGACCAGCCTGTCTCAATAAGAGAGATAAAGAGATACATTACAGACTGGGAGTTTAAGGAGTTTGGTGGGCCAGACCTGAAGACTACACCTGATGGTAAAAAAGACAAAAAGATAGCAATAATAGGTGCTGGTCCTGCTGGTCTTTCCTGTGCCTATGACCTTGCAATTGATGGATACGATGTGGATGTTTTTGATGCCCTACCACAGGGTGGAGGTATGCTACTTGCAGGGATACCTGAATACAGGCTACCAAGGGATATTCTCAGGAAAGAGGTTTCCATTGTTGAAAAGGTCGCTGATGTGAATTATGGGGTGAGGGTTGATAGGGATATGTTCAGGAGACTTGTTGAGGATTATGATGCAGTGTTTGTTGCTGCTGGAGCACATAAATCAAGGAAGATGGGTATCCCGGGTGAAGACCTTGATGGTGTGATGAGTGGTGTGGCCTTCCTGAAGAAACTGAATCTTGGAGAAAAGGTTGAACTCGGCAGGAGGGTTGTTGTTGTTGGAGGGGGTAATTCAGCAATAGATGCTGCAAGGTGTGCAAGAAGGATGGGGAGTGATGTAACTGTCCTTTACAGGCGTTCAAGAAAGGAGATGCCAGCAATCCCAGAAGAGGTTGAGGCAGCAATGGAGGAAGGGGTTCAATTTGAGTTCTTGAGGAATCCAGTTGAGTTCATAGGGAATGGAAGGCTGGAAAAGGTTAAGGTTATAAAGATGAAACTGGGTGAGCCCGATGAGTCAGGAAGACGCAGGCCTGTTCCAATAGAGGGGAGTGAGTATGAGATTGAGGTGGATAATGTCCTTCTTGCCATTGGAGAGAGGCCCGACCTTGATTTTGTTACGGATGTTAAACTGACCTCTTGGGGAACCATTGAGGCTGATGAACTCACCTGCCAGACTTCAAATCCAAAGGTTTTTGCAGGGGGTGATGCCGTAACAGGGCCCGCAACATTTATAGATGCTGTTGCCGCGGGTAAAAGGGCAGCAGAGTCCATTAAGAGATACCTTGAGGGTAGAGACCTGAAAGAGGGAAGGGAGAAAGAACTCCCGTTCAGGTCTGATGTGAAGGGTGAAAAGAAACTGGCCTATGATAGAGAGAGAATGAGACTGAATGAGATGCCTCCGGAGGAGAGAATCAGGGGTTTCCAGGAGGTTGTGTCGTGCCCCTCTGATGAAGATGTCCTTGAGGAGGCGAAGAGATGTATTAACTGTTCAGCCTGCGCAGAATGTTATCTGTGCGTTGAGGCATGCCAGCCAGAGGCAATAATCCATGATATGGTTGAGGAGATTGTTGAACTTGAGGTTGGTGCGGTTATCCTTTCACCGGGCTTTGTTCCTTATCCAGCAGAGAGGATAAAGGAGTATGGGTTTGGAAGGTTTAAGAATGTGGTTACTTCGGTTCAGTTTGAGAGAATACTTTCTGCCTCAGGCCCATTTTCCGGGAAGGTATCAAGACCAGGGGATGGGAAACACCCTGAAAAGATTGCGTTTATACAGTGTGTTGGTTCAAGGAACAAGGAGAACCCTTACTGCTCATCTGTCTGCTGTATGTATGCCGTGAAGGAGGCGGTGATTGCAAGGGAACATGATTCTTCCATCCATCCCACAATCTTCTTTATGGATATAAGGTCATTTGGCAAAGATTTTGATAGATACATTGATAGGGCGGAGAAGGAGTACGGTGTCAGGTTTATAAAGGCAAGGCCTTCCTCTGTTGAAGAGGACCCTGAAACAGGGAATCTCATACTCACATATGAAAACAATGGAAAACTTGTCAGGGAAGAGTTTGAACTTGTTGTTTTGTCTGTTGGCCTCACATCCCCTGATAGGGATGGTTCACTTTCAAAGTCTCTGGGGATTGAACTGAATGAATTCGGTTATGCAAAGACCTCAACAGAAGCACCGGTGAAGACAAGCAGGGAAGGTATATATGTATGTGGGGCATTCCAGGGTCCCAAGGATATTCCTGAAACCGTTGCACAGGGGAGTGCTGCAGCAGGCCTTGTTCAGGCACTCCTTGCGGATGTTCGTGGACAGGACGTGAAGGAGAAGGAGTATCCAGAAGAAAAATTCATAATGAACGAGAAACCAAGGATAGGGGTTTTTGTCTGCCACTGTGGAATAAACATCGGTGGATACCTGGATGTGAAAGAGGTTGCAGAGTATGCAAAGACACTTCCCAATGTGGTTTATGCCACAGACACCCTTTACACATGTTCACAGGACTCACAGGAACTCATAAAACAGGCCATCATAGAGCATAATCTTAACAGGGTTGTTGTTGCGTCCTGCACCCCCAGGACACACGAACCTCTGTTCCA
>Ga0190303_1000619_pt1 | contig 14747 bp, 13 predicted proteins | sample 48700701_MG_FD_161672 | JGI IMG/M metagenome (GOLD analysis project Ga0190303, IMG submission 161672) | Hydrothermal vent sediment bacterial communities from Southern Trench, Guaymas Basin, Mexico - 4870-07-0-1_MG | ecosystem: Environmental > Aquatic > Marine > Hydrothermal vents > Sediment ...
AAAGAGGTACTGGCATGGCAGAAATCAAGAAACAACAAAAATGCGAAAGTTAATTGGCAATTCACAACCAAAGATGCACGGATAAAGTTATCTCGACTCTATCCGACAATTGAGAGTTGACATGACATTACGCTACCTTGAGCACCATTTCTGGTGGACCATATCTTCACCCGTTTTTCGCATTCTCTGCTTTCTTCTTTTCAGGTGTCTGGCGTATGGCCTCTGAGGATCCCAGAAGGTTTAGATCAGTTAACACCTCATCGAGTTTGTATCTCCTCTGCTTTCCGGATTGATTCATCTCGAATGCTCCTTTGAGAAATTGCAATCACATCTCTCCTATATTTTTAAGTTCTTCCATTGGCGTCAATGCTTCTATGCATTCTAAAGCTCTTTTTCGTTGCTGCTTGTCTAAACTAACTAATTTGGCATTAAATAGCGATGCCACTGCGACATAGATGGAATCGCAACCCCTCAGTCCGTATATAGCTGCAAATTTCGAGGATGAATCAGCTAAACCACTATCGAGGGGGATGAAAATGAAATTCGGCAACTGTCTAATTTTGCTGGCAAATGCAATTGCATGATAGGGATCGTCAGTGCCTCGGGATATCGCTGAAGCAATCTCCGGTAAAACGATTTCCGGGACAACCACCATGATTTCGTGTTCTTTGATGACTGTAAGTAGTCTTTTGCTGTACTCATGAAACTCTTCCTTCGATATCACCGAGTTCGTCAACACACTGGCATCGATGCAGTACATATTATCGCCTGGTCTCTGATATCAACTGCCAGCTTGGTTTTTCGCTCTTCCATAGTTTACTGATCTCTGCGCCGATAATCTCCAGTTGACCCCATGCATTCAAGTCTTTTCTATCAGTTTTCGCACCCGAACTTCTTTTTATTGTCGATATCTCTGCTTCCAGAACGTTTACCTTCTTTTCAAGAGCCTCAATTGTGGTCGCGCTCATATTTTTCACCTCATGTCTACTTCTGTCTGATGGGCAGATGTTATAGTAAATCTATCGCGCTCGTCCTGCCGCCTGCAGGATCATGAGAGCGTCGAGGGATGTGACGCGATTATCGCCACTGACGTCGGCGGCGACGAATGTCGCGGGGTCACACGGGCGCTGCCGACCGCGATTTCGAGCGCGATTGCGGCGTCTGCGGGGGTGATTTTGTCGTCGCCATTGAGGTCGCCACGTGGTGTTATTGTTATCACTTTGCTCGTTGAGTTCGTTGCTCTATCTTCTTGTCCAATTTCTCACCCTTTTTGTCTATTCCTGATATGCCTGCACTTGTACAGTGTCACATTCAAAACCAGAATCGAGCACATCAGCGTTTGTGGCTTCCCATGGGCTCTCGCACCACAGTACACACCACAAACGCGGGCGGGCTTATCTTCTGTGTTCGGGATGGGTACAGGAGTTTCCCCGCCGCTATGGCCGATGTACTCTCACCGTACATACAATACGATCTGGATATCGCCTGAACCGGAAGCCGGCCCAAGGGCTGGCCCCGTACATCCAGTTGATCTAGTTAAGCAAGACCATCCGGTTCGGATGTTAGTAGTCGCGGACTGAACACCTCGTTGCCTCGGTGCGTACATCCCGACTCTATCAAACTTGTCTTTTACAAGTATCCTTAAAGAAGTCTCTTTTCAGGTTTGGTTTCGGGCTTAGATGCTTTCAGCCCTTATCCGTTAGTGCGTGGCTGCTCGGCAGTGCCTTGTCAGACAACCGATCGACTAGAGGCACCGTTGCTCTGTTCCTCTCGTACTAAAAGCAACTTACCCTCAGACTTCAAAACACCCCTAATAGATAGTAACCGACCTGTCTCACAACGGTCTAAACCCAGCTCACGATCTCCTTTAATAGGCGAACAACCTCACCCTTGGCTGCTGCTGCACAGCCAGGATGGAAAGAACCGACATCGAGGTAGCAAGCCACCGGGTCGATATGTACTCTTGCCGGTGACGACTCTGTTATCCCCGGGGTAGCTTTTCTGTCGTCTACGAGCACCAACAATAAGCTTCGTAGGTTCGCTAGACCCGACTTTCGTCTCGCGATTCCCTGCTATGCGAAATCACGTCAGGCTGACTTATGCTCTTGCACTCTTCTCAGAGTTTCCGACTCTGATGAGTCAACCTTAGGGCGCCCTTGATATCTTTTCGAGGGCGTGGCGCCCCACCCAAACTGCCCACCTATCGGGGTCCCCTCCGTTAGAAGGGTAAGAGTCGCAATTCTGAAAGGGTAGTATCCCAAGGTCGGCTCCACGCTCCCTGGCGAGAGCGCTTCTAAGCCTCCTACCTATCCTTCACATCCAGAACCACAACCCAGCAACAGGCTGCAGTAAAGCTCCACGGGGTCTTCACTTCCCATTAGGGGTCTCCAGACTCTGCACTGGAATGTAAGCTTCACCGGATTCTAGCTAGGGACAGTAGAACTCTCATTGATCCATTCATGCAAGCCGCCAATTAAGCGGCAAGGTACTACGCTACCTTAAGAGGGTTATAGTTACCCCCGCCGTTGACAGGCCCTTCATCCCGTTGAACCGGGGTTTCAGGTACCTGCACTGGGCAGGATTCACGGATCGTACTAGCCCTTACGGGTTCGCGATCCGCTATGTTGTTATTAGACAGTTAGAGCTCTCTGGTCACTGCGACCTGCCTCTTACAAGGCAGGCACTCCTTCTCCCGAAGTTACGGAGCCAATTTGCCGAATTCCCTTAGCTAGTGTCCTCCGACACGCCTTAGCCTTCTCAGCTAGGGGCACCTGTGTCGGTTCTCGGTACGGACATCAAAACTCCCTTTTCACGGGCACCTGGACTCAGTCGACTTTTGTCATCACACATTCACAGGCTTCTCGCCATTACGGCTCTCCACCTGCTTCGGTGCTTGAGCAGCGCGACGGCACTGCTCGACCTATCCGGATGCGTCAGGTCCTTTTCGGATACAGTTTAGATGGTACAGGAATATTAACCTGTTTCCCTTTCGGCGTACTCGAATTACGATACGTCTTAGGACCGACTAACCCTCGGCTGACGAACATTGCCGAGGAAACCTAGCCCCTTCGGCGGTTAGGATTCTCACCTAACTTTGCTGCTACTATTACCAGGATTTTCGTTCCTGCATGGTCCACAGGATTTTACAACCCTGCTTCTGCCCAAACAGGACGCCTTCCTACGAGATCACCAGAACCTTTTCACCGGTTCATCAATATTAATACTACCGAAGTAGGATGTTTTTGATCAACCTTTTTCTGAAAAGGTTGTTTCGGTGCTCCGTGGTATCGGTGATCGGCTTGAGCCCCGTCCATTTTTGGGGCCCCAAACCTCGACTGGTGGGCTGTTACGCACTCCTTAGAGGATAGCTGCTTCTAAGCTAACCTTCCAGTTGTCTATGGCCTGGGACGCCCTTTAGTGTTAACACTTAGCCGATACTTGGGGACCTTAACCACGGTCCGGGTTGTTTCCCTTACGGACAACGAGCTTACCCCGTGCCCGGACTCCGATCTTCTACGATGATAGCGGCTTTGGAGTTTGACAAGGGGACGAGGGATTTCTCCCCCGACACCCCCAATCAGTGCTCTACACCGCTAACGATCTCCAATCAGGTCATGCTGCGACATGTTTCGGAAGGAACCAGATGATGCCGGGCTCGATTGGCCTTTCACCCCTATACGCAGGTCACGCGAACGATTTGCATATCAGTACCGCTAACGGTCCTCCACGCGGCTTTCGCCACGCTTCAACCTGCCCACGCATAGATCGCCCGGCTTCGGGTCGTATCCCAGTGACTCCAGGCACTTGTATACCCCGCGCCATGCCCGATTAAGGGCTACGCGCGTGTTGCTTTCGCTTCGACTTCCGCTTTTCAAGCGTTAGTCTCGCCACCAAGATACACTCCCTGGCCCGTTCTTCAAAACGTACGATATGACACCGGCAACGCCGCCCGTACTACAGCCTCGCGACTGCCTCCTTCGCGACGAAGAACCTTTTGCGCCATACCACACCATCACCATTTGGTTTCAAGCACTTTGCACCTCCATCTGTTGGATGCTTTTCAGTCTTCCCTCACGGTACTACTCTGCTATCGGTCTCAAGAAAGTATTTAGTTTTGGAAGTTGATGTCTCCCAGATTTCCGCGGGATTTCCGACCCACGGTACTCGAGAAACAGATCACAATCCAGCAAGTTTACGTCTACGCGGCTATCACGCTCTGTAGCCCAACGTTCCAGATGAGTTCGACTTAACTGTCTGGACAGTATATGATCTGCTCTACAACACCACATCTCTTTTTTCTCTCGAAAAAAGATTCGGTTTGAACTCTGCTGATTTCACTCGCCGTTACTCACAGCATCTCAATTGATTTCTCTTCCTGCTCCTACTGAGATGTTTCAATTCGGAGCGTTCCCGATCCCGAAGGATCGATGCGACTCGCGTCACATCAAGAAGTCTCATTCGGAGATCTCTGGTTCAAAGGTTCCATGCACCTCGCCAGAGCTTATCGCAGCTTGGCACGTCCTTCATCAGCACTTGAGCCGAACTATCCACCAAATGGCATAATTACCAGAATCCGTCTTACTAATTCAGTAAGCGTCCAGATCACATGTATACACGGTTTCATCAAACGAGATGAGATCAACTCGTTCTTCACCCTTCTATAGTAACGTTGGTTACTATATGCATCAAACAGTATCACATACCTTGATGGTGTAGAAGATAAAGGTTTCGTTGATCGCTCATCGATAAAGGATGTGATGACAGGACATGACTCTCGAAGAAGGTAAATTATATATAATTGGCATCGGTCCCGGACACCTGGATTTGATGACCGTTGCTGCGCAAAAAGCGATATCGGAATCGCACTACATCATCGGTAATGCTACGTATCTCGATTATATCAGATCATTACTGTCAGGTAAGAAGATCATAACCAGTTCCATGGGAAAGGAGATTGCGCGTGCCAGGCATGCGCTGGAACTGGCATCCGGTGGAAGCACCGTATCCATCATCAGCGGGGGAGATGCTGGAATCTACGGGATGGCAGGGATTGTGCTGGAGATAGCAGAAAAAGAAGACAGTGATGTCAAAATAGAGGTGGTTCCGGGTGTGACGGCAGCAAGCGCGGCAGCAAGCACCATCGGGTCGCCGATCACAAGCGACTTTGCAGTTATCAGCCTGAGCGATCTGCTGACGCCATGGGAGGATATCGAAAAGAGGCTTTCGAGCGCGGCTGCATCCGATTTTGTGATTGTTCTGTACAACCCGAAGAGCAGGAATCGCAATACGAACTTCAGCAGATGTATGGACATAATCAAACGATACAAATCCGGATCGGTGCCGGTAGGAATTGTAAAGAATGCATTAAGAGATGGAGAAAGCACCATTGTAACCACGATTGAAGACGCGCTCGATTACGATGATTTTATTGACATGCATACCACGGTTATAATCGGTAACAGCGAGTCAAGAATCTGGAAGAATAGAATCATAACACCAAGGGGTTATCACAGGAAGTATGACTACTGACAACGCTCCAGTTCTCGCAGAAATACAGCCGCGGTCATGGTGTCGCCCAGACCAACCGTGGTTACGGGATGCTCACACCATAATGATGGTACGATGCAGACTGAATAATCGTTTAATTCCAGATGTATCCCATTTCCAATTCTTTTTCCATTGAAATGTTCCTGTACCATCGAGCACTCATGAATTCCATCAGCGTTTGATTTTGGTTTTTTGATCGCATCATGAATCGATTCCTGGTTCACATATCCTGACGTTGCGCGGGCAGCGGATATCGATGCGCCAAAGTTCAGCGCATCGATCTCGGATGCCGCATCGATATACGCAGGATCAAAGGTACTCACAATGAAATCACGGGTATGGACGCACAATCTGGATATTCCAAGTTTGTCGATTTCTTGTACAGATTTTTCAATGATATTTATTGCTGAAAGATCGACGTCTCCCATGAGAAATTCCTCTTCATTCATGCCGATGCTGTCCACAACATCAGAGATGCAGGAGATTACATGGTCTCTGATATCACCGTCTAAAAAATCTCCTGATTCAAAATGTATCCTTAAATTCGGATTCGACGATTTCCACCCTTTTAATTGCTCCAGGATGCGATGTACCTGATCGATGTACGTCGATCCATCCGGATACGTATTGCGCAATAGATGGAATCCAGAAACTAGCGCGCCATCCATCTCTGCGACGTGCGCATCAGAATAGTCTCTGAATGCAGCATCGACATGCATGGCAATGTTTTTTGGATCGTATGTTGCTATGATGCGGTTGCTGTATGGTGCTCTGATCATCCTGCCATGCAGTGTGATCTCTGTTCCCTTCTCAAAGAGAAAGACATAATGAATGGCTTCTTCTTGGTCTCTGACAGCATCATAAGGCTTTGACAGAACGACCTCATCATTTACATAAACCGGAATTTGTATCGCGCCACCTGATAGCAGATCTGCTTGCCTCCGTGACAGAGACACCACATTCGGAATCACAAGCGTTGCACCGAGACTGGAGAGAACATCCGCGGCGATTCCGGCGTTTCCGCCCAGACGCAGCACGGGCGGATCTTTTATCAGAGACGACGCTTCTCTGATGGCAGCTGGCGTCTCGAGCAGATACTCGCCACCGGTTCCATTTTTTATGTGCATCAGAAGAAGCGCAAGAAAATCGCTCATATCACGGATTTGATCAGGAGGGTCATTGATCTCATGGTTTTTGATGTAATCCGTGATCCTTGCTCCGTCGACGGTGCATACCGAGTCGATGTTAACATTGTAGCAGCAAAGTATCTTCATATATCCTCAATATTCAGATCATATCCTGCGCCCTGTCCGATTCCCTCGTCGATGCGCACCTCTATTTTGCTGATATTAGAACCCATCCGGGAAGCGAGTTCGGACGCAACATACTCACACAGACTCTCCGCACTCGTCGAATCGGTCGGAATGAGAACAACATCATCGATTGGGAAGTGATAGTTCTTCTCGCCGATGTCAACGATTATGCTGTCATCACTCTCTGTTATGCGCAGTCTGGAATCGTTCTTTGCAACAATGACATGATGATCAAAGGGATCACATATCTCTGCAACCATCTCCTTTAAGAGTTCAAAATCGATTATAAACTCGTCTGTTCGCTCTCCGTATATCTTCACGCTCACTGCATACGTATGCCCGTGCAGTCTTCCGCATTTCGGATGACCTGGTATCAGATGGCAGGCAGAAAATCTGAGTTTCGCCATCCATCCATCGAGTTCAATCCACAAAAAATCGCCTTCAGGTTAGAATCTTCTTGATCTTCTCTGCTGCCTTACCAAGTTCCACGAGTACGAGTCCGAGACCGGCATCCGGTGGGGTGAGCACCACAACCAGTGCCTTTGGTCCGGCACCGATCGCAATCAACTTTCCATCGTTCGATTCAACGATCACACGATCCGGAATTCCTTTTTCCAGTTCGGTGGACGCAGTTTCTGCAGCGCCAAGCATCGTTGCAGACATGGCAGCAAATGTTTCATCATCACCTTTCTGCATCTGTGATGCCATGAGCAGCCCATCCCGGCTTGCGATTACGCTTGACTCGATCTCCCCGGTCTTCATGAGATCTGATAAAACCTTACCCAACATTTCTGATACTGTCATAATCAATCCTCTGTTAAATCGAACCGTATAACACACTTTCCTGTTTTATCGTACTCGCCAGCATCCTTGCGTCCACCTATGACCCCCCGATTGAGTACGTTCTGTATCAGACAGGTTGCAAGAATGCCAACAGGACAAACTCGGGTCGCTGAGATGCCGATCTTCTCACGCACAGCCTTTCCAAGATGGTGTTTACAGTGTTCTGTTGTCAGCACCAGTTTATCACCCTCAAGTTCCACATTCACATAATCCGCACTCACACCACGCTCGAACAACAACTGCAGTTTCTCAAGATCGGTCATGGCAGACAGGTCAGTATCACCTGCAAGATATTTGATGATATCTTTTCCATACTCACGCGAGAGATTCCGGATGATCGCCTTATAGCCATCTCCAAACATCTTCTGGGCAGACACCATGAATCCCCTTGAAATGATCATCTCAGACTCGATGAATTGATCGACAGAGTTCCCAGTCCCATCTAACATGGTCATATATATCGTTTTGACATTTTATAATATATAACGGTTTCGTTGTAAACAACATTTATACACATCGCAACCAACAACAGCATGCATGATCATTGGAACACGCGGAAGCATGCTTGCACTCGCGCAGGCAAAGATTGTTGCCGAACGATTGCACAATCTTGGAATTAAAACCGAGATTCGTATCATCAAAACGCGCGGTGATGCAATTACGGATCGTCCGCTGCATGAACTCTCAGGTGTTGGAGCGTTTGTACGTGAGATCGATGAACATTCGCTTGCTGGCAGTATTGATATCGCAGTCCATTCGATGAAGGATATCCCCACGGTCCGTCCGGATCAACTGGTGACCGCGGCGATTCTTGAGCGTGACGCTCCGTACGATGTGATGATCACAAACAACGTAACAATCGACGAGATGCCAGCTGGCGCAACGATCGGCACATCCTCGATGCGCCGCAGAGCCCAGCTGAACCGATTCCGGAGCGATCTCGATATCGTTGATCTGCGCGGGAACATTAATACCCGCATGAGAAAGTTGCGCGATGGCGCCTATGATGGAATCATGCTCGCGGAGGCAGGACTCACACGGATGGGGTGGAATATTAAATTCGAGCGGCTCGATATCGATCATTTTATACCATCAGCCAATCAGGGCACAATCGCTATTGTAACACTCCGAAACTCTGAGGCAGAAGATGCGGTGCATGCACTTGATCATCATCAGACAAGAATCGAGACCGAAATCGAACGGATTATAGTCACTGTTCTTGGCGGAGGATGCAGTATTCCTATCGGCGCATTTGCAAATATGGTTGGTGATGCAGGTGATGAAGTCAGGGTGCGTGCCGAGGTGCTGTCTCCTGACGGTGAGCGGTATGCCAGAGTTGAGGAGGTGATTCCTGTGGAGGGATATGCGGAACACGCCCACCGGCTCGGGCAGGAATTGAAGAAAAATGGTGGTGGGGATCTCGTAAAAGAACTTCACTGAAATCCATGCACAATGTATGGACCAAGAATCATAAACACGAACGAGACCAGGATCAGTATCGCGAATGCTGCTGCTATGCCCTTTGATAACTGCTCTGCACCGCGGTCGCTCACAACCCTCCCAAAGAGCGAGTGTATGACATCCCTGAATATGTGCCCTCCATCCATTGGAACCGCTGGCAGGCAGTTGAATAGTCCAGCATAGAAGTTGATCCAGCCGGTCCAGAGCAGCGCATTCGCTATCCAGAAGACAAGGATGCCATGCCCTGCCGCCCATCCGACAGGCTCATAGAACTGCATGGTATTGCTGAACCCGCTGAACCCGCTGCCATCAAATCCTATGAACGGCATTGCGAAGACGAAAAGCCAGCCTTCGATTCTGTGCATCATATCTGGAATGTTCTTTAAGATGTGCAGTCTCTCAGCGGCTGGATAACCACCGATCGTCATGCCGGCAAATTCGAGCCTTGTTACGGCGATCACACCCATGTATCCGCAACTGCGGTCTGGCGAAGAGCCAAGTTTCACAATCGTGCTGTTATTGTCTGCAAAAAAGACTTCAACTGTCTGATTCGGTACGGTCGTATTCAAAAACGCAACGAAATCAGTGGTATTGCTGATTCTTGTATCATTGATCTGTATGATGTTCATACCTTCCGTGAGATTTGCCCGCGCTGCAGCGGAATCTGGCATAACACGCCAGATCGTGACTCCACCTCGCATGGTAGCATCCTGCTCTGCGATTGTACATGTCTTATGCGTCTGCCCCTCCTGCACAGATATGACCATCGGCGTATCTGTTCTGGCAGCCATATAGGTATAGAAATCATGCACGGTTCTGATTGTGGTATTGTCCACCTTTGTTACCGCCATACCCTCTTTTATGCCTGCCTGCGCTGCAGATGAGTTCTCTTCGACCGATGCGATCACAACCCCACTGACTGGCGCTATTCCTCCGACAACAGGACCAAAGAAGAGAGAAAATGCGATCAATGCAACAACAAAGTTTGCCATGACGCCTGCTACAAGTATCCTCATCCGCGACTTTCTGGATATTCCGTTGCTGACGGTTATGATCTCACTGACCTGCCAGTCATAACCGGATTCAGTAGCACTCTTTGTTGATTCTTCCTTCTTTCCGAACAACTGCTCTTCGTCCGGCTCTGCAAATCCTCCGATCGGAACGATTAGAGTAAGCAGACCCATCGATTTGACATCGACACCCTCAACCCTGCAAAGAACCGCATGCGCAAGTTCATGCACCACCAGCGTGATGACCAGCCCGATCACGCCCCAGACAAGAGGAATGAACTCGTTTAAACCGGGAATTAAGAAGATATTCTGTGGAGCATTGTATCTTTCGGGTGCAGGCATTGCATGGTTGTACAATGATTGCAGCATTGTATAATCTGTCAGAATAACCAGCATAAGCATGATAAACATCCCAACGAGCATCACCGGTATGCCCACATCTCCAAAAAATTTCCAGAATCTGCGTGGACGTGCCAGCATCTCCAGTAGTTTCTGCCCACGTCTGGTACGGATCATCAGTACGGGTCCGAATGTTGTGATGTTGTAGCGCTCCAGAATGCCATGTTTATCAAGAAAAATGACGAGAAGCCAGTATCCAATTAAAATGGCAAATATGATATTTAAATTGTTCACATTATCATTTTTTGAGTTGTTGAGTATTAATACTTTGGCGTGTCAGAAGTTCGCGTCTTTTTTTCGAACCTATACCCTGCCCTTCGCATGCTCGACCATATTCCCGGTACAGAGAGTGTTACAAAATGCTTGTGTACGATCCGCGAAGCAGCGACGAGGGCAGCTGTATGCAGTGAAAGCCGCACGTACGGTTTGGGACGTTTCACCACCGATCATGTTATCCCTGTGATCGTATATTCAAGCATAGCCAGATACCATGTTACCAGAAATCCAGGAATTTATATATAAATATTATGTATACCCGATCATGTATGACACAGGCTACAACGTAGTGAATACCCTTACATGGGCAGCCCTGCTCGTTCCCTGCATCATCGGCGTCTTCGTGCTACTCAGATATTTTAAGATTACTATCGATCAGCATTTCGTCACTGGGGTTGCGTGCTATGTTCTCTTCGGATCAAGTCTTCGTGTTCTTGAGGATGCTGATATCTTCTCTCCACCGCTCCAGTACATATTCATAACACCAATCATATATTTTGTTGTGTTTTTCATAACAATGATATCGCTTGCGGCATCGCTTCATGCATATAAAGAACGGTACTACAAACCATTCTCGATCACCGGACTCGGTCTTGCATCTGTGAACGTTTGCGTGCTGTTGTGGCACGGACACATCACCAATCCGGCAGATGCACTGCTAATCGTGATACTTGCCACTCTCTCTACCGTATCGATCTATCTAACCGCTAAATATACAGGGATCAAATTCCTGTGCGATAGATTCAATATAGCAATTCTTGGGGCGCAGCTGCTTGATGCATCCTCAACCACAGTTGGCGTAGATATTCTCGGTTATCACGGCAAGCATGTCGTGGAGAACTTTCTGATTGGGATCACAGGCACAGGCGCGGCGATGTATCCGCTCAAACTGATCGCCTTCATCCCTGCGCTGTACGTGATCGACACCGAATTCGATGAGATTGAACTCAGGGATCTGCTGAAACTCGTAATCCTCGTGCTTGGACTGGCTCCGGCATGTAGAAACACACTGCGAATCCTGTTTGGGGTGTGATCACAATGGATTCGCTAAAAAAATACATCGCATTCATAACGCTCGTCTTCACAATCTCAGTAATATCTGGGTATGTGTATGCAGTCTCAAACCCCTCCGAATCTGCAAGGATGGTTCAGGAACTCGGTACCACGTTCGAATGGATCAAGGATCTAAACCCGCTCTTAATCGTATCTGTTATCTTTCTGAATAACGCACTCAAGGCTCTTCTTGTAATAATATTTGGAATGCTCATAATAATTCCGATCGGATTTATCATATATAACGGATATTTACTCGGAATCGTGATGTGTGAGCATGCACGCACATCAGGACCAGTATATGTGGCAGCAGCGATCCTGCCGCACGGCATAATCGAACTACCGATGATCCTTCTAAGCGCGGCTCTTGGAACACGTCTTGGGATGATGACCTTCTCAAGGATAAAAAAGGAGGTCTCCAATGAAGATATATTATCCGAACTGAAGCGATCGATATCCTTCTATTTCAGATGGATTCTCCCACTCTTATTCATCGCAGCCGTAATCGAGACACTCATAACACCGATTGTGCAGTATCTGCTTGGGTGATGCATCTGTAAACACTCCACGAGAAACCAGTGCATCATGATTTAATGATTTACTCTGTTTCGTAAGAGATCCCATACTCACAGAGCTCTTCTCTCGCATGTTCACGCTCTTCCTGATGATCGCGCAGAAATTCAGCCATCAGTTCGGCAGTGTATGCCTTGCACGGTCCGCACATCCTCTTTCCGCTCCTGCACTCGTGATAGATCTCCACAATCTCCTTATCATCTGGTATCAGGTGGAATAACAGCAGTTCATACACCGTGCATTTATCAGGCTCTCCTCCGAGCTTCTTCTGCTCATCCAGTGTCATCCTGCCGCCGGTCTTTGCATTCTTCACCTTCACAAAAGCATCCTCTGGATTCTCGGTCAGTGCGATTACGCTTTCAGGGACGCTGCTCGACATCTTTCCGCCTGCAAGACCGCTCATGAACCTGTGGTAGGTTGCTGCTGGCGGCACGAACCCGTAACCTCCGAACTCGATCTCAATTCCGCGCACCACAGATTCGATTGCCTCGAAGAGACGCGCATCAGCGAAGATATCGACATGTTCTTCGTACTGCTTCACATCATAGCCCATCCCGCTGATGGTGGAAGCTATCGCGCTCAGCGCATCCGGTGGTGCGGATTTGCCACGCACGCTGATGTACTGCTGCGCACTCTCGCAAACCTCGTATTGAGATACATGCATCCTGTTTGCGCGGTGCACGCTTACGCTCTCTTGCGTATTACGAATCGATCGAATCTCGCATCGAAACATCCGCATCTTGTTTGCAAGCCCCCGCACCAGGCGGATGTGCGGATCCTGATCAGCGCCGACCGGAATTACGACGGGCTTCGGACCGCCGTATCTCTCGATCTGCGGCTGCAGCATGTCTGCGCTCTGCACAAGCGCGCTCTCGAGGTGCGCGATGTTGGTCTCACCGCTGAATCCATAGATCGCGGAGAGTTCGGTTATGTTCGTCCTTGTGCCGAGTTCGAATGCAAGATTGCGCACATCAGAGCACTCAGACTGGAAATAGATGTGTCCTTCTGGCTTGAATCCGAGCGCTATCAGACTGAGGATGTACTCCTCGATCCCGACCCTGCGGCAGTCCTTCCATGATACCCCGCGTACCGAATGAGCCTCCATATCAGCAATCCCGACGAATGCATCGCCGCCCATCTGTTGATGCCAGATGATCTCATCCATCACCATCTTGTTGCCAAGATGAATCTTTCCTGACGGCATGAAACCGCTCATCACCGCAAACGGCTTGTTATGGAGAATCGCGTCCAGTAAGAGCTCATAACCCCTGTGACCAAAGATGATCCTCCTTCGCATGTACGAACAGGGATCAGGGATATGTAAAAGGATGTCATCAAATGACCGTATTCCAAACTCCTCAAATAACTTCGAGTAGTCCTCGATACTGGCAGATGTCCATGGATCGATACGGGTGGTCATGCCAGTGCTTCGGCAATCGTTCGCGCAAACTCCTCTGCTGCGTGCGGACCCTCCCCTGTGATGATTCTGCCGTCCTGTGTCACTCCCGCTCCTGTGTAGTTTGCGCCCCTGTCAGTGATGTATGATACGCCACTTTCGAAGACGGTTGCGTTCCTTCCAGATAACAGACCCGCATTCGCAGGAATCATCGGACCAAGACAGATCGCACCGATGATCATGCCAGCAGCATCCGCATCTGTTGCCAGTTTCAGATACGCTGGGTCATCATAGAGCTTGTGCGATTCAACGCCTGACCCTCCAACGAAGACGAGAGCATCGTAATCGCTGACATCGACATCAGATACGAGGAGATCGATCGATATTATCTTCCCGAGCATTCCTCTCGCTGTTCCCTTCTTTTTAGAGGCTATCACAACCTCTGCTCCGTTCTTCTCAAAAAATTCCTTTGGGATGGACAGTTCCTCATCCCTGAAATTCGATGGCGCGATAACCATCAGTATCGTTTTATTGCTCATATCTGTCATGGTACTCACCTTGGTATTGTTATGCCCGGTGATGCATCCGGATGCTGATACGCACAGCATCAGACCGGCGATTGCTGCTGCGTATTTCATGATTATCATTCAGATGTTGTTTCATAAATATATCTGCTTTGCAGGTACTTCTGAATAACGATAGTTCCGGGCGGGATCCGATAACCATATCCCTGCTCGACAGATCAGGTGCAGCATCTCGCAATGCAGAACAATGGTCTGCCAATCCTTGCATCAGAGGAGGGAATTGAGATGACGCATGGGTGGGTTGGGGTATAGGTTTATCTGAAATGGTGACATCCGGTTCATGGAGACAGCG
>Ga0190303_1000620_pt1 | contig 14738 bp, 18 predicted proteins | sample 48700701_MG_FD_161672 | JGI IMG/M metagenome (GOLD analysis project Ga0190303, IMG submission 161672) | Hydrothermal vent sediment bacterial communities from Southern Trench, Guaymas Basin, Mexico - 4870-07-0-1_MG | ecosystem: Environmental > Aquatic > Marine > Hydrothermal vents > Sediment ...
ATATTCACCGGCATTATTTAGTTTGACTATTTCATTTCTTACACCATTACTATTCCAATCATCTCCATTATAGCTCTTAAAACAATACCAACCAATATTGTTTGCACAATTATATTTACAACTATCTAAAAATATTTGTTTTTTTTGAGACTCTGATGGCAAGCAACCGCCAGTCTTTAGAGGTATAGGTAAAAATAGGAATAGAATAATCCCTGATATAAAAATAGGTTTCAGAAATTTACATTTAAAGTTTCCAAAATGTCTGTAAAGAAAAATAATCAGACAACTATATAAGTAACCTAAAATTACAGATGCCAATGTAAAAGTTAGTATGGAAGTTAAAAAATCAACTAAAAAAAGAGGAATAATGCCAAATATAATCCATAAGGAAGGAGGCGAAATAATTATCGTTGTTTCAATGAATTATATGATTGTAAAAACAATGGAAACCAGCACCTTAACTTTTGTTGGTCTAAAAAATTCTTTAATAGATTTGTATCCATAAAATAAACCTATTAGAATAATACGCGAGTACTTGCTATTGCAATAATAATTTCAGTAATAACTGTGAAAGCGATTCCCTTCATTTTTATGAAGTTATTATGATTTTGTCGCCGACATCCTTAAATCTAATAATTATTAAATTTTTGTCAAAATTTGTTTTTATTTCTACTTTATCTCTAATATCCGGTTTAAGATCGTTCAGAATATCTTCTTCTGTTACAAAAAGATTAAAAGTATTCTCTGCATCCAGAATATAACATTCTATATCTGTCTGCTCGTTATCTGGCAAATTTGTCATGGTGTCATAACAACTTTCAATATAAGTGGAAATTTCACCAGCAGAAAATTCACTTTGCTTCACTATTTTTGGAAAACCAAGATCTTCTTTTGTTTTAAAATATTCTTCAAAGGGATTGGAAAATTGGCCAGAAAAAGTTAAAAATAACTCTATCACTACGGCGATTACAACCAGAACAATTACCCATTTACCTATAACATCAAGAGCCAACATTCCCTTCATAAATATAATCCTATATATAAAATACTAAATTTATTATCTCCTGTGTTTGTATTTAATAATATACTTGGAAAATGAAGGGGATTCTTTTTCTGGTTTTTTATTCCTTTTCTCTTTGTTGAATATTTTTGGACCAATCTACGAAAAGAAATTTCTCTAAGTTATTTTTCATCGTGAAAAATTACCTTTGACTTATAAATCTTATATTTAATAAATAATAAATAATATATGGAGAGCAATGGAAATTTTAAAGGAATAACGTATTCGGTGATTGTAATTGTCGCATTGGTTGGAATCTTAGGTGCGTTAATTGGAATGTCTTATCAGTCTTCGATAGGTTCAAGAGTTGGAGGAAGTATTGTGGAAAAGGCATCTCAGGATGTATCTGATCAGAAATTGGAAAATACAAAAGCAACGATTGCGGGAGCATTAAAGTTTGGCACTATGCTTTCTGCTCTTGATGTCGCAGCTCAGGGAGGAACAGCAGAACCATTGACTTATTGGGAGTGCAATGGAAAACCGCAACCTCCAGAATTAAATGAAGTGCTGTTTGCTTTAAGCAACACTTCCGTACAGTATTTTAACAGTTATTTAAAAACACTAAAAAAAGATCTGAAGGAAAAATTTATCAATGTATCAGAATGCGATTGCGTAGCAATAAAGCCTCCAAAAAAAGAAATTTGCATGAATGAAGATTGCTCAAGTTTTGGCTCTGGCGCTAAAGACGAAAAAATAAAAGTTACTTTTCCAACGAATACCAGTTATGATGGAGATATTGAAGTAGATATAAGTCCAGTAAGATTCTGGATGTTTTATTACAGATTGTACGACTTCTTCAAGAATAATAAGTTGTTGCAAGTTATTCAGCAAAGTATGGTGGCAAACTGTCCACAAGATGCTCTAATGAAATATGAAATAGCTTATCAAGACGTATGCAGAGATTTGATAAAAGAATTATCAAGACACGATTCTCCGGGAGGCATTGAATGCAAAACAATAAAAAGCGAATATGAGGGAGACGAGCATACAGAGATTCTTTGTACTCATAAATACATCGATTGCAGGATAATAGAAACTGGAGCTCCGCATACAGATTGTGAAAGAGATCCAAAGGAAGATATCTGTTTTAGCAAAAAAGTTTACATGCAGGGAAATAACAAGGGAATATTGATAGAACTGAAAGACAAAAAATACAAACCACTTGGAGAAAAACCGATGATTTTTAATATACATGCGGTATTTACCGGCTTAAATATTCCGGAATGCAAACCAATAAATCAACCAATAAATTCATAGATTTTTATTTTTTATTTTATTTGCATTTATATACTCTTTAGTTGATTTATGGACATCCTCAGCAGAAGCGGGCAATGCTTACCATATTGAAATACGAGAGCCCTATCCTTTATTTATTTATAAAGTTATGAAAGGACTCGCAATAAACGTAGTTGGAATAATGATTATTGCGTTAGTAGGCGTCGCTGTTTTGCTGATGTTCATCTCCGGTTCTCTATCCTCTATGACGAACAGCGCTTTTTGTTATTTTTCCAAATATATTGGAATATCTCATTCAGATATTTGTGAAAGCAAATATTCTTTCTCTAAAACAATAAAATTAAATGTGGATTCAAAAGAAGAATTGGCAAGATATCTCGGCGCATATTCTATATTGTGCTGGAAAGAAGCAACAAAACCTCTGAAAAAAAAAGACATAATCTGTTATCAGATATTTTTAAATAAACCGGTTGGCAAAGTTTCGGAATTTGATATCACACATATATTGGAAACGGAAGGAGGATGTGATGAATTGCAAAACTCAATTATAAAAAATGAGACGGGCGCAGAGATAGAATATCCAGGATACTGCGGAGATCGAGACGAAATTTGCTGGAATGTCTCTGGAAATGTAATTGAAAATCAAACATTAATTTTAATAAAGTATGACACGGAACAAAATCAGATTGTAATAAAATGTTAATTTATTCAAAAAGCAAAAATGATGGGCTATGTAAATGTTTCTGGAGAATAATATTGATATCTGCATCTAAACACTCCCGCTGCATTTACATCAAATTCAGACAAGTTTTTTGTCAACTCGTGATTTTCTATTGATGATTTTTGTATTTCTCCTTCTCTGCAAGCACAGACACAACTCTGAATCTGGTCAAAGGGAAAGTCCACACCCCTCAAAATTTTATTAATAACCTCCAGTCCAACTCTCTCATAAACCGCTTTTCTCATTCCAGAATCAGTTATTAACAGCAGACTCCCGCCGTTCTTTACAAATTTGATTATTTCGTTTATTTCATCCCGATGCCATCTCTTATATTTTTGGCAGTTTCTGGTTGCTTCATCACAAAATCCCGGAGTTATCAACCATATTTGGTCGTAATCTTCAAAATTTGTTATTTTTGAAGCATGTCTTCTGACATCTATATTATAACCCCGCAATCTTAACTTATCAAGAATATTTTTTCTATCTGCTTCTTCAGGATTTGTTATATTCTCTTCAAAAACTAAAAGAATTCTTTTACCGCCAAAATAATCGGCTATATTATTTAGTAAAGTTTCCGTTTCATTTCCAACATTGATCCAGTTGTATGTATCGGCAAGTAAAATCACATTATTTTTTAATAATAGGATGGGTTGTTTTCCATTGTATTCGCAGTAAATTGGAACTTTGATATCATTTAGATCACATCCGCATATCGGCTTGGAACCTTTTAGCAGAATTGAAACGCCGCATTTTGTTTTGATAAAGTTTAGGCGATAATCTCTGTAGGCGATTTTTCCGAGTATCTTATCTATTAGAGTTGGAATGGTTTTTTTGGACGCAAATTTATCAACTTCTATCTGACAATTAAGTTTTTTGCTGCAATAAATTTCATTTGATATATTCATGCATATCTGATTTCCCAAAGTTCTATTATTTTTTTCTGTTATATTGCCGTTAAAAACAGCAAATATATTTGATACAAGGCTTGAAAAAGTTAAAGAGATTTCTGAAGACTGATTTACATTCATCATACAAAAAGTATTTACTTTATTGGCGATTTCATCAAGAGATTTTATAGAATCCTGTCTGTGTTTTTCTACAGTCATGTTTGAAAATATTTGTAAAAACAGAATAGAAATTGTTAAAGTTGCAAGTATTCCTCCAATGAGCCATATATATGTATTCATATTAAGGCCAGTAATAAACTTTTAATTCACTATATTTTCCGAGGACAGATACGGGAATCGGTATTGTAACTGCCCGGACAGTTTTAAATCTTGGAACCAATGTTCCGGCTTCAAGATAGGGAATTCTTTTTGGTTGCGCCTTTGTTATTATTTCCTCTATTGCTGCGGCAGAATAGCTTGCATTTGTTAGAGAATACATTTTTCCTCCGGTTTTGTTTGAAATTTCCCTCATCCATCTTTTTACAACGCCCTTACTACAACCGCAGTAATCGTAAGAAGTATCCCTTTCAAAATCTTCTCTCTGGCATTCGCCTCCACGTAAAGGATAAAATTCTCCGCATGCAATCCCGGAAAATCCAAAGACCGTTACATTATTTTCCAGAGCAGCCTTTAGACCATTTTCAAAATTATTTCTTTGACATCCATGGGTAGGACAATTCGGTTCCATTCCCCCAGGCAATTCATCAGAAATTGGAATAGCAATTTTAACGGCACGTTCATTCCATCCATATTCTCCATTAGTTTTATAGGGACCCATTTCAATCGCACATTTTAATCCAGTTCCCCAATCTTCATCGTATCCTCCTCCCCGATAACAACCTCGTTTGCAATAATATCCTTTGTTTGGATGCGTATCTGGCATAGTTACTACATGAAAATATTTTGTCTCATTGACATAATCTTCTATATGAAAAGGAACTAAGTTTCCATTTTCATGGACACAACATGCTGGACTTCCAAGAAGAAACAAAGTCATCTCAGCTTTCTTTCCCTTTTTTCTCAATTTGTCTATTATTTTTGGAACATCCGTAACCAAAATTCGTATCTGATTGCACATAGAACCAGAGGTATCGGAAACTACAACAATCTGAATATTGGAAGTTATATTTGGAAATGGAAGTCTGAGATACCAGTGTCCCTTTCCATAGATATAATCAAACCTGTCTTCAAGTTCTTTTTTTAAATCAACTTTTCCCGCACCAACTCCATAGTCTATCTTATAATCTCCATTATACGCCGCAATTCCCAATAATTCTAGGAGGGTTTTTCCAGTATTGTTTTCTGTCGTGTAGAGAATAGAATTTATTCCAGCTTTAAATCCTTCTATTTCCTGTCTTTCACCCAAGATCTTTAAAGTTTCAGTTTGCTCTCTGCCGATATAATTTCCGTAAACCACAATCATGATAGCCAATATTGCAAGAATCAGAACGGTTAGTCCGAGAATCTCAAAAATTTGCCCTCTCATGTTCTTACCATAAGTTTATTAGGATATTTAAAACTCGTAGTTATTCTGTATACTCCTTTTGATTTTATATCCTTAAAATCAAGTTTGCATAAGACTTTTCTGCATTTTTTTGGGTTGGATTCTATGCACAAGGTGTTATTAAAATAAGTAAGAGGATAACTTAAACTAATTTTTGTTGTTGTTGCATTTTTCTGACCGAGCATTCCAAGTTTACAGGATAAATCCAAAAATCCCGCTATTTTCTCCAGTTCTCCATCTACAATATATATGGTTATTTTCCCGGGTTTAACAACTTTTTTGGAATATCTTATGGCAACGGGCATCCAGTATTCAACACTATTTCTATAGGCCTTTCCTGTTGAAAAATTACTTGCGCCAAATTCCCAACCAGAAGAATTTTCAATATCATTAATTTTTACTCTAAAACCGAATTCATAACTTCTCGCACATTCGGGCTCAATATCTTTATATTTTTGGGCAAATTCATTGAGTTTCTGCACATCAATAATATTTGCATAACTGCTCGATGTTTCTTTCACCTGATAAGCAAGACAATCTTCAGAATTTGCAAGAAGAAGCAATGTGGCTGTGGCAGTGTTCATCAACTCATTATTTCTTTCAATTCTCTTCAAATCCGCTTCAGACATATTCAAAAAACCATACAGGGCAAGCAATACAATTACCATCATAACCAGTGCAAAAGGTTTTATCACGTAACTTATTTGTCCTTTCATATTTTTACCAAATACACTTAAAATTTATATTTTTTAATAGTTCACAAAATCCGGGCCTGTTTTGATCGTTCGTGTTTAAAATACATGTGGGATCTACTTTGCAATTTAATTTTCTTGGTCCTTCTATAGGAAAAGGATAACCGGAATTCTTATCGATCAATCCTCCGAAGCCATATTTTGTTTTATTAATTAACGGATATGCTCCATAGTCATTCCATACAAGGCATAAATGTTCACAAAGAGCCGTTCCTTCAAAAGGCACAATATAATGATTTGTCGCATCTATCTGCAACCATTTGTTCCAGTTTCCGTTACAGGCTCTTAATTTCAAGTTATTTGGCAAAGAGGGGTCGCAATAATAAAGAACATAAGCATGCCTGAAACCTGTTCCTTTAGTAGTCCGGCAATTATCACAACTTGAGAATGCCGCATAGACATCATAGGGAGGAACTCCGAGAGTTCTTAAAATAGATACCAGCGCAATGGCATGGTCTCCACAGAAACCCACTCCCGCACATATTTCTTTCTCATTGGTTAAAATTGAATTGCACCAAGGTTTCGTTAGATTATATTTTTCATTTGCCAGTATTGTTTTGGATGCTTTATAAACCCCAGTTTTTGATATATCTTCTTCTCCTCCGCCATATCTTCCTTTATCAAAAGCAAATCCCAATGGATTCGGAGATTTCAGCTCAACTTCTATTTGCTTAATGTCCCAGCCTCTTCTATCCAAAAACTTTATAACTTCATCTGAACATACCTGTATCACATTTGGCGTCAAATGAGGAACGTCATCCATCCAGTTATTATCCTTGGTATTGGTAATATATAATCCTCCAGCAAAATTATTGCTCTTCTTTACTCTGACAGGACAATAGCAACCCGGTGAAGTTGGACAGGGATTTGGAGTATTGAAACCACAGCAGTCCGGGTCACAACTTGTATTGTCATTTACGCAATCGGGGTCGCAGACATTGTCTTCTACCTGTGTGCAAATTCCGTCAGGTCTTGATTGCATATAATCTTCGGTACTTGTGCTATGATACGGACAAGTATAATAGTTTGGATGTCCTTGATACGAAGGATGTGCAGTATAATATGGTGAGCAGCAATCCCATTTATGGTTTCCATTTCCCGGTTTGCAATAAGATTCGCAATCTATGTCTCCTTTTCCAGAAACACTTTTTCTGTTACATACCAAATCTCCACTCCAGCAGTCATCTTGGCAGGTATACCAGTTTTCCCAGTTTTTTGGCAGACTGGTTAAATTCCACATTTTTTGCTCATAATCTTTATAAGTTTTGCCGGATCCCCTTTTCCAACCACTTGCTTCCAATTCATCATAAAGAGGTCTCAATATTGGACTAACATCGCATTTTTCATCGCCACAACAGGCAGGTTCATAATCTTTTTCTTTTGCACAAAGTTTTGTTCCCGGACAACAGACATAACCCGCACAGCAGGGAATCTTGGAACAATCTTCATTTTCTATGGAACATTTTTCCTCGCAATCGTCGTCTAATCTGCAATCCGGGTCGCAAATATTATTAGTTTCATTGCAATCCAAGTCGCAGATTCCGTCTTTTGGCAATCTTATAATTCCCAATTTTTTTTCCATGGCACATCCAGTATAGCAATAGCCATCTTTTTCATCTTCAAAACCATCAGAATCTTTATCAGCAGGTTTGCAGTCAGGATCGCATGTTCCTTCATATCCCGTTGTTCCATTAAACATCATTACACAATCAAAATCACAGATACCTTTTTCTACATTATCGCAATCCGGGTCGCAAATGCCGTCTGTTTTATTCTTTTTTATGCAATCAAAATCACACACTTTATCAACTTCATTTCTGTAACAATCCGGGTCGCATAATTGATCTTTGTTCTGGTCACAGAATTTGTTGCAAATATAATCCATTTTTTCTGTGCGACAATCAGGATCACATACTTTATTTATAATGCATGCCGGGTCGCAAACTCCGTCTCCAAAATTACAGGAACAATTTCCAGCCGAGATAATTATCCTTCTATCATCTCTATTTTTCACGAGACACAGTTTTTTTGGATTGACGAAATGATACGGTCCGGAATGAATTAAACCAGAAAAAGATTCTTCAATTGTTCCTTTATCATAACTCAGATAAATTTTTTTGTATCCAATGCTCAAGTTTACATTTACTCCTTCTGGAATGTTATATTCATATTCTTGAGATCCGGCAAGTGCGGCAGTTCTGTCAATCAGGAAACCAATATCTCTTGCTATTGCTCTAAAAGCATTTCTGTTTGTTTTTTCACTCTGGGTAAAAAAAAGCCCATAGACAACACTGATAATAAGTATAAAAGAAATTACAAGCGAAAGTGTATTTAATATTGTTTCTGACAGAACAGCACCCCCTTTCAATTTATTCATAATAATTTTATATTTAGTTAACTATAATATATAAAAATCCGCATTTCTTTCATTTTTCATCAACGAAAATTACAAATTGTGTAAAATATTATAATAGATTGCTTTTATAGTATATTTATCCCATGCAATTTTCGGTTAAATCACTTTAAATTTAAAAAATAAAAAAATAATGGACAGGAAGAGATTGGCAGCGAGGATATTAAAAGTTGGAGTATCGAGAGTATGGTTGGACCCCGCACGGAAAAAAGAAATAGACGAAGCGATAACTGCCGCAGATTTTAGAAATTTAATCAAAAAGAAAGCAATCAAAAAACTTCCGGAGAAAAAAAATCTGTCCATTCACAAAAAAGAAACAAAGGGAAAGGGCAGAAGAAAGGGAGGAAAATATTCCCGCCTGAACAGGAAGAGAAGATGGATTATTAAAATTAGAGGACTAAGATCAGAATTGAAAAAACTGCTAAAAGAGGGAAAAATTGAAAAAATTACTTATATAAATCTATATAGAAAATCCGGAGGCGGATTTTTTAGAAACAAATCCCACCTGCATACCTATCTCGAGAGACAGGAACTCTTAAAGAAATAAGCCTTTTTAAAGTTTTCTATTATCATTATGGGACTTGAATATATACACGCGGCTTTATTATTGCACGAAGCAAAAAAGGATATTACAGAAGAAGCCATATCCAGAATTGTTGAGGCCGCAGGTTTGGAAGTAGACAAAGCAATGACAAAAGCAACAGTAGAAAATCTAAAAGATGTTAATATTGATGAGGTTTTAAGTTCTGCCGTAGCAGCTCCCGTGGCAGCGGCTCCAGCGGCACAAACCGGAGGAGAAACGGGAGGAGAAAAGAAAGAAGAAAAAAAAGAATCTCAAGAAGATAAAGAGAAAAAAGCGGAAGAAGCGGCTGCAGGATTGAGTTCTTTATTTGGCTAAAATTCTCTACCAAAATTTTTTGTTAATTACGGATTGAAGGTTTCTGTTTCGGATATTATATAACACTCCGTATCCTTCCCTTCAATCGCAGAAATGTCAAAAAGAGATTTTAATAATATATCTTTCTTCAACATTTATTGCTCTTATTTAATAATCAGATAAAAAAGGAATACTAATAGTATTTAAAATTTTATCTATGTTTATGGAAGAAAACAGACCAATAGATGCGCTAAATAATTCAAAAGGGAAGAGAGTGCTGTTGAGACTAAAGAACGGAACGGAAATATCAGGGACTCTAAAGGCGCAGGATTTGCATCTGAATATGTGGTTGACAGACGTTGAGTTAAAAAAAGACGAAGAAACAACAAAATACAAAGACATGCTCGTTAGAGGCGACACAGTTCTTTACATTATTCTTTAGTACATCTGATTCTAAGGGGAATTATAAATAAAAAATTTTCGAATTCAAATAGGTATTAAATCAATAAGACGGACAACAGATTCTCACCGCAAAGATATTCCTCTTTAGCGCTTTATCTCTAATAGACCAACTTATCCAACCTTTTCCAACAAAGCCGGTACTTGCACCCGCTTTTTGCGTATTTATCCTAATAAAATAAAAAATTTATGAAACTGGAGATTAAAAAAGAAGGAAAAATTAAATTTTTCGTGCCAACTGGAAGAAAAATTACAAAAAAAGACGAAGTTTTTTACAATCCCGAAATGAAATTTGATAGGGATTTGAGCGAAGTAATTGCCTCAATTTTAAAGCCAAAGAAAATTTGCGATTGTTTGGCCGGGAGCGGTGTTAGAAGCTTAAGATACAAATCCATTTTGGATAATTCTGAAGTTGTTGCGAACGATAAAAATCCAAAAGCTTCAGAATTAATTAAAAAAAATGCGAGATTAAATAAGTTTAAAATAAGGGTTGAAAATAAAGAGGCAAATGTGTTGCTGTTTGGAGAAAAATTTGATTTTATTGATATTGATCCTTTTGGTTCTCCAATTTACTTTTTAGATTCTTGTGCAAGAGCAATAAAAAATCGCGGCAGTATAGCGATAACGGCAACCGATACGGCACCTTTATGCGGAACTTCTCCTCTGACTTGTCTGAGAAGGTACGGAATAAAAAGTTTGAGAACAGATTTTTCAAAAGAACTTGGTTTGAGAATTTTAATTTCTGCCACAATAAAAAATTTTGCGAGATATGATCTTGCATTCAAACCAATCTTCTCTTATTGCAGAAGACATTATTTTAGGGTTTTTGGGAAAATTGAAAGGGGCGCTAAAAGAGCAAACAAATTATTAAAAAATTTTGATTATTTCTCTTACTGTCAGAAATGCGGATGGAGAAAGGAAGGAATTTTTGAAAAGTGCGGATTTTGCGGAAACAAAACGAGTTTAATTCGAGAGATTTATCTTGGCGATTTTGCTCAAAAAGAATTTTGCAATAAAATTTTAGAAAAATTGGGATGCCAGACAATGATAAGTAAATCTTTACCTACAAATGTGAAAGAAAGTGGCACCCATCTCGCTATTTTAATAAGAACGATAAGAAATGAGCAAAACTATCCGCCCTATTATGAAATTCATAAACTTTGCAAATTAAATAAAAAGCAACCGAAGGAGACGGGATTGTTGCTTGAAAAACTTGATGCAAGAAGAACTCATTTTTCTCCATTGGGAATAAAAACAAGGAAAAGTTTTGAGGAGATTTTGAAAGCTTTGGATTGAATTATTTAAAATCAAATTTATCGTATTGCCGATAAACGAAGTGCATGAGCATTTGAGCGGAATGAAATGGATCAATTTATCGGCTGTTATAATTCCATTGGGGAATTCGAGCGATTAGCGAGGAAGTCGGTAAGAGCGAGCTTATAATTGATGGATAGCATCTTCTAACCACGAAGGGAGATTATATTTTCTCAAACCTTCTCTTGTAACCCAGACGTAACCACCATGCTCTTCACTTATTTTTACTTTGTCAGAATAAGATTCACATAAGTATGTTTTTCCATCTAAATGAATTCCTTTTTCTGGTAAATCTAAACTCCATGAATTTAATAATTTAATAGTTTTATTATTTTTATATTTAATCCTATTTCTTCCTTAACTTCTCTTTTTAGTGCTGATTCATCATTCTCTTGAGGATTTTTTCTCCCTCCTGGAAGATCATATTCTCCACCAATAAAATCTTCTTTTTTCAAAAGAAGAAACTTCTTTTTATATTGAATCAATGCCTTTACTGCTTTGTATTTTTTCAATTCCATAAAAGTGAATGAAATAAATTTAAGAGTTAAAAAACTTTTTCTTTCTTCGAGCCGATGCTGATTGAATATAACTTTTGATTAAATAACTTATGAGAATCACTCTGATATATGACAACGAAGTTTATAAAGAAGGATTGGAGGCAGATTGGGGTTTTTCTTGCCTTGTTGAAGCAGAAAATAAAAAGATTCTTTTTGATACTGGAGCAAGCGGAAGAATACTTCTCAGCAATATGGAAAAACTTAAAATCGAACCTTCATCAATAGACGAAGTTTTTATCTCTCATCCACATTTTGACCATACAGGCGGCTTATCTGATTTTCTTGATAAGAACAGAAATGTTAAAATTTATGTTCCCTCTTCATTTAAAGAGAATCTTAATGCAAAAGAAGTAATCTATGTAAAAGAAACAATCAAACTTCATGAGAGCCTTTTTTCAACGGGAGAGCTAGAAGGAATAGAGCAATCTTTGTGTGTTAAAACAGAAAAAGGAATTGTCGTAATTGTTGGTTGTTCCCATCCAAAACTTGAAAACATTCTCAAAGTTGCCTCTCAGTTCGGAAAAGTTTATGCTCTTATCGGAGGCTTGCACGGTTTCAAAGATTTTGATTTACTCAATGATTTGAAATTAGTTTGCCCCTGCCATTGCACCCAACACAAATCAGAGATAAAATCTTTATATTCAGAGAAATATGTCGAAGGAGGGGCTGGCAAAATAATTGAAATATAAAACTACAAAGATTTTAAAATAATAAAAAACCTATAAACAAAGGAAATCAAAGAAAGAATCAAAATTAACAAAACTCCGTGATTTAGAACAAACCAGAATTCCGAAACAATTAAAAAAACGAAGAGTAAAAGAAATCTATCTGCCCTGCCAAACCCGGAATAAAGTCTTTTTTTTGTCAAAGCCTGAGATTGAGTTCCCAAATAGGAAACCAGCAAAATTATTATTATAGTTAAAAATCCAAGAACAGAATTGATTTTTGGATTGAAAGTTAAACCCAAAAAAATAAAAGTATCGGATAATCTGTCAAAAGTGTGGTCGAGAAAATCTCCCTTTTTTGTTTTTTTGTATTTTTTGGCAATAGCTCCATCCAAAATATCGCAATAAGCGTGCAGAACCAAAAAAATAGATGCAAAGAGATAAAATTCCATATATATCAGATAACCGGTTGGAATTGAAAGGAGAAGTCCCAAAATGGAAACATAATTCGGGTTGATATTCCTTAAAAAAGGCCCCGTTATTCTCTCTTTCAATCTAAATTTTCTGTCTATATTATCTAACATAAAATTAAATATAAATTATGCAAGAAAGACAGGTTGCAAGAAAAATTGATATAAAAACGATAAATAGCGGAAATTTTGTGCAGGTAGAAAGAAAATCAGAAGAAGACAGATATCTCCCAAACTATATTGAAGTGAATGGAATGAAAATTTCGAGAGTGAGAGTTCTTGCAACGGTGATTGATAAATTTGTTTCAGAAGATGGAAATTACGCCACCCTGACATTGGATGATACTACAGACACTATCAGATGCAAAATATTTATGAACAGCAATTTTTCAGACAATATCTCAAGACAGAATCTGATTGATCTAGAAGCCATAAACAATATTGAAAAAGGAGATTTAATCGATGTTATCGGAAAAATCAGGGAATATAATGAAGAAAGATACATTCAGCCCGAAATTATTGTGAAAATAGAAGACCCGAATTTTGAAGTTCTGAGAAAATTGGAGATTGAGAAATATTGATTTAGTTTTATCTGTAAATAATGTTCCTAATATGGGGAAGGCATTCCTCAATTATAGAATTTACTTCATTTTCTTCAAAAGGTCTCAGTTTTCGGAATTCTTTGTTCAAAGCATTTTCGGGATTAAATTTCTGCAAGCAAAACAAGTTTGCATTTTTAATAAATGAACAAATTTTGACGACATCTTTTTTTGCAAGTATTGTCGGAACAAGAGTTGTTCTGAATTCGTAATCAACACCGGAATTGATTATTATATGAATGGATTTTTTGACATTTTCAAATAATTTTTCTGTTAGCATCCCTCCAGTTGCTTTATTATACTTCTGAAATTCCAACGGGGCTTTAATATCCATAGCAATAAAATCCAAGAGACCCTCCTTTATTAGTTTTCTCAACATTTCTGGATTTGTTCCGTTGGTGTCTAATTTAACAGAGTAACCAAAACTTTTTACCTTGGCAATGAATTCTGGCAAATCACCGTGCAAAGTTGGTTCTCCTCCAGTGATTACAACTCCGTCTATGTATTTTTTATTATTTTGCAAATAAGATAGAATTTTCAATTCGGAAATGTTTTTAATCTTCTCAGCATACAACAAATTGGAATTATGGCAGTACGGGCATCTAAAATTGCAACCGATCGTAAAAATAATTGAGGAAATTTTTTTTGGATAATCAATAAAACTCTGTTTCTGAAAACCGCCTATTTCTATCTTCATCTTAAACTTTTATCAAAAGTTTTTCTTTGTTTGAACTCTTCCTGTTTTCCTTCATTCCATTGATCAACAGGTCTTAAATATCCGACAATTCTTGAGTAAACCTCGCATTTTGTTTTCTTTTTATTTGTTTCGCATTTTGGACAGTAATTATGTTCACCAAAAATATAACCGTGAACAGGGCAAATACTAAACGTTGGTGTTATTGTGAAATAAGGCAAACTAAAATTCTCGCAAATTTTTTTCACAAGAGTTTTAATTGCTTCTACAGAAGGCTTTTTTTCTCCCAAAAATATATGCATAGTTGTTCCTCCAGTATACTTTGTTTGAAGTCCATCCTGCAATTTTAGAGCTTCAAAAATATCATCTGTAAAATTAACAGGGAGTTGAGTTGAGTTTGTATAATATGGTTTCGCACCCTTTTTTACTTCTTCATTGTTTGCCACAATAATTTCAGGAAATTTTTTCTT
>Ga0190303_1000621_pt1 | contig 14731 bp, 9 predicted proteins | sample 48700701_MG_FD_161672 | JGI IMG/M metagenome (GOLD analysis project Ga0190303, IMG submission 161672) | Hydrothermal vent sediment bacterial communities from Southern Trench, Guaymas Basin, Mexico - 4870-07-0-1_MG | ecosystem: Environmental > Aquatic > Marine > Hydrothermal vents > Sediment ...
ATTTTGGGACTAAGGCTTTTCTTGACACTGAGAGCCTAGTTGTGTTAACAATGCGTGCGTTAAATTGGAAGAGAGGAAGGAGAAATGGCCATTAAATTGCTGGATAAAGGTTATAATCCAAAAAAAGTAGAAAAAAAGTGGTATCAGTATTGGTTGGAGGCAGGATTATTTAAAGCCAACTTAGAAGAGAGAGAAAAGACTTTTGCCATGGTCATCCCTCCACCTAATGTAACTGGTTCACTCCACATGGGTCATGCCTTAAATGCTACCCTTCATGACATTTTGGCCCGATATAAAAAAATGTTGGGTTATAATGTACTCTGGTTACCTGGGACTGACCATGCTGGTATTGCTACTCAGAATGTGGTGGAGAAAAAATTAAAGGAAGAAGGTGTATCTAGACATGATTTAGGAAGAGAAAAGTTTATAAAAGCAATATGGCAATGGAAAGAAGAGTATGGAAACCGCATTATCAATCAACTTAAGCGACTGGGATGTGCGTGTGATTGGAGTCGTCAACGTTTTACCCTAGATGAAGGCTTTAGTCAGGCAGTAAAGGAAGTATTTATTCGTCTTTATAAAGAAGGGTTAATCTATCGTGGGGATTACATCATTAATTGGTGTCCCAGGTGTCAAACAGCCCTTGCGGATCTGGAAGTAGAACATGAGGAAGAAGAAGGGGCCCTTTATTATATTCGTTATGCTCGTGTAGATGCTCATGGATATGTAACCGTAGCTACCACGCGTCCTGAAACCTTACTAGGTGACACTGCGGTAGCTGTTCATCCAGAGGATGAAAGATATCAGAATTTAAAGGGTGTTACTGTCTTTGTGCCTATATTAAAACGAGAAATACCTATTATTTTTGATCCTTATGTAGATAAAGAATTTGGTACTGGTGCGTTAAAGGTCACTCCTGCTCATGACCCCAATGATTTTGAATTGGGACAAAAACATGATTTACCTATAGTAAAGGTTATAGATGAGAGAGGCCGTATGACTAATGAAGCCGGTCCTTATATGGGGTTAGATAGATTTAAATGTAGGGAGAGAATTCTTGAGGATTTAGAAAAAAATGGTCAATTATTAAAGGTAGAACCTATCAAACACAGTGTTGGACACTGTTATCGGTGTAAAACTATAGTGGAACCATTAGTTTCTAAACAATGGTTTGTGCATACCAAACCCTTGGCCGAGCCAGCTATTGCTGCTATAAAACAAGGCAAGACCCGATTGATTCCTGGTACTTGGGAAAAAACCTATTATGAATGGATGAATAACATTCGTGATTGGTGTATTTCTAGACAGATTTGGTGGGGACATAGAATTCCTGTCTGGTATTGTAAAGATTGCCATGAAATTATAGTAGCCAAAGAAACAGCAAAAACCTGCCCTAAGTGTGGTTCAACAAACCTTGAACCCGAAATGGATGTCTTAGACACCTGGTTTAGTTCTGCCCTTTGGCCCTTTGGCACTTTAGGCTGGCCAGAAGAAACAGAAGAATTGAAACTCTTTTATCCCACCACTGTCCTGATTACTGGCTTTGACATCCTCTTTTTCTGGGTAGCACGGATGATGATGATGGGTCTCCACTTTATGGGAAACGTTCCCTTTTACGATGTATACATTCATGCCTTAGTGAGAGACGAAAAAGGTGAAAAGATGAGTAAGACCAAGGGAAACGTAATAGACCCATTAGATATGGTGGCCAAATATGGCACTGATGCCCTCAGGTTCACCCTGGTTTCATTAGCCGCTCAAGGTAGGGATATTCGCCTCTCTGAAAGAAGGATTGAAGGCTATAGGCATTTTATTAATAAAATATGGAATGCAGCCCGTTTTGCTTTAATGAATTTGGAGGAAGATATTCAACCCATAGTTGAGCCTCATCAAGGAAGTGAGGCAGATAGATGGATTTTAAGCCGTCTTCAAACAGTGATTAAAGAAGTCCGAAAAAATATAGATATTTATGAGTTTGATAAGGCAGCTTACACCCTCTATCACTTTGTGTGGCATGAGTTTTGTGATTGGTATTTGGAGTGGATAAAACCCACTTTATACAAACCACCTGTACCTGAAGCAAAAAAATATACCCAATCTGTGCTTTTATATGTCTTAGGAGAAACATTAAAACTACTTCACCCTTTTATTCCCTTTGTTACTGAAGAAATATGGCAACACCTACCACATACTAAGGAAAGCATCTTAAAAGAAGGTTATCCAGAGGCAAATGACACTTTAGAAGACCCGGCTGTGGTTACTGAGATGGAAATAATTATTGGATTGGTAAAAGCCGTCAGAAATATGCGAGGAGAACTAGAGATTCCTCCAAATACTAAGGTAGATGTCGTTTTTTCCACTCCAAGACAAGATATTTTAACCCAGATAGAGAAACATCAAGACCCCATTTGCCGTCTAGGAGGCATAAAGAGGCTTACCATGAGTGTACACACTGAAAAACCTGCTTATGCGGCGGCAACAGTATGGGAGGGTATAGATGTGTATATGCCACTTAAGGGTATCATAGACCTGCAAACAGAGGAAAAACGTCTTACTAAAGAAATAGATAAAATGACTAATGAATTAACCATGGTGAGACGTAAATTATCTAATATAGATTTTTTAACCAAGGCACCTGAAGTTGTGGTGGAAAAGGAACAATTTAAGGCCAAGGTCCTGGAAGAAAAATTGCAGAAACTTACGGTCAATTTAGAAAGAGTAAAGAATTTACAAGAGGAAGCGTAATCCTATTCTTTCAATTCTTGTGAACGTTTGGTTGCTGCTTCAATAGCTCCTATCAAAATCCCTCTAATACCGCCTAATTCCATCATGTGAAGACCCGCTATAGTAGTCCCTCCTGGGGAAGCTACCATATCCTTTAATTGGGCAGGATGCAAGTTTGCTTCTTTAAGTAATTTAGCTGTGCCTAAGACAGTTTGAATAGCCAGTTTTAAGGCCAGGTCTCTAGACAATCCCATTTTCACTCCACCATCTGCCAGAGCTTCAATAATGACAGCCACATAGCCTGGCCCACTTCCACTTAAACCAGTGACCGCATCCATCAATGTTTCAGGAACAATAACAGTCTCACCAATTGCCTTAAATATTTGTGCAGCTATCTGCGAGTGCCCATCATTAGCAAAAATGCCAAGAGAGATAGCGCTCATCCCAGCCAGGGCCAAGGCTGGTGTATTAGGCATAACCCGTATTATGGGAATACTTTTAGAAAAGAAATCTTCTATAAATGATGTGGGAATACCAGCCATAATGGAAATCAATAATTGATCAGAAGTCATTACATCCTTAATTTCTTCTAAGACATTTTTTGCATTTTGAGGTTTTACCGCCAGAATGACCACTTGACATTCTTTGACCATCTCAGGATTATTATCAAATATTTTTACCTGATATTTATTTTTCAAATATTCAAGCCTTTCTTTTCTGATATCAGAAATCATTATGTCTTCTGATTTATATAGCTTACTCTTAAGGATGCCCTTTATAATGGCCTCACCCATATTACCTCCACCGATAAAACCAATTGTTTTTCTCATTTTTCCCTCCGCAATAAATTAGTTCAAGATGTTATCACTATTTGTTTATTTTGCAATATATGTCCTATTAAATCCTGGGCAATAGCACCTGAGAATCTACGCTGACATATTAGAATGAAAAATTAATCGGGGATTTTGAAAAAAAATTTCCCTTGACAGAAATTATGAGGGATGGCAATGTAGCTTTTAGGCAGTGAAATTATATAGTTATATGACTTTTGTATAAAGTGTATATTTAGGAATCAATTTTTATTGTTTGGAGTTAGTGTATGAGTAAGATAGTAACTCCGGAACTGATTCTTCAAAAATTTTCTGACAGGTTGAAGAGCAAAACTGAACAGGCTGTTGAAAAAGTCAGATGCACATCACTTTTACCCAACCTTTTTTCGGAAGGCTTTTAAAAATTCTGGGAAAGTCTTACTTTGAACTGCTTGCTTTATAAAAATAATTGTGGTAAAAATTAAATTATGCGATGTCCTAAATGTGGTTATTATTCTTTTGATTATCTGGAGACTTGCCCGAAGTGTGGTATGGCATGGAGCGAATATAAGACTCAACTGAACATTAAGGGCCTAAAACCGCAAAGACCAAATTTTCTTACAGACTTATTAGCTACAGAGGAAACAGCAAAAGCTGAAGAATCTCTTCCACCTCAAGAGCTAGAGAAAACCACAGAGCCAGCACAAGAAGCAGAAATAAAAGAAAAAGAAATTTTATACCCCACTGAAGAAATAGAACCCACAGAGCTGGCAAAAGAGCCAGAAATAAGTGAAGAAATATCTGAGATGGAAGAACCTCTGCCTCCTTTTGAAGAAGCAATAGAAGAATTTCCTGAAGAGAAAGAAATACCCCAAGAGGGTTTCTCTGCTCTTGAAGAAATAGAAAAGGCCTCAGAACTGATACAGGAAACAGAAAGGGCTGAAGAATTACCTAAAGAGGAAGAAATAGCCCTGGCAGAAAAAGAACTCCCCTCTTCTGAAGAAATAGAAAAAGTCATGGAATTGACACAAGAACCAGAAATGGAAAAAAAAGTAGATGAACTAGAAGAAACAAAATCTATTTTTGAAGAGATAGAAGGAACTTTGGCAGAAATAGAAAAAATGGAGAGTATTTCTGAAACACCTGGAGTTTCTCATAGAGATGAAAAGGAAATAACAAGTGCAGAACTAAAACCTGAACCCATTGAGATACTAGAAGAGATAGAGAAAGCTCCTTTAGATCTTGATGTTTCAGAACCAGATATAGAAGTCTTAGAAGATATAGAATCTCCTAAGAAGTAATCTAATGATTTATCTTTTTCTCCTTTTAAAGATTCAAGATAGGTTAAACAAAAATGAAAAAGGTTCGATGTGTTGTTATCAGTGGTTATGGCACTAATTGTGAGACAGAAATGGCCTATGCTTGTAAATTGGCAGGTGGAGAGGTTGAAATTGTTCATATAAGTGAGTTGATTTATGGAGACAAATCTCTAGATAATTACCATTTGCTTAATTTTCCAGGTGGTTTTTTAGATGGCGATGACTTAGGAGCAGCTAAGGCAGCCGCTAATAGATGGAGATTTGGAAAGGTTAAAACTACAGGAGAACTTCTTTTTGACCAGCTTATAAGATTTATTAAAGAAGGAAAACTTATTTTAGGAGTATGTAATGGATTTCAATTAATGGTCAAGTTAGGAATTTTACCTGGCTTAAAGTCTCAATATCTCCTCCAATTAGCTAGTTTGACTTATAACGATTCAGGTCGTTTTGAAGACCGTTGGGTTTATTTAAAACCCGACCCCAATAGCCCCTGTGTCTTTACCAAAGGATTAGATAAGCTTTATCTTCCGGTAAGGCATGGAGAAGGAAAGTTTGTTGTTCAAAGTGAAAGGGTATTAACCGCCATTGAAGAACAACACTTAGCTGTATTAAAATATACTCATCCAGAAACAGAAGAACCTACCATGGAATATCCCTTCAATCCTAATGGTTCTATTAGTGCTATTGCTGGAGTTTGTGACCCTAGTGGTAGATTATTTGGTCTTATGCCCCACCCTGAAGCATTTTTACACTTTACAAACCATCCGCGTTGGACAAGAGAACGATTGTCAGAAGAAGGAATAGGGTTAGCTCTCTTTGATAACGCCATTGCCTATATAAAACAAAATATTTTATAAATTCAAATAAAGACTATCACAACTGCTCTATAATATGCTCATAATCCTTGAGTTACTAGGTTATGCTACAATGACCCCTTCTGTAAGGTCTCATTTATAGTCCATAATTCCCTCTCCTGCTAGGAAATGAGCTAGCTCAAGTGTTTCTCTTTTTGTATGATCTCGGCAAAGTCTGCCAAAAATTTGGGTGAATTCATAAGTTGGGGGGCGAGTAATAAGGCTTGTTGAAAATATTCTATAGCCTTTGGATATTGCCCTGCTTTTTTATAACATACCGCTACCTGACAAACAATTTGGGGAACTTGAAGGTAAGAAGGTTCTGCATCCAATGCCTTTTCTAAGTAAACGACTGCCTGACTATAATAACCAATATCCATCAGTTGTCGGGCAATAAGTAAATAAGGGTGAAGTTTGGCACTGGGACGATTAAGCCTAGCTCCAGGAACAACAGTAATGACAGCAGGAATATCCAAGTCAGGATGGGTGGTTTCTATCACAAATCCTTCTAAGTGTTTTTGACTCAACAAATCAAGAACACGTTCTATTTCTATCTTAAAATCAGGGTGGGAAAAAGAAGGAACACTAGTAAAATCTATTTTTTCACCATCTAAAAGAAATTTAGCTGATGTTAAGTCTTTAAATCTAGGAAAACAATAAGTGGGGGCGCCTGGCCTTTTCTGGACTAGTTCTCTATAAAGCATGTGAGCCCGATGTTGGGCAAGCTCATTTAAGGCCCGAATGACAGCAAGTTCGGGATTTAAATGACTACCAGCCGCAGCATAAATCTTAATAGTGGATATAAGGGCATGGGTGTCATGGGTAATGACCGCTAGAGTGGGAATACCTAAATCCAGACTAAAATCTTTTATAAATATTTCAATTCCTGCATTTTTTATTTTTTCTATTAGACCTTGAACAAGAGGAGACTTAATAGAATCAATATTTATAGTAGGAACAATCTTTTTCCCTTCTATTACTAAAGAAATGCAATGTCTTTCTACAATTTCCTGTAAGGCTTGAAGGACAGCTTCTTCTAAAGTATTACCAGCCGCCCAGCCTGTAGTGCCGTAAATGCGGTAAAACCAGGGTAAAGGGAATAATACTTCTTTATCTTGCTTAAAACTATAAGCTTTTACCCAAGCAAGAGGGATTGATTCTAAGATTTCTAAGATTTTATTATCTCTATAATAAAAAGGTATAGGGTGAAGTAAGCTGTCAAGAGGTATGGCCTTTTCTTTTATTTCTTTATAAGGAGCAATAATAAAATGATTGGTGTTTTTTAAATACATAAATCCGCTATATCTTTCTATCAATTCCATTAAGGCACTTGCCTTGGCTTGTTCTGGAGTGATGCCTTTTCCATAAGTTTCCTCAAATTTTAATGCCTTAGCTACATCTTGATTTATTTTACAGGTATAAGCAGGAATACCAATTCTATCCATTTTATCCAAACAAACAATTTCAGAAAATATAGTAGCTTTGCTTTGTGTTAAGCTTGCCAAGGCCTTCTCTATAGTTTCTTCCGGCACACAGGCCTTATCCTGTCCATAAGTATAAGTTTTTAAACAAGAATTTAACAAACCAGCCTCCTTTCAATATTTCTTAAATTATAGGTTAAAGGTTTAAATATTTCTATAGGAGCACCAATAAATCTTTTCATAAGGCCCAAAATCCCTTTACCAATGGCAGAAGGAGGAAGGAGCACTACCTGGGGATTTTGTATTCGGCCTTTAACCTCTAAGGGCACAGAGATAAAAGTCTTGCTCTTGCCAGTTAAAATCTTACCCAAAATAGGTATCTTGCTTAAAACAACATCAATAGTTCTCAATGGGGCAACCAAAATAGCCATCTTTAGTTTTGAACTAGAGATATCAAATGTCCCCTGGCCTACAATCTTCATCGCCGGGCTATCAATCACAGCCGATTCTATATTTAAAATCCCATTTTGTAAACTAGCCTTAATATCAAAATGTTTATAATAGAGCCCTTCTTTAGTAAGGTCTGGGAGTCTACCCTTAAAGACTTCTATCACATTCAATAGAGAGAAAATCTTGGCCAAGAGAGTGGCTTTATAAATCCTTCCCTTTTCTGAATGAAACTCAAAATAACCAGAAGAATTTTCTTCAATGGGTCTTTTCTTCCCCTTGGCCTTAAACTCTCCATTAAGAGAATAATTGGCTTCAAATAAGTGGTCTTTTTGGAAAAGACATTGGGATAAGCTATTCAGTGCCAGGTCTTCCCCATTCAAGGAAATGTTTACTTCTGTTTCTTTTTTTGAGGTTCTGATAAAACCATTTAAGTCTAAGTTACAGTAATTTCCTTTTAAAATCTCCATCTTTATTTTTTCACTCTTTTTTATGGTAATAAGAGCCTCTATTTGTTTTAAATTAACATTGTTATATCGTAATAAATCAATCTGAGCATCTATGTTTGCATTTATTTTAACCTTAGGCCTTTTTTCTGAGGTTCTTTGGGGAAATAACTTACTAATTTCGTTTAAATCAATTACTGAAGCAAATATCTCCCCATTTACTCCCAGAAAATCTTCTATAAATTTTATACTTCCCTGAGCTTCCAATGTAGTTTCCTTCAAAGAAAGGGCACATTTTTTAATGTCTATTTCCTGTCCCTTGGCATTTAAACTCATTTTTTCTATTGTGAGTTTTTTAAAACCATTTAGATTAGATAATCCTTCTACCAACAAATTCCCTTTAAGTTCAGAATTCCCAAGGTATGCCAAATCAATCTTTCCCTTAATTTCTCCTTCAAAAAAACCATTAAGGTATTTATTGCTGATTAAAATGGCGTCTAAGGTATGAGAAGAAAGACTCCCCTTAAAATTCAAATCAAGAACAGGGTCTTTCTGCCAATTTAAATCTAAACATAGATAACATTTTTTGTTATTTTCTTTTAAATAAAAATCTCTAATAGAGCATTTCTGAGGTGAATAATCTAAGGTAAAACTTAGGGAAATCTTTTGGGGATTTAAAACATTTATTTCAAGATGAGTATATTGAGGGTGATAATCTAATTTAAAGGTTTTAACTCTAGCTGGCGTTTTGATTTTAAGTGAATTAGGGATATTTGCCAAGTCATAAATCCAATCTTGGAGAGAAGCAGTTATTTTCCCTGCTCCTTCAAGCCTTATTTGTCTTTCTTTAGTAAAGGGAGTTTTGATCTCACCAGAAAGGAAAAAAGTCCCATTTCCTAAACGCCCTTGGGTATTCCTAAACTTAATCAGGTGAGGAGAAACAAATCCCTCACCCCTTTCTATTTGAGCCTTTTTAGGCAAAAAAGAAAGAAAAAGAGCAGAATTTTTAAGATTAAAATGAAAAGCATAATTAAGGGAAGAAGGCTGGCCAAATTTGTAAACAAATTGGGCTGAAGAAACTTTAACTTCTCCTTTAGAAAGCTCAAATGCTTGGTAAAGACTATTAAGAAATGTCTGTTTTTTCAGCCAGGGATTGAGTTCATGGGCTATTAGTTTTCCAGAAAACTCCTTAATATTTAAGAAAATCTTTGGATTGGAAAAATCTACCTCACCTTTGGAATTACTAATTACAGAATGGCCAAAGCGTCCTTTAAGACCTTGCCAGCATATCTTTTCTGTGTTGTAAGAAAAACCAACCCTATTAATAAAGGCAGGATAAGGAAGTCTTGCATAAAGGATATTTCCTTTTACTAAAGCACCTTTAAGACTTACATCTGCAGTCTTATATGTGCCAGTAATAACCAGCTTGCCAGAAACTATACCTTCAGTTTTGGAAATAAGCTTAAGTTCTTTTTGGACCAAATGATTTTTTACAAACTTTTTAAGAAAAAACAAACCTGTTTTTAGGGGTGCAGTAAACGCCCCCTCAATATTCAAATCTTTATGGGGTGCTTGGATACCAATGGCAATCTTGGCCTCCCTGATTTCAGCACCTTCCATAATCCCAGAGAGGTTTTCACCATAAAGCACACCTTCTTTTATAGTAATTCCGCCTTGTCCATTATGGACTTTCAATCCTACTTTAGGAATATCTATTTCTGCCATAGAGGCTTCTGCTTGCAGCTTAAATGTCTTTAAGGACTCAAATTCTTTTTTGTTAACGGCTGTCTGGGTTATGTGAAAGCTCTCCGCCTTCCCTGCCTTCACAATCTTAAATATATTTTTAATGGCCTTGCTTTGGGAAAAGACACTTAACAATAGCTTTCGGCAACCAGTGACATCTATCTCTTGGGCATAAAAATCATAAGCTATATGGTATTTTTTAACATCCGTATTTAACCACCCTTGACCTTTAATCCTGGGTGTTTCCAGTTCTAACCTTGATAGTTTAAGCTCCCAATTATTTCCCTCTTTAAGTAACGTCCCTTGTGCAATTGCGTTTTTCAAAAAAATATTTGGAGATTGGGATTTAAAGCAAGGAGAAGCAATATTAAACGCTAAATTGAACTTAGTAGGTGACTTAAAGTCAAAACTCAGTTCTAAATCTATTTGAGACTTATTTATTTTTTTATTTACGGAAACTAAAGGAAGGTGCTCAAGCCTTAAATTTTTAACCTCTGCACGTCCTTTTAAACTAGATAAACTAGAGCGTGCCTTTAGAAATATTCTCTCACTAAAAGGGGTGCTAAAAGAGGTCTCTAAAACAATTTGGCTATCCTTTACATCTGCCTTGAGCTTGATAGAATGAGCTTTGAAAATAGAAGTCTTTTCTTTTAGGACCTCAACAGAACTATCTTTTAATTGAATATGTGCTTTGAAAGAAAGGGCTTTAAGTCTTTTTCTCTGTTTCTTAAACACCTCAATTGGAGCAATAGAATTAGCTGATTTAGATGAAAGGGTAAACCTTAAGTCCGCCTTCTCTAAAACAACAGACTCTATCTCCAACTTTTTATGCAAGATAGGCCAAACTTTGGGATAACCCGAGACTACAGCAAAGAAGGCCTTAAAATTATCCGAAGCTACGGTGGTGTTTTTTAAAACTATTTTAGGACGAGGGAGAAACCTAACTGAAATATAACCAATCTGAGTTGAAACTTGATAGCGGCTTCTCAATTCCTGGTTAATTTTTGACTTAATAAAATCTAGGTTTAAAAAATAGGGGAGAATTATTAAAGTCAAAAATAAGACAATAATAAAACATCCTATTCCCAGAAGAATCCAAACAAGAGACTTTTTAGCTTTACCCATTTTTTAAATACTGATTAAAATATCCCCACTTTAACTCAGGGAATTCCTTTTTCAATTCCTCCATCATATTTTTTATCCCTATTCCGGCAGTATATGGAATTTGCATTTGTTTTATATACCAAAAAGGGTCAATATTTAAATTTTTCAACTGGATTAAATCCAGGTGAGTCTCAGCAACCAACTGTTTAAGGGCATTGATTTCTTCCATGGTATCAGAAAGACCAGGAAAAACAAGATAGTTAATCATGGTAAATATGCCTTTTTCTTTGGCTAATTTAATAGTATCCTTTACTGCCTTAAAATTATAATTTATAGGTCTATGATAACGGTGATAATACTCTGGTTGGGCACTGGCCAAGCTGATGCGAATACTATCCAAACCGGCATCTATGATTTTTGATACCATTTTGGGAATACTCCCATTGGTATTGAGATTTATAGTTCCTTTATCAGTTTTTTGCCTTATAATCCTGATACTCTCAGCAATAGTATCTCCTGCCAACAATGGCTCTCCTTCGCAACCTTGTCCAAAGCTAATAATAGGTTGTTGCGCATAAAGCACATGGGGTAAGGCAATTTCTACAATTTCTTCTACTGCAGGCACAAACTGAATCCGATGATGAGAAGGCAAACAGCTATTTTCTTCCTGCCAGGAAAGGCATCCCAGACAACGGGCATTACATGCAGGAGAAACAGGCACAGGAAGTTCCCAGCGTTCATAGAAGGCATTTTTGGCAGCAAAACAGTGAAACTCAGTAGCACAGCGCTTTAGGTGTTTAAGTAAACGATTGTTAGGAAAATGAGAGAGTTTTTTCTTTATTTTGGGCAAAAGGGAACGGTCATCATATTGAGATGGATACCAGTGGGGATTATCTTCAATGAGAAAGGCAGGCACCCAGTATTGGTGATCATACCATCCTATGGCAGTATATGCCCAAAGGGGAAAAATACAGTCTTTATGAATATACTCTGCTGCTGGTAACAAGCACCGCACATATCCCGGAGGCATAAAGGCAGCTACACCATAACAAGGTTTATCCGAAAAGGGTGAGACTTCCAAGAGATAAATGTGTCCTTTCTTTTCATCATAACCAATGGGTGGACATTTGGGTAAGAAAAAGAGTTTGCTCCCTTCAGGGAGAGGTATAAAGTCTTGGGGTTTGGGAACAACAATTTGTTCCCCAGATTTTCCTATGGCTTTGAGATAAGGGTGATTATAAATCCTGCCTTGGGCATCTGCATAGACTACATAGGGCAATTCATTCAACATCAGCAGTTCATCATAAATTAGTAAGTAAAAAGGTCAAGGGTTAGTGGGTTTGAATACCTTGTTTAAAACAGTCAGAAGTGTTAAAAAAGCTCCATGTCTGTATTAGATAATATCATTGCTCATAAAAAGAAAGAAATAGAAACACTAAAAAAACATAAGCCATTAGATGAAACAGTGGCTGAATTTAATCTTTATCCTAAACGCTCTTTTTCTCAGGCTATTACTCACTCTGAGGAGATAAGTATTATTGCTGAAATAAAGAAGGCCTCCCCTTCCTTAGGAATAATCCGTGCTGATTTTGAGCCTCTAAAAATTGCTAAGCTGTATGAGGAAAATGGGGCATCTGCTATCTCTGTGATTACTGATAAAAAATTCTTTCAAGGAGATATAAATTTTTTACCAGAGATAAAGACAGCCGTTAAGCTGCCCATTTTGCGTAAGGATTTTATTATTGACCCATATCAGGTATATGAAGCCAAACTTTATGGGGCAGATGCCTTACTGCTTATAAGCACTGTGCTTTCTGTTCAACAACTGAAGAAATTACTTAATCTCACCCATAAATTGGGAATGGAGGCCCTGGTAGAAGTCCATGATGAAAAAGATTTGGAAAAGGCATTAAAGGTAGAAGCAAAAACTATTGGCATCAACAATCGCAATTTAAAGACCCTTAAGGTAGATTTAAATACCTGCCTTTGTTTAAAAGAAAGAGTGCCAGAAGAGAAAATTTTAGTAGCCGAAAGTGGGGTTAAGACCAGAGAAGACATCTTGCTTTTAGAAAAAGCAGGGTTTCAGGCAGTATTGATTGGTAGTGCTTTAATGCAAGCAGAAGATATAGGGAAAAAACTTAAAGAATTTTTGGGCAGATGAAACCACGCCTAAAAATATGTGGTATAACTAGAACAGAAGACGCCTTATTGGCTGTCTCTTTAGGGGTTCATGCCTTGGGATTTATTTTTTATAAAAAAAGCCCTAGGTATATTTCGCCTGAAAGGGCAAGAGAAATCATCATTGAAATACCTCCATTTGTACAAACGGTGGGGGTTTTTGTCAATGAATCTAGGGAAAAAATAAGGGAAATTGCCAGTTTTTGTGGACTTAATCTAATTCAACTGCATGGAGATGAGTCACCATTATTTTGCGAAAAGTTGGGGTTGGCTTGTATAAAGGCCTTTCGCATAAAAGATGAGCATAGTATTGAAAATATGGTTGCCTATAAAGGAAAGGTGCGGGGATTTCTGGTTGATACTTATAAAAAAGACCAACCTGGAGGCACAGGTGAAAGCTTTAACTGGGAACTGGCAATAAAGGCAAAGGTTTATAATGTTCCTATTATCTTAGCTGGTGGACTAGCTCCAGATAACATTAAAAGGGCGGTAGAGATAGTTCAGCCCTATGCCTTGGATGTAAATAGTGGTATAGAAAAGACACCTGGGATAAAAGACAAAAAATTAATGGAAAAGCTATTTGCAGTATGGAGCAAAATTTAGAAAATACTTTAGGAGTTGCCCATGTTACCTGATAAAAAAGGACATTTTGGAGTATATGGAGGGAAATACGTCCCTGAAACCCTGATGCCTCTTTTGGAAGAGCTAGAAAGAGCTTATAAAAAGGCAAAAAGGGATAGTGCCTTTAAAAAAGAATTTCACTATTATCTTACCAATTATGCTGGTCGCCCCACTCCTCTTTATTTTGCTCAAAGATTAACAGAACACTTGGGCGGAGCCAAGATTTACTTAAAGAGAGAAGACCTAGCCCATACTGGTGCCCATAAAATTAATAATACTATCGGTCAAGCCCTTTTAGCCAAGAAAATGGGTAAAAAAAGAATTATTGCTGAAACAGGAGCAGGCCAACATGGAGTAGCCACTGCTACTGCCTGTGCCTTATTGGGTCTTAAATGTATAGTCTATATGGGAGAAGAAGATACCAGACGTCAGGCCATGAATGTATTTCGGATGAAACTCTTAGGAGCAGAAGTTATTACGGTAAAACAAGGCAGTAAGACATTAAAAGATGCCATTAATGAAGCCATTCGTGACTGGGTAACCAATGTCCGCACCACTTATTACCTCTTAGGTTCAGTAGTAGGACCTCATCCTTATCCAGCAATGGTGCGTGATTTTCAAACTGTAATTGGAAGAGAAACCTATAAACAAATCTTAAAGGCTGAAGGCAGATTACCTGATTATATCATTGCCTGTGTAGGTGGTGGAAGCAATGCCATGGGCATCTTTTATCCATTTAGAAAATATCCCGTAAAATTTATTGGGGTAGAAGCCGCAGGATTGGGTCTGAACAAAGGCCACCACGCTGCCACTCTTTGTGCAGGCACCCCAGGGGTTTTGCATGGAGCGATGAGTTACTTATTACAGACAGAAGATGGTCAAATAAAAACCACTCATTCCATTGCCCCAGGCTTGGACTATCCTGGTGTGGGACCTGAACACAGTTATTATAAAGACAAAAAAATTGCCTTCTATACGGCTATTACCGATGAAGAAACATTGGAGGCATTCCACCTATTATCTAAATTAGAAGGGATTATTCCTGCCTTAGAAAGTGCCCATGCA
>Ga0190303_1000622_pt1 | contig 14715 bp, 10 predicted proteins | sample 48700701_MG_FD_161672 | JGI IMG/M metagenome (GOLD analysis project Ga0190303, IMG submission 161672) | Hydrothermal vent sediment bacterial communities from Southern Trench, Guaymas Basin, Mexico - 4870-07-0-1_MG | ecosystem: Environmental > Aquatic > Marine > Hydrothermal vents > Sediment ...
ATGGCTAAAGAAAAATTCGTCCGTACCAAACCTCACTGTAACATTGGTACAATTGGTCACGTAGACCACGGTAAGACGACGCTTACCGCAGCGATCACACTTTACCTCAGTAAAAAGGGTGGCGCATCCTTCCAGAGTTTCGATAGTATCGACAATGCTCCGGAAGAGAAAGAGCGCGGCATCACAATCGCCACAGCTCACGTAGAGTACGAGACGGAGAACCGTCACTATGCTCACGTAGACTGCCCTGGTCATGCTGACTATGTAAAGAACATGATCACCGGTGCCGCTCAGATGGACGGTGCTATTCTTGTAGTATCGGCAGCAGACGGTCCAATGCCTCAGACTCGTGAGCACATTCTGCTTGCCCGTCAGGTAGGTGTACCTGCAATGGTTGTATTTTTAAATAAAGCTGATCTTGTAGATGATCCTGAGCTTCTTGAGCTGGTAGAGATGGAAGTTCGCGAATTGCTGGATGAATATGATTTTCCCGGCGACGAGATTCCCATCATCACCGGTTCTGCACTGAAGGCGCTGAATGGTGATCCTGAAGGTGAGGCCCAGGTTCAAGCATTGATGGATGCCGTAGATTCATACATTCCCCAACCGGAACGTGACAATACCAAACCGTTCCTTATGCCGGTGGAGGACGTGTTCTCTATTCAGGGGCGTGGTACAGTAGCCACCGGTCGTATCGAGCGTGGTGTGATAAAAGTAGGTGAAAAGATTCAGCGTGTTGGTATTCGGGAGACCGTAGAGACCGTATGTACTGGTGTTGAGATGTTCCGTAAGATCCTTGATCAGGGGGAAGCTGGCGATAACGTTGGTATCCTGCTTCGGGGAATGGCGAAAGATCAGATTGAACGTGGCATGGTATTGGCCAAGCCGAAATCAATCACCCCTCACACCAAGTTCAAAGCCGAAACCTATATTCTTACCAAAGATGAAGGTGGACGGCATAAGCCCTTCTTTACGGGGTATCGTCCTCAGTTCTATTTCCGTACCACCGATGTAACCGGCAGTATCACCCTTCCCGAAGGCGTGGAAATGGTCATGCCCGGTGACAACGTATCGATCTTTGCAGAACTGATCACCCCCATCGCAATGGAAAAAGGTCTTCGTTATGCTATCCGCGAAGGTGGTCGTACAATCGGCGCCGGCGTTGTTGCTGACGTGATCGAATAACGGGTTGGCGTCATGAGAGAAATAATCATCCTGGCTTGCGATGAATGTAAACATCGCAATTATACCACGAAGAAAAACAGACGCACGCATCCCGAACGTGTTTCATATAAAAAGTACTGCCCAAACTGTCGTAAACACACGACACATAAGCAAACTCGATAAAACATGATGCAGGTTAGTAGCTCAATTGGTAGAGCACCGGTCTCCAAAACCGGGGGTTGCGGGTTCAAGTCCTGCCTGACCTGCCATTTTTATAACACAAAGGGTATAGCATGTTTAAAAAAATAGCCGCATTCTTCCGTAGTGTTCGCATTGAGATGCGCGCGGTCAGTTGGCCCACCAAAGACGACCTGAAAGAGGGAACAACGGTAGTTATCGTGATGTCGGGTATTGTCGCCATCTTTCTTACCGCAGTTGATGGGATATTCAATTATCTGATCCGAACCCTTTTACTGAAGGGTTAAAATCCATGAAATGGTATGTAGTTCACACCTATGCTTCTCATGAGTTCAAAATCCGTGAAGCGATAGAAAAGGGTAAAGAGGGAACAGAGCTTGACGAGCTGATCGGCCAGATATTGATTCCCACGCAAAAGACCTTTCACATCCGTGACGGAAAGAAGGTGGAGCGCGAGAAAAAGCTCTTCAACAGTTATATCATCATAGAAGCTGAACTCACCACGGCAGTGTATGAATTTATCAAAAACATGCCTGGTGTTACCAATTTTCTGGGAAACGGAAAGAAACCACAGCCACTGACAGAACACGAAGTGAACCGTCTGCTGGGTATCTCCGATCGAGAAAAAGACGGAGGGAAGGCATACGAATATCTTCCCGGCGATATGGTTCGAATTACCGGTGGTCCTTTTAGTGACTTTGACGGGGTGATCGAGAAGATCAGTGCAGACCAACAGAAGATGACGATAAAAGTAACCGTCTTTGGCCGCGTGACACCCGTAGAAGTGAGCACGGACCAGGTAGAAATTTTATAGAGGTTTAGAGGTAAAAATGGCAAAACCAAAAGATGTAGAACATGTTGTTAAACTACAGCTTCCCGCAGGTAAGGCCACTCCGGCTCCTCCCGTAGGCCCAGCCTTGGGTCAGGCCGGTGTGAACATCCCCGAGTTCTGCAAAGCATTTAACGACAAAACAAAAGACCAGCCAGGAATGATCTTCCCGGTGGTTATATATGTGAAGAAAAATAAATCATATACCTTTGATATCAAGACACCGCCAGCTGCTGTTCTCATCAAGAAAGAGGCAGGACTGGCTAAAGGTTCCGGTGTTCCAAATCGGGATAAAGTCGGAACTATTAAACGCGAGCAGGTGCGGAGAATCGCTGAAATGAAGATGCCGGATCTGAACGCATATTCGATTGAAGCCGCGATGCGCATGATCGAAGGTACTGCACGCAATATGGGCGTAGAAGTCGTAGATTAACCTGACGGCTCACTGCGCCATGATGCAGGAGATTATCAAAAAGGAGTGCTAATGGCTAGCAAACGTTACAAACAAGCTCATGAGATGATCGACCGAACCAAACGCTTCGAACTTGATGAAGCAATAGCGCTTCTCAAGGGACTTCCCGCCGCCAAGTTTGACGAAACGGTGGAAGTTCACATGAATCTTGGGGTCGATCCTCGCAAAGCTGATCAACAAATTCGTAACTCTCTGGTGTTGCCTTACGGTAGCGGAAAAACAGTTAAAGTACTGGTTTTCGCTGAAGGTGACAAGGCTGAAGAAGCCAAAGCAGCCGGAGCTGATTATGTAGGTGTGGCTGAGTATGTAGAAAAAATCAATGAAGGATGGCTGGACTTTGATGTAGCCATCGCTACACCGAACTTGATGGGAAAAATCGGTCGCCTGGGTCGCGTACTTGGCCCCCGTAACCTGATGCCAAACCCAAAAGTCGGAACAGTGACAATGGATGTTGCTAAGGCAGTGAAAGAATCCAAAGGTGGAAAAGTAACGTACCGCATCGATAAATTTGCAAACCTGCATATTATCGCCGGGAAATTGAGCTTCGATCCGGATAAACTGAAAACCAACATTCTTACTATTATTGCCGCAATCTTAAAAGAACGTCCTTCTACTGTTAAAGGGGTTTTCATCAAAAGTATTTCTATCACTTCGACCATGGGTCCAAGTGTGAAACTCGATGTAACTGCTGCAACATTGGAATCTAAGAAGTAGGGGGAATCATGCCGCAAAAATACAAAATCGACGAAGTACAAAACATCATCGAACGGGTGCGGGATGCAAAATCAATCGTGCTGGTGGATTATAAAGGAATCAATATTGAGGAAGTGGACGAACTTCGTAACCGTCTGCGTAACGAAGATATTGAGTACTTTGTATCGAAAAATACTTTCATCAAAATCGCTCTTAATGAAGTGGGAGTGACTGCTCTGGATGCTGATCTGAAAGGCCCGACGGCTGTAGCAGTGAGCAAAACTGATGAAGTAGCTCCGGCGCGGGTTCTGGTAAACTTCAAAAAAGAAGTAATGGGTGACAAACTCTTTCCCGTCTTGAAGAAAGGGTATGTGTCCGGTTCTGTGATGGGAGTGGATGATCTGGTAAAACTGGCATCTCTGCCAACCCGGGATCAACTGCTTTCAATGACACTCCAGGGTTTTAATGCTCCAATAACTGGCTTTGTGGGAGTACTCTCTGGAATCATACGTAAATTTGTATATGCGGTAGATGCTATCGCAAAAGACAAAGCCGAATAAAAAAAATAGAGATCTGATGGAGGATAAAATGGCTGATAAGAAACAACAAGTGATTGATATCATTAAAGAGATGACGGTTCTGGAACTGTCTGAATTGGTGAAAGAACTTGAAGAACTCTTCGGTGTAACCGCTGCTGCTCCCGTAGCTGTTGCTGCAGCTCCTGTTGCTGCCGAAGCTGCTGAAGAACAAACTGAATTCGATGTAATTCTTTCTGGTATTGGTGCTAAGAAAATTCAGGTAATTAAAGCTGTTCGTGAACTGACGAAACTTGGCCTGAAAGAAGCTAAAGAACTCGTTGATAGTTGCCCTAATCCGGTAGTTCAGGGAGTTCCTAAAGAGGAAGCTGAATCCGTAAAAGCCCGCCTTGAAGAAGCTGGCGCATCTGTTGAACTTAAATAATTTCGAAATCTGAACGGAAGTGGGCATATCAGCACTCACTTCCGTTACCTCTTTTTTAAAAAACGAAGCGATTATGGTCGCTTTTTGCATGTAAAGGAGTGATAAGCTTTGAAAATCAAAAGCTATTCCCGTATAAAGAAAAAAGCCGAAATGGCCGGTCTTCCCCAGGTGGAGATTCCTAACCTCCTGGCGATGCAGGTAGACTCTTTTGAATCGTTCCTTCAACGGGATAAACACCCGGCCAAACGTGATATCTTTGGGCTGGAAAGCGTTCTGCGCGCTATCTTCCCGTTACAGGATGCCAAAGGATATTATTTGCTTGAGTATATCGACTATATCGTGCTCAAGGAAAAATACTCCATCCAAGAATGTATTGAAAGAAACTTATCATACCAGGCTCCTATAAAAGCACGGATGCGCCTCACTGTCTATGATGAAGAGCTGTTGAAAGAAACCGGCGAAAAACGGGTGAAAAACACCATCGAACAGGATGTGTTCCTGGGAGAAATTCCTCTCATTACCCCCGGCGGTACTTTCGTAGTAAACGGAGCCGAACGGGTCATCATCAGCCAGTTACACCGCTCTCCCGGCATCTTTTTCTCCGAAGAAAAGCACTCAAGCGGCAAATCTCTCTACTCTGCCAAACTGATTCCCTACACCGGATCCTGGCTTGAATTTACCATGGATAGCTACGACGCCATGTTTGTGCTTATCGATAAACGGCGTAAACTACCGGCAACTGTTTTACTGCGCGCTATAGGTCTCTCTACCAATGATGACCTGCGTGAATACTTTTATGATAAAGAAGAGATCGATGTGAAGGAAGCGAAAGGGCGCTATTTATTTACCGATCTCATAGACGAAACCACCGGCGAAGTTATCTTCGATGCTGCTACCGGACTGGATGAAGATACCATCGAATCTCTGGTAGCCCGTGGTATCACCAACCTTACCGTGGTTACCGCTGAATCTGAAATTGCCAAACGCATCCTGGAACAAACCATCGCAAAAGACCAAACCACAAACAATGAAGAAGCACTGAAAAAACTCTACACCCTTATCCGTCCCGGGGAAAGGCCGTCAATCAACTCTGCTCAGGAACTCTTTAACCGGATGTTTTTTAACGAACGTCGGTACAACCTGGATCGGGTAGGACGTTACAAACTCAACGAACGGCTGGAACTGGATATAGATCCTTCAATCCACATTCTTACCAAAGAAGATCTCATTGCCATCGTAGAGCGCTTGATAGCAATTTATAAAGATGAAGATGATATCGATGATATCGACCATTTGGCAAATCGTCGCATACGTACTGTCGGTGAGTTGTTGCACGAACAGTATAATATTGGTCTGTCGCGGGTAGCGCGTACTGCTGTAGAACGGATGTCCATCGCCAATCCCGATGAGATTACCATCCATGACTTGATAAACAGCAACGCACTCATCGCTGTCGTACAGGCATTTTTCCTCACAGGTCAGCTGTCGCAATTTATGGAGCAGACCAATCCTCTCACCGCAATTACACACAAGCGTCGGCTTTCGGCACTGGGACCTGGTGGCCTCACCCGTGAACGGGCCGGCTTCGAAGTTCGTGACGTGCATTATTCTCACTATGGGCGCATCTGTCCTATCGAGACGCCGGAAGGCCCGAACATCGGCCTTATCTCATCCCCTGCAATGTTTGCCAGGGTAAATGACATGGGCTTTTTGGAAACCCCATACATCAAGGTGGAAAACAGCCAGATTACCCAGCAAGTAGATTATTTGAGTCCCGATAAAGAAGAGAAATTCATCATCGCTCAGGTAGATGTGAATTACGATGAATCCCTGCGCATTACCGACGAACGAGTGTTTGCTCGGTACCGCGATGAATATGTTCAAGTAAAACCTGAAGAGGTACAATATCTTGATGTTTCACCTCAGCAGACCGTATCTGCCTCTGCAGCCCTTATTCCCTTTTTGGAACATGATGATGCAAACCGGGCCCTGATGGGTTCTAACATGCAGCGTCAGGCTGTGCCCCTCATCAATCCTCAAGTGCCATTGGTTGGTACCGGGATGGAAACCATCGTGGCCGAAGACAGCGGTTCTGCCGCAGTCGCTCCCTTTGATGGCAAAGTGGTAGGGGTAACCAGTAGCTACATCGACATCCTGCGGGATGATCCCGATGAAAGTATATTGGATATGCAGCGGAGCAACCGCATCTGGTTGCGTAAGTTTGATCGTTCCAACCAAGATACCTGCATCAATCAGCGGCCAACGGTCAGTGTCGGGCAGGAAGTGAAAAAAGGTCAGATATTATCTGACGGACCAGGTATCAGCAATCAGCGCCTTGCCCTGGGCAGGAACATGGTTGTTGCCTTCATGCCCTGGTATGGTTACAACTACGAGGATGCCATTATTCTGAGCCAGAATGTTGCTCGGGAAGATATGCTTACCTCTATCTATATCGATCAGCATGAAGTGCTGGTGCGTACGATGAAAACAGGGAATGAAGAATTGGCTTACGACATCCCGAACGTTCCTATCAAGTCCCTGCGAAATCTGGATAAAACCGGTATTATTCGTGTGGGCTCGGTGGTAAAAGCCGGGGATATCATCGTGGGTAAAATCACTCCCAAAAATGTGGATATCGATCCATCACCGGAAGAGAACCTGATGCGGGCACTGTTTGGCGACAGGGCCGGGGACTTTACCAATAGCTCTCTCAAAGCCAAGCCTGGCATGGAAGGGGTTGTGATCGATGTGAAAGTGTTCTCACGCAACGAAACCACCGATGATTTTGAAGAACAGGATCATCGCCAGGAGATGCTTACTCGCATCAAGGAAGAAAAAGCAGACCGTCAAAACAGAATCGATGAATATCTGAAAAGACGGCTCTCCGCTCTGCTGGTGGGCCAAAAAGCCAAGAACATCGTGGACGATAAAACCAACATGTTCTATGTGCCCAGTGGCAAGACCATCACCGCAGCAGATCTGAAGAAAATCAATTTCAAACGGTTGAATCTGGAATTTGATCTGGTGGAAGATGCGGCTATGAATGAGACCATTTATCAGACCATCGTTCTCAAGGTGAAGAAAGCTTCCGAAGAAAGCGAGAATATCTATAAGAAACATCAGGAACGGCTGAAACATGGGGATGAACTTCCCTACGGCGTTCGTAAAATGGTAAAGGTGTACATCGCCAAGAAACGTACAATTCAGGTGGGTGACAAGATGGCTGGTCGTCATGGTAACAAAGGGGTTATTTCAAGGATTAGTCCTATCGAAGATATGCCCTTTATGGAAAATGGCGATCCCGTAGATATCATCCTGAATCCTCTGGGTGTACCTTCTCGTATGAATATCGGTCAGATCATGGAGACCCATCTGGGCATGGCAGCCCGCGTGCTGGGTTTAAACGTCGAGACCCCGGTATTCGATGGTGCCACTATGGAAGACATCCTTGCAGAAATGAAGAAAGCAAAACTTCCTCTGGACGGCAAGCAGGTACTCTATGATGGGAAAACCGGTGAGCCTTTTAAAGAGCGGGTAACCGTGGGTGTGATGTATATGCTCAAGCTGAATCACCTGGTGGCAGATAAGATGCATGCACGTTCTACCGGTCCTTATTCACTCATCACACAGCAGCCTCTGGGTGGCAAAGCCCAACACGGTGGTCAGCGTCTTGGTGAGATGGAAGTATGGGCTCTGGAAGCCTATGGCGCTTCACGTCTGCTGGAAGAGATGCTTACCATAAAATCTGATGATGTGGATGGCCGTACAAATGCCTTCAAGGCCATTACCAGCGGTCAAAACCCGCCGAAGCCCGGCACACCGGAATCCTTTAATGTGCTGGTGAGTGAGCTGAAATCACTTTGCTTCGATATTGAATTTATTTCCAATCGGGAATCATAAACGGGGGTCCTGCAGTGATTAGAGAAATTAAACGTATTAAGAAAATAGAGAATTACGACCAGGTTCGTATCAAAATCGCTTCACCCGATGTGATTCGTGAATGGAGTTATGGTGAAGTGGTAAAGCCCGACACTTTGAACTACCGTACCTTAAAGCCGGAGAAGGGTGGCCTTTTTTGCGAGCGTATTTTCGGGCCTGAAAAGGACTATGAGTGTTCCTGTGGAAAATATAAGAAAAAGCGTTTCCAAAATACCGTTTGCGACCGTTGCGGAGTAGAGATAACTTCGTCTCGGGTGCGGCGTTCCCGCATGGGTCATATCGAACTGGCAGTGCCAATTTCACACATCTGGTTTGTAAAAAGTATGCCCAGCGTTATCGGTACTCTTTTGGATATGCCGGTAAACAAACTGGAACGGATTCTTTACTATGAATCCTATATCATCATGAATCCTGGGGACAGCGATTATGAATATAAAGACCTTATCGACGTGGATGAATATTATGAAATCCGGGATCGTGTAGGAAAAGATTTTGAAGCAGTGATGGGTGCTGAAGCTGTGCGGATGCTGTTGGAAGAAATCAATCTGGAAGATGAGGCTATGAATTTGCGTACCATCATCAAGATGGAGACATCGCAGCAGAAAAAGCAAAAAGCTATCAAGCGCCTGAAAGTGATCGACGCCTTCCGCAAATCCGGCCAGAAACCTGAATGGATGGTTATGGAAGTGTTGCCAGTGTTGCCTCCTACTCTGCGCCCATTGGTGCAGCTGGATGGCGGCCGCTTTGCCACTGCCGACTTTAATGAACTTTACCGCCGGGTGATCACCCGCAATAACCGTTTACGGGGATTGCTGGAAATCAACGCTCCGGAAGTGATTTTGCGTAACGAAAAGCGCATGCTTCAGGAAGCGGTGGATGCTCTTATTGATAACTCTCGTAAATCCCGTCCGGTACGGGGTCGCGGCAATCGCCCGTTAAAATCTCTGGCAGACCAGCTGAAGGGGAAAAGCGGTCGGTTCCGTCAGAACCTGTTGGGGAAACGAGTGGATTATTCCGGGCGTTCGGTTATTACCGTAGGTCCAAACCTCAAGCTGCATCAGTGTGGTCTTCCCAAGGAAATGGCTATCGAGCTGTTTAAGCCCTTTATCATCGAACGTCTGGAGAAGATGGGAGAAGCTGAAAAGGCAAAAACCGCCAAGAAGATGATAGAAAAGCAGCGTCCTGAAATCTGGAAGATTCTGGAAGATGTGATCAAAGATTATCCGGTGCTGCTCAACCGTGCACCGACACTGCATAAACATGGTATCCAGGCCTTCATGCCGGTACTTATAGAATCCAAGGCTATTCAGCTGCATCCGCTGGTTTGCATACCATACAATGCCGACTTTGACGGCGACCAGATGGCTGTGCATGTTCCGCTTTCCAATGAAGCTCAGATGGAAGCCCGGGTGTTGATGCTGTCATCCCGCAATCTACTGTTGCCTGCCAGTGGTAAATTGGCTATGGCAACAAACCAGGACATCGTGTTGGGTATCTATTATCTTACCGTACTGGCTAAGAAAAAGCCGGAAGACGAAACAACCTTACCCCATTTCAGCAGTCCTACCGAAGTTATCTCGGCATACGAACAGGACGAATTTCTCTATAACCAAAAGGGACAAATTCGCAGCGGACGTCGGATAAACCTGCACAACTGGATTCGATGCATCATAAACGGAAAATTGATTACCACCACTGTTGGTCGCGTGATATTCAATCAGATTATGCCACCGGAAGTTGATTTCGTCAACGAAACCCTCACCAAAGGGAAGCTCAATGAGCTGATGATGGTGTGCTTCAAGGCTGTGGGCCAGAATAAAACCGCTGAAATTCTGGATATGGTAAAAGATTATGGCTATCATTATGCAACCAAAGCCGGGATTACTTTTAGTGCCAATGACGTGATTGCTCCCAAAAACAAGGGTGAGATTATCGACAAAACCGAGCGGGAAATTGCCCGTATCACCGAAAGTTATATGAATGGTGAAATCACCGATACCGAGCGCTCGAACCGTGTCATAGATAAATGGAAACTGACTACCGAGCGAGTTACCGAGGCATTGATGAAAGAGCTGGCCGTCGATCAGAATGGTTTCAACTCTATCAATATCATGTACATCTCCGGAGCTCGTGGTAGTAAAGATCAGATTAAACAGCTGGGCGCTATGCGCGGGCTGATGGATAAACCTGCAAAGGGAAGCTCTGACAGTGGTGCTCAAGTTATTGAGACACCCATCAAATCAAGCTTTAAAGATGGACTTACCGTACTGGAGTACTTCATCTCTACTCACGGAGCCCGTAAAGGACTGGCCGATACTGCGTTGAAAACAGCTGACGCCGGATACCTTACTCGTCGTCTGGTGGATGTGGCACAAAATGCGGTCATCATTGACGAAGATTGTGGTACTATCGAAGGTATTGAGATGTTTGCCCTGAAAGAAGGTCTGGAAGTGGTAGAACCCCTTTCCGAACGCATCGCCGGCCGCACTGCTGCTGATGACGTGTATGATCCGATAACCAATAAACTGATAGTAGAAGCAAACCAGGTGATAAGCAATGAGATGGCTATGACCATTCAGAATCATGGGATAAACAGTGTTCGCGTGCGTTCCGTGCTTACCTGTGAATCGGAAAAAGGCATCTGTGCCAAATGCTATGGCCGGAATCTGGGAACTCATAAAGCGGTGAGCATCGGCGAACCTGTAGGGGTAGTTGCTGCCCAAAGTATCGGCGAGCCCGGTACTCAGCTTACTCTGCGTACCTTCCATATTGGTGGTACCGCAAGTACCGATGTTGACCTGGCAGAAGTTTCGGCCGGTTCCGATGGCGTTATCCGGTTTGACCGTATGAATATGGTGGAAAACCGTGAAAAAGAGATGGTCTCCATCAGTCACCTTGGCTCGATGCATGTTGTTGATCCTGCCACTGATACAATACTCGAAACCTACAAAGTTGAATATGCCGCTACGGTGTATGTTTCAGACGGTCAGAAAGTGGTAAAAAATACCAAGCTGATGAGCTGGGATCATTACAACAACCCCCTTATTGCTATAGCAAAGGGACGTCTTCGTTTTGAACATTTCATCAAAGACGTGACCTACAAAGAAGAATTCAATGATCTCACCGGATCCCGGGAGATCACCATTATTGACTCGAAAGACCGCAAGTTGCAGGCGCAGTTTGTTATCGAGCAGGAAAATGGCGAAGATGCATTGGTTCCCATTCCTACTGGCCTGAAGGTAGAGGTGAAAGATGGTGTATATGTGCATCACGGTGATATTCTGGGGAAATCTTCCCGTATCACCATAAAACAAAGTGATATCACGGGTGGTCTGCCACGAGTGCAAGACCTCTTTGAAGCCCGTGTACCCAAAGATAAAGCTATCCTCTCTGAAATTCACGGTATCGTGAGTATTGGAGACTTGACGAAATCCGGCCGTGTAATTTACGTGCGCGGAGAAGATGGCACCGATCGCAAATACGTGATTCCACCAGGAAAACGTATCATTGTGCATCAAGGTGACATCGTAGAGAGTGGTGACGCTCTTTCCGGCGGGCCGATAGACCCCCACGATATCCTGAAGACAAAGGGTATAAAGGCAGCTCAGAAGCTGATTCTTAACGAGATTCAGGAAGTATATCGTAAGCAGGGTGTGAAGATCGATGACAAACACATCGGTGTGATCATCCGGCAAATGTTTAAAAAGGTGAAGGTGGTTAACCCCGGTCACACCTTGCTCCTTGAAGGCGAAATTGTAGACAGAAACCTTGTGATGAGAGAAAATCGACGGGTCGAAGAAGAGGGTGGCGAAGGAGCTACCTTTGATCAGTTGCTGCTTGGTATCACCAAAGCATCACTGATGACCGACAGCTGGCTTTCGGCGGCTTCATTCCAGGAAACCACAAAGGTACTCACCCAGGCTGCTATCGAAGGAAAGGTAGATAACCTGGAAGGATTAAAAGAGAGTATCATCATTGGCCACCGCATCCCTGTAGGTACCGGATCTAAGTATTACAACACTATCGTGAGTGATGCTCTGGATTCCGGCAAATCAATCGGAGAGATCATAAAAGAATTTGCTCACTCCGAAGAAGACGAATCAGTTGATGACATCCTGGATTTCTAAATAAATAACCATGGAGGAAAATAGTGCCAACTATTAATCAGTTAGTGCGCAAAGGGCGTAAACGCATCATTAAAAAGAAAAAGAATCGTGCGCTTTCCGCTTGCCCGCAACGTCGTGGCGTATGTACCCGTGTATATACCACCACACCCAAAAAACCGAACTCAGCCTTGCGTAAGGTAGCAAGGGTTCGTTTGACCAATGGCTTTGAAGTAACCGTGTACATCCCCGGTGAAGGCCATAACTTGCAGGAACACAGCATCGTTCTGGTGCGTGGCGGTCGTGTAAAAGACCTTCCTGGCGTTCGTTATCATATCGTTCGTGGTGCTCTCGATACCGCGGGTGTAGAAGGACGCCTTAACTCTCGTTCCAAATATGGAACGAAGAGACCGAAGAAGTAGGAGCAGAGCATGTCAAGAAGACGCAAACAAGTTGAACGTGAGATATTTCCCGATCCAAAATACCATAACGTTATTTTGAGTAAGTTCATAAATTCCGTAATGATGTGCGGAAAGAAGAGTCTTGCCGAGAAAATCGTCTATGGGGCAATGGACATCCTTGCCCAAAAAACCGGCAAAGAACCCCTGGAAGTTTTTCTTCAGGCCTTGGAAAACGCCCGGCCTGTTGTAAAAGTTGTTTCCCGCCGTATCGGTGGCGCAAACTACCAGGTTCCTACTGAAGTAACTCCCAAAAACGCACAGGCAATGGCATTCCGCTGGATTATCGGATTTTCTCGAAAACGCAGCGAACATACCATGACTGAACGCCTGGCTGCTGAGCTTTTGGGCTGCTACAAAAAAGAAGGCTCAACCATTAAAAAGCGTGAAGATACGCATAAAATGGCCGAAGCCAACAAAGCATTTGCTCACTTTAGAGTATAAGTACTATGCCAGCCGACCTTGCTGATATACGCAATATTGGTATAATGGCACATATTGATGCCGGTAAGACGACTACCACCGAAAGGATGTTGTTCTATACCGGCATTATCCATAGAATGGGAGAAGTCCATGACGGCAATGCCGTGATGGACTGGATGGAACAGGAAAAAGAGCGAGGTATCACCATTACCTCCGCCGTAACCACCTGCTTCTGGAATAAAAAACAGATTAACATCATAGACACTCCCGGCCATGTGGATTTCACTGCCGAAGTAGAACGTTCACTCCGCATCCTGGATGGTGCCGTGGGCATCTTCTGCGCAGTTGGCGGAGTAGAACCCCAAAGCGAAACTGTCTGGCACCAGGCAGACCGCTACCGGATTCCCCGCCTGGCCTTTATAAACAAACTCGACCGTTCTGGCGCTGATTTCGAACATGCCGTTGACATGATTCATGATCGCCTCACTCCCCTCGCTGTGCCCATTCAGATTCCCATAGGAGCTGAAGACAAGCTGGAGGGAGTGGTTGATCTGGTGCGGATGAAAAGCATCTATTTCGATCAGGGTATGCAGGGTGCTCAGTATGCATCCCGTGAGATTTCTACGGATATGCTGGATGCAGCAGAAGAAGCACGGATGCACCTGTTGGAAGCGCTGTCGGAATACAGTGACGAGCTGATGGAAACCTACCTGGAGGGGAATGATGTGAATGAATATCTCATTTATGCCACTATCCGGGATGCGACAATGCATCATCAATTTGTTCCGGTTTTATGCGGTTCATCCCTCAAAAATGTCGGTGTTCAGCTTTTGCTGGATGCCATCTGCAACTATCTGCCATCTCCACTGGACGTGCCTCCTGCAGAAGGAAAAGACAAAGAAACCAACACTCCCCTCCAAATTGCCCCGGATGTAAAGGCCCCCTTCAGTGGCGTGGTGTTTAAAGTGCAGATGGATAAATATGTGGGTAAGGTGTTGTACATCCGGGTATATTCCGGTTCTCTCAAACGTGGTGCCACCGTGATAAATCAAACCAGCGGCAAGCGGGAGCGGGTTGCCCGCATCCTGCAAGTGCACTCAAATAAAAAGAAAGACATCCAGGAACTCACCGCCGGAGATATCGCTGCCATCGTCGGGCCAAAGTTTCTCTACACCGGCGATACCATCACCGATGGCGAATTGCCCGTAGTATACCATAATATCACCTTCCCCGATTCGGTGATCTCTTCGGCAATCGAGCCAAAAACCAAAGCCGATTCGGATACCCTGGCCGATGCCCTTTTTAAGATGGAAGAAGAAGATCCCACCTTTCACGTGCATCAAGACAAAGATACCGGCCAAACCCTTATCTCCGGAATGGGTGAGCTGCACCTGGAAATAATCGTGGAACGACTGAAACGGGAATACAACGTCCATGCCAATGTAGGGAAACCCCAGGTGGCATACAAAGAGACCA
>Ga0190303_1000623_pt1 | contig 14689 bp, 18 predicted proteins | sample 48700701_MG_FD_161672 | JGI IMG/M metagenome (GOLD analysis project Ga0190303, IMG submission 161672) | Hydrothermal vent sediment bacterial communities from Southern Trench, Guaymas Basin, Mexico - 4870-07-0-1_MG | ecosystem: Environmental > Aquatic > Marine > Hydrothermal vents > Sediment ...
GAAGTAAAAAGGGATACACACGAACCCTTGATTGGAGCTTTGCTCCAAAGGGTTCTCATCCCATACGAATGTGAAGCGGAGGGAGAGGGATTCGAACCCTCGTCAGGTTGCCCTGAACACGATTTCGAGTCGCGCGCTTTCGACCTCTCAGCCATCCCTCCGAGATGAAAAAAATCTCTTTAATAAGTCCGAACTTTCTTTTTCGAGTAGTCCGGATTCGATTTCTATTTTATGATTTAGAGCTTTGTTAGCCAATATATTGCACCCCAGAGAAATGGAGCCGAATTTGGGTTGAGAGGCACCATAAACGAGTCTCTTTAAACGGGCGTTCATAATTGCCCCCGCACACATAGGACACGGTTCGCATGTAGAGAATATCTCGCACTCGTTCAATCGCCAACCTGCCAACTTTTCTTCGGCATCTCTGATTGCAAGTATCTCTGCATGCGCTGTTACATCCTTTGTTTTCTCCACTCGATTATGTCCTCTTCCAATAACTTTCCCGTTACATACAACCACAGCCCCTACGGGAACCTCATTTTCCTCTAAAGCTATTTTGGCCTCTTCAATCGCCATGTGCATAAAATCTCTATCATCCATAAAAAAGCACGCCGGGGGGGAGTCGAACCCCCAACCTACAGATTCGTAGTCTGGCGCTCTATCCAATTGAGCTACCGGCGCATTGTCGTTATTATATGATATTATTGAAGTTTGTCAAGATAATTGGAGGAGAAATGGGTGTAATTTCGATGATGTTTTTTAATATTCTTAAACACATATTTAATATCTTCTTGACATCAACCCAATATTTGTTAAAATTAGCATATGAATTTAATCTTAAAGTATGGTGCGTTTTCACTCTTTTCCTATCTCATCGGTTCTATTCCGAACGGTTATATAATCACAAAAATCAAACTAAGAAAAGATATAAGAAAATTAGGGAATTATAAAAATATCGGTGCTACGAATGTATTCACTTCCGTTTCTCCTATGGCGGGTTTTCTTACATTGATTTTAGATATAGTGAAAGGATTTATACCGGTATTTATGGCTAAACAGTTTCATCTTAATCAATATTATATACTCCTGATCGGTGTTCTTGCAATATTGGGGCATATTTATCCTGTTTATATCGGCTTCAAAGGAGGAACGGGTATGGCTACAACGTTAGGAATTTTGCTCGGTCTCATGCCTCTTGAGATGGCATTTGTCGCATTATTGTGGGGGCTTGGAGTTGCAATTTTCAAGAGACCCGCTCTAATGGGGTTAATAGTGATTGTCTTACTTCCGATTATTGTTATTATAAATCATAAACCGAACAGTATTGTTATCGCCGCCCTTTTGATCAGTATCGTTGATCTCATTATTTCCACATCTTCCGTGGATCACATAAAGAGCATGTTGAGAGGGGACGAGTATATTTCCGTGAAAAATAAGTTTTTAAAGCATATTAAGAAAAATTAATCAATAAGAACCGCCGTTCCGTATGCCAATAGCTCTGCAGCTCCTTGCATAACACTCGATGTTGTAAACCTCACTCCAACAATTGCATTTGCCCCCATCGCTTTGGCATTATCAATCATTCTGTCAATTGCCTGTTCTCTTGCTTCGGCTATCATTTTCGTATAATCGCTAATCTCGCCTCCAACAAGATTTTTTAATCCTGCCATTAAGTCATGCCCAACATGGCGGGCTCTTATTGTATTTCCTTTTACCAGTCCCAATGTTTTTACAATGCGCTTTCCTTCTATATGCTCAACTGTTGTAATTATCATTTTTCTACCTCCTTGTAACGTTCGTTTTTATTGAAGAAAATACGTTCGCGAATAATGGAAATAAGTAATATAACAATACCGATTACCAAAAGTGCGACACCGACACGGATAAAAATGGGGACGTTATTATCCAGTAAAAAATCTCTTATAAAATAAAAAGTAGAGGTTACTAAAAGGATTATTGCTCCGATTGAAAAGAAAATCCATCCGATACCTCTCTCAATTTTTGCGTATATATTGCTTTTATAATGCTCCCACAATTTATCTTCGGGAGATTTGTATTTATAACCGGACAGTAGTTTATTCATTTTTTCCGCCTCCTCCAGATCGTGTCTGCATTCCTCGCATGATTTCAGATGTTCGTTCAGTTCATGCAGTTCACTATCCGATATCATACCGCTTATTCGTTTTTCTATCAAAATTTTATAGTAATCATGTTTCATCGTATAGCCTCTTAATTATATCTTTCATTCTTTTTTTTGCGTAAAATAAGCCGGACATAACGCTTCCCAAAGGAATTCCGAGAATTTTAGCGATTTCCTCATAGGAAAATCCATCGAAATACTTTAACGTCAGGAGTTCCCGATCTCTCTCACACAGCATATGGAGAGCTTTTGCTATATCGATCTTATCATCCTTATTATTCTCCTCGTACGAATATTTACTATCCATACTGACAAAGGGGTGTATATTCCTTCTCTTTATGTAATTAAGACAGATATTGCGAAGGATTGTAAAGAACCATGTACCGAAACTGTAATGGGCATTAAAACGATTACGTTCTTTGTAAGCCTTTACAAAGGCATCCTGAGAAAGGTCTCGTGCAGTTTCCTCGTCTCCCACATAACCGTAGGCGAAGAAATAGGCTTTTTTCATATATCTGTCCACCAATATATCAAATGATTTCATACTACCTTTTATCGTTTTAATAAACAGCTCCTTATCGCTTTCCATAATCAATACAAATTATCCTATTGTTTTATTCATGAATTTTTAATATTCCTCCGCGTTTTACATTGTAAAGATATGTGGTTTTTCCGGAAGGAAAAATAATCTTTATTTTTCTGATGGGACCATAGTCCAGATTTAAACCGAAATGCAATACTCTATCCGCTTGATTTCCTATTCCGTCAAAGAAATGTATGAACTTCATTATTTTAAAATCCCCAAAATATAATATGGCTTTCGTGCCGAAGGCATCACTTCCCGATTTTGTCCCGATTACTTGTAAATCAAAGTAGGTGTTTCTGTTTTTTCTTATGTTCTCCAGTAGTTGTAGCCCGTCAGGAGAACAGATAACTAAATCTTGATCACCATCCCTGTCAAAATCCATGCTTATGACACCGTATGAATTTTTAACCCTTGCACCGGAGAGATATGTTACATCGGAAAATGTTTTATTGCCATTGTTTAAATAAAGATGCGAATTCTTGCGGGAAGTAACAAAAAGATCCTCGTAACCGTCATTGTTAAAATCGGCAAGTAGTGGATTTATATTGTCATTGTCGTACGGAATTTCAGTATTCGGAAAAATATCCTCATATTTGTTTTTTGCTTGAATATATAAGGTCGTCATATCGGCATTTAATATGTTTTCCGGTGATGTGGTATTGCAGGAAATAAGATCGATTTTACCGTCGTTATCTATATCACCGGAATATGCACCCAAACTATTACCCCACCATCCGTCATGATTAATCCCTGCAATATGCAATTTCGTTGCGTAATCCTTAAAGGATTTCCTGTTAAACCGAATGAGAGAATTTTTTGCTAAATCGGATATGGCAAGGTAAACAGCTTTGTTAAAGGCGGATATACCGCTTACCTTTCCGGCATCCGGGAAAACAAACTCCTTTTGCTTGAAACGAAAACTATCATTACTTACGATTATTGTCAATTTTCCTCCAATAGAATCGGATGAAGAGACAAAAATATCAGGACGGGAATCGTAGTTGTAATTAATGGGGGCAATCATTGAATAATTTCTCATCAAGGAATCTTGCCATACTATTCTAAATGTCCCGTTACCCGTATTTTTATAAATTGATATGCCGGTTTTATGGTTAGCCAGCAATATATCCTCTTTGCCGTCATTGTTGAAATCTGCAAAGAAAAAGCGATCGGAATAATCCGTTTCGAGACCTGCTCTCTCCGTTACATCAACGAATTTTAATCCTCTTTTGTTTAAAAACAGCCTGCCGTCAACAATAATATCGGGATAGCCATCATTATTTATATCTCCTGTTGCTACTCTATATCCTTTTATTTGTATTAGCCCCTTAGTCTTTGTGGCGTTACGAAAAACAGGACCTTCATATTCTTTAAGTTTTCTTCCGTAAGTGAGCGGAGAACCCGGAAAGTTCCTTTTATATAACCTTTTAAGTTTTAAATCATATTGCCCGCCACAGATAAGCCCGTCAATGATTGCAATTCGGCCATCTTTGTATTTGCCGGATTTTAAATAGGCAATCGCTTTATAGTAGTCAAGAGATTGCCTGTATGTCATTCCGGGGAGAAATGGTAATGTATAGGATTCTGCTTCATTGAGGTAATATAACGCCTTTTTGGCATAGCCTCTTTTCAATAGTAGTCTTGCTAAATCGAGCCTCAAGCGAATTGTTATTAGTTTCTTTCTCAGTGTCCATTCATCTTTATCTATAAAATCAGGTTTCAGAAGTGAATCCTTCAAAGTGGAAATCAAAATCTTTTTCATTTTTTCTCTACGGAAATTTAGATTAAGAAGCTTTTCTATGACAATTGATTTTGTTTCAACACTTGCGAGAGGTTCATTCAGAATTTTATATAGTCGTTTTTTTGCTTTTATTTTGTATAAATGCTTGCTGTAAACAATAAGTGCTTCATTGTAAATATATGTATCCCTGTATTTTAACATGAAATTCAATAAAAATGAGTCCGGATTTTCCTCCGGGGAGATGAAAGATAACCCATTGTAGAGGAAATTCTTCTCTGCAATATACGATAATCTTGTGGATGGGAATTTCAAGTGAATGGAATCGACATAATTTGACAGCATCTTGTTTCTCATGTGTATTGTATAGAACAAACCGAGGGCGAGTGTATCATAGACATCACTGGCAATGTGGTTTTTTATACTTTTTTCTATGGTAGAGCTGTTATTAATTTCAATTTTACATTTTGCATAGAAATTGAGGAGATCTACATCTCCGGTTTTTTCATAAGCAAGGGAGAGATATTTCATCGCTTTTTTGTGATTTCCGATAAAGAAATACGATTTGCCTATTTTGTCGTACAGAGAAGGATTTTTCTTTTTTAGTGCGAACTCAATGTACTTATTGAATTCACCGTATTTGTAATATTCATTGATGTCCGATGCGTATACAGTAACATATGCGGTAATAAGCATTGTTATTGACAAAATTAAGATTTTTTTCATATCATTCCTTTCCGATTAATTTTTCCATATAATTTTTCCATCCGTTCAATTTCTTTTTTCTCTCATTTACGTCCATAGCAGGAATAAATTCTTTTGCACTTTTCGGAGAGAATTTGTCATTACCCGAAGCCATAAAAACGGAGCCAAGAGCTGTAACTTCTATGTTTGCAGGTCTTTTGACAATGAGATCCGATATGTCGGATTGAAACTGTAAAAAGAGATTGTTTTTACTCATACCTCCGTCTGCAAAGAGTTTGTGAATTTTGTCTCCCGTATCATTCGTCATAGCTGTTAACATATCGTTAACGAGGTAAGCTACTCCTTCGATGGCAGCTCGCGTAATTTCGGCTTTCCCCGTGTCTCTCGTGAGCCCGTAAATCGCTCCTCTTATATTAGGTTTCCAGTATGGAGCCCCTAACCCCACAAATGCGGGTATAAAATAAACTTCACCTGTACTGTCGGAATTCGATGCCAATAGTTCCGATTCTTTACTTTCCCTAAAAAAGTTTAGCTTATCCCGTAACCATTGGATAACAGCACCGGCTATGAATACGGACCCTTCAAGTGCGTATGTAGTTTTGCCATTCTTTACCCATGCGATAGTGGATAAAAGGTTATTCTTGGAAAATACAGGAGTATTTCCGGTATTGAATAGAATAAAGGCGCCTGTTCCGTAGGTGACTTTTACATCTCCACGGGAAATGGCTTTATGTCCGAATAGGGCTGCTTGCTGATCTCCGAGAACACCTCTTACGGGGATATGGAAACCGTCTATTTTAATGCTACCGAAATCGGCATTGGAATCAAGCACATCCGGCAAAATGTTTTTGGGTATATCAAAGAGACTCAGCAGTTCATCATCCCATTTTAGGTCGATTATATCGAATAGCATCGTGCGTGATGCATTGGAATAATCGGTCAGGTGGGGGTGTCCCTCTACAAGATTATACATTATCCAGCTATCCACGGTACCAAATGCGAGATTATCCTTATTTCCGTTAAATCTATCGAGAATCCATTTTATTTTGGATGCCGAAAAATATGGATCGGGAACCAGTCCCGTTTTGTTTCTTATCAAATCGGTGTATTTCCCTTTTATTGATTCGATAAAATCGGCTGTGCGTCTATCCTGCCATACAATGGCATTATATAGCGGTTTTCCTGTTTTTTTATCCCATATCACCGTTGTTTCCCGTTGATTTGTAATGCCGCAGGCGATGATTTTATCGCCTGAAATATTGGCGTTTTTCAAAGCGTTATATATGGTCTTTTTTTGAAGTTCTATGATTTCATGCGGGTCTTGTTCTACCCAGCCGTTCTCAGGGTAAATAAGGGACAGTTCTTCCTGGGCGACGGAGACTATTTCGAAAGTAGAATCAAATATGATAGAACGAACGGAACTGGTCCCCGAGTCGATTGCCAAATAATAATTCATATTACCTCCAATTTCCTGTTATTATAAATAAAAATAAAAAAAATGACAATCATATTTTAATCAAAATCCGGTTTATTTGTAATAAAACACCAATGAGGAATTGGAATCGCAAATAATTATAAACTAAATCAGTAAATATACTCAAATCACATTGTAACAATCAATTTATCTTTCAAATTTCTCTAATCAATAATCACCATTTGGTTGCATTGAATGTGTTTCTGTTGTCATGTGAGAATTTTGGCCAACCGGAATGTGCTAACGCTCCGTCTGCTTGCAATGCGAATATATTGTTGTCCGAAATGAAATAAACCACTTTGTCACTGGATAGGGCAATTGTACCTCCATTAATATTCATGGCGCTTTCCCATTGAATATTCCCTGAAATATCCGTTACACTCAAATGAGGACTCCAATCTGAGATTACACCGTATAATTGGTTGTTATCATCAATTAACAAGTCATGAGGCAAAGTTAGAGAGTTATTAACCAAATTGCCATTAGATGTATTATAGAGAGAAGAGCCGGTGTATTGGTTAAAAACAATCAAATTACCGTTATTATCGATAAATTTGTTTTTATGGCTGTCGACATTAATTTTCCATGTAATTTGATGGTTTGAGTAGTCTATCCTCGCTAAGCTGTCCTGAGCTACAAAAGCAATTATATCTCCATTATTGGCTATAACTATATTATTTGCATATTCCATGATATTAGCAGTAGTTTCCCAAATCAACTCCCCGTTATCGGGATTAATGGCTCTGATACAATACATGTTATTGGAGTTAGTGAAGTCAAATATGTAGATTGTTCCGTTATTTCCTACGGAAATTGGGGTTCCTGCCGGAGTGGAATAGATGAAATAATACCAATTTATGTTTCCGCTTGTGGAAATATTGTATAATGCCCTGGAATAGCTTCCGCTTCCGGATGTTTTTGTAATTATGCTTCCGTCACTTGCCAGAGCAATAGGCCCCAATTCTCCGTATGTATAAACATCCGAACCGGTGCCGTTCGGTAATGTTTGGGGCACTTCCCAAACCCAATTAAAACTACCGTTATTAGGATTTATAGAGTACAATTTTGTTGCTGATGAAACATAAATGGTTCCATCATCCCCGATAACAATATAACTGTTTATATGCCATGTTTCAAGTTGCTCACTTTTCCATTTCAGTGAACCGTCGGATTTATTAAGTGCGAATATTCTTTGAGGTTCCCAATCGGTACTGTTCCACCCACCTCCGCCTGCTGCGAAGTAAATTGTTCCATCTGGTCCGATAGCAAGAGGGGAGGAAGAAATATGAAAGCCTGCATCCTGCAATTGGTATGTCCACAGCGTGTCTCCCGTATTTCCTGTTAAAGTATCATTTATAAAATCGTCTATGAAGCTGCATCCTGTAAAATAAAGAAGTGAAATGACAAAGATAGCAAAGGGCAGGAAAATTAGCGGTCTTAATTTTTTCATAATAACTCCTTATGATTGTTTAAGTACACTACCGATTAAAGAGAATTGGATTTTTATTCAAATTCTGTGGAAATGCAAGATCTTTGTAGTGCCGGGAGGAATCTTCTATTATACAATTTCCGGGAGCACTTTAATTTAAACCCGTTTATCATAATATCAAATAGAGTTTTATCTGTCAATGCCCTACAATTTTTCACATATTCAAATGAGGGATAGCAGAATTAATTCTCTTGACATAATTCACGGATATGAATATATTTACAGGATGAAAAAAATCTATTATTTGCTTTTTATTCTTTTCTTATCGTCCTGTTCCGGGAAATATATTGATATGTACAATGATTGTTATATTGATTATTACTACGGATATGATTTTTCAAATGGGATTGTTGATTCACTTCACCCGATAAATAATGATATAATTGTTCAAAATTGGTATCCATATTCTCCGCCTGATACCACATATCCTTCCCATGACGGTTTTCTATGGTTTAATAGATCTGATAATTCCACCATTTCCATAAAAGATTTGGGGATTGTCAAAACGGATACTTTTAAAGATATGTCAGGCGTGGCTTTTGATTCAATCGATCCCGTTATAAAGGAAAATCATCTTTACTTTATCAGAGTAAAGGACGGGTATATAAAATTAATAGTAACGGCGGTTTCTCCTTATTCTATGGAGGTTTGGGGGGAGTATCAATATTCATCGAGTGAGGTATTTCAATGAATGAATATGTCTATTGCCCGGTTTGCGGTGCGAAATTGATTGAAAAAAATATAAACAATAAAAAACGGAAATTTTGCCCCGAGTGCGGGTTTATCTATTATAAGAATCCCGCCCCTACGGTTTGCGGCATTGTAAAAAATAAGAATCGTTTGCTTCTCATAAAGAGAGGTATTCCACCACACGTGGGTGAATGGGCGTTTCCATGCGGATTTATAGAATATGGGGAAACAGCAGAAGAGGCATGCCTCAGGGAGTTACATGAAGAAACGGGAGTAGAGGGAAAAATCAAATCTCTTCTCAGCGTTAAATCGATAGATACGAACGAGTACGGAAGTATATTGATCATAAATTATGCGGTTGTTACCGTGGACGAATATCTTATTGCAGGTGATGATGCTATTGGAGCAAAGTATTTTAATGTAGACGAAGCGAAGAAAGTGATTATTCCTGAACAATTGGAATGCCTTGAGTATGAAGAAGCTCTGCTTGGATAACGAATATTTGACCGAATTTAGGACCGATGTTATTAAGTGTGATCGTAATAAAGACGGGACGTTTTCTGTTGTATTAAAAGATTCATATTTTTATCCCGAATCGAGTGGACAGACGGGAGATCATGGTTTTATCGGGGATACAAATGTCATTGATGTTGTTATAATAGATGATGAAATTGTACATGTTGCGGATAAAGCAATCGAAGGTACAAATGTAAATTGCACGATCGATTGGAAGAGACGATTCGATCATATGCAGCAGCATACGGCACAACACATGCTTTCCGGAATTATTGAAGATAAATATGGAATAAAGACCGTTTCATTCCATATGGGAGAAGAAGATTCATCCATTGAGACCGATGTGAGAACTATTACGGAAGATAGAATTGATGAAATCGAAACACTCGTCAATGATGCAATTTTCAAGAATATCGAAGTTAAAAAATATTTTACCGAAGAGGAAGTAGAAGGAGTAAGAAAAAAAGTCAATATTAAAGGTCCGAAGAGAGTTATTGCTATAGAAGGCGTTGATGTTTCTTACTGCAGCGGGACACATGTAAATAACACAGGAGAAATCGGTATATTTAAGATTACGGGAATTGATAAAGTCAGGAAAAACATAAGATTGCACTTCAAATGCGGTTACAGAGCCTTAAATGATTACCGAAAAAATCTAAAGATTACAAATGCATTAAAGAAAATACTGACAAGGGATGAAGATAGTATCATCGTGGGAGTGGAAACGCTCATCGAAAGAGAAAAGAAACTCCAAAAGCGGATTAAAGGATATCGATTAAGGGAATTGGAGAGTTTTGCGGGAAGTATAGAAGAAAAGATCTACAAAAATGAACTTGAGGGATATGAAGATGAAGAGATAAGATATATTCAATCTCTTCTCATCGATAGAGGTATCGAATCAATTATTCGCAACAGAGATACGAATAGAGTTTTCATCACGGTTAATGAGGATAGAAACGATGAGTTCAAAGCGTTAATTGATGAAATGAAATATAAATTCGGTATAAAAGGTGGGGGTAGTAAAGGGAGATTCCAATTGATGCTCAATGGACAGGGGGAAGAGATCTGGTATAGATTTGTCGATTTGTTAAAATAGTTCCCGATTAACTAAAAAAGTGTGTAATATTTTCACACTACTGTGAAAAATATTCACACTTTTCAATTTTTAAAAATCCTAAGTAATATAATAGCGTGACATAGTGTTTTGGCATGGAAATTGCACAAATAATAGCATGAGAATTAGATTTAATAAAACCAGCTTGTTTATGACCATCATAAGAATAATGATTTTTCTCTATTTGGTGTTTCTGTTTGTATCATTAGAAAAGGTTTTTAACAAAGGTAACTCGAAAAAGGAGGACAAATATGAAGAAAAAGCTGTTGCAAAAAAAACAGTGTGTAGAAATCTTCTCCATCAAGGGGTGAATTCAGATTCGGGGAAAGGGGTATGTAAAAATTTTAATATTGTTTTTAAGGAGGACTTATGAAAAGAGCCATTTTATTTTTGATGCTTGTATTGCCTTTATGGGCATTAGGAGAAAAGATTGCAATTTTGGACTACAATCCGACGACGATTGACGAAAATGCGAGGAAGTCATTTATCAGCTTGTTCATCGATGATTTGAGCGGCAAGTACAATTATAGTGTGTCAACGGTTAGCGATAGTATGTTACCTAATTACTGGGGCGACAAAGATAAGATTGCTGACAAATTTCGCAATGGAGAGTACACAAAAGTAGTTATATTTAAATACTACTATATCAACGAAACATTGATTATAAGGATGGATGTTCTGGATTTGCTATCGAAGAAATTTGTGATAAATGAAAATCTCAATCTTTCGGACCCCGATGAGATCGAATATGCGGCGAAAGCTGCCGCGACTGTGCTTGGAGAAAGAAAATCATTATCCGAGTTGGTTAAAAACGGAATCCTCGTATCGAATAATGTAACAGCAAGGAAAGTCAGACGGAGTAAAGGAGAAAATTCTTTCGGGATTTCAACGGGGTATATGTGGAATACGTTTACCTATGATCATCTTTATGCCGGGCATTATAAAAAGGTTTTGATGCTCAATTGCTCATTTATTACGGAAACTACGGATAATTCGAGAGTAAGTATAAATCTCGATTGGCCTGTGGCAGCTGGAATCGCAGCCAGTATAGGATATAGTTATATTACTCATCCGGGAGTTAATACGGCGTATTTCGGTTTTGATTTCGGAGCTGAATACGATTATGCGAGGAAAGATATTAATCCCAATAGCTCCATTGGAGGAGTCTTGCTAAGACCTAAAATTGGTTTTGTTATGTTAAATTCATACTACACGAGTGTTTATATAGAAGGTGCAGGGCGATTTGTCACGACCGATTTTCTTGACAGCGGATTGGAAATAAGAGCCGGAATACTTTTCAGAGGCGGAGGTAATTAATTTTAGGGAGAGGAATTGTCCGTGGGTTTTGAGGAGGATTCCCTCCTCAAAACCCGGGGAGGAATGAAGTATGATAAGTGTCGTTAAAATAGTTTACTTTCTTTATCTGCTAAAAAAAGATAAAACCGAGAATCTCAAGCTCGAAGATAGAGATTATATAATGTACTTTATCATATTTTCATATTTAAGGTTCCTTTTGCAGAGAGTGAAAAGCGTTTTTATTTATCATGGTGGTTCGCATTTTGACGATACCGCAAAAAGTTGTGAATTGGGTAAAAACAATATCGAAAGAAAAAATATGTACGTTTGCATTTAAAAGTATGAAGGGAGGTAAAAGATGAAATCTTCTTTTATAAAGTACTATCTGGTTTCTCTCATCTTTCTATTCACGGTTACATCAACACTCTTTGCCGATAAAAAAGCAGTTGCATTTGGTAGTAGTGATTTTTATGCAGTTCATAGGGCAAAGAGGGATGCTCGAAAGGATACCAACGGTTGTTTGTGGTTTTCCGCAGGTTTTTTGACGAACTTAGTCGGTGTTGGGATTGCAATTATGGATGACCCCAAACCGCGAGAGAGTGCTCTAATAGGTAAATCTCCCGAGTATATTGTAAAATATACGAAAGAATACAAATCCGAAAAGAGGAATATTGAGACTCGTTATTCCATAACGGGATGTATAGTTTTTGCCATTACTTATTGCATATTAATATTTAACTTAACATCATAGCGAGAATTGGTTTAAAGGATGAGGATGATTTGGGTTTTAAACAATGTGGTATGATGATTTTGATAGTCATTTCATTAAATTATGTTGAATGTATTATGAAAATGTATTGCTCGAGTGATATTGAGATATTTAATAATAGGAGGAGTGTGTGAATATAAAAAGATTTATTACCATTTTATTGGCTTTTGTGATGCTTGTTAGTCCTGTTATACTAAATGCCTCGCAGGACGCATCATCGGCTATTATTGCAGCCGATAAAGACGTTAAGACGAATACCAACGGCTTATTATGGTTAGGAGCAGGATGTATGTTCGGACTTCTTGGTGTTGGTGCAGCTTATATTATGGAACCATCACCAAAGGCGTCGAGCCTTTTGGGAAAATCGCCGGAGTATGTGGCGGCTTATACGGATGAATACAAATTAAGAGGTAGAACTATTCAAACGAGGTATGCGTGGGCGGGAACTTTTATAAGAATTACCATTTACGGAGTATACTTTTTATTAATTGCCACTGCCAGGGAGAATATCTATAGTATATCTATTGATTAAATTGACATGCAAAAAATTGTATGATAATATGAAAATCATGGTTTTTATTAAAAGATGGAAAAGAGCCATAGCATTTTATCTCTCGGTAGTGTTGTTTTTGTTGCCGATAATAACATATGCGTTTGATGGAGAGATGGATGAAAAGATTGAGCGATTTGCGGCTGAAAAAGGGAGAGAAGACGCAATAAAGAGTATTGGAATGACACAGAAGGTTTTATGGTTCGGAACCGGACTTTTGTTTAATGTTTTAGGTGTGGGAACCTCTGTTATATTTGTACCCGGACCGAAATTGACAGGAGCATTGGGGAAGCCGTCAAAAGCCTTGAAAGCCTATGTCGACGAGTATAAAACTATAAAAAGAAACAAACAGTTATTTTATACCGGATTCGGATGTCTGGTCGGAACGGGTGTTGTTTTATTTGCTTATGCCATATACTACTATGTAATATTTCTAAAGTTTGCTCTAGAGGCATTACTTTGTTCTTTTTTAGCAACGGTGGGCCATTAAACAGTTGATAATGGGCAATTGATATGGATATACTTACCCCCTATGGAGTAAAGTTTAAATTAATGGGCTTAATAAACGTCTTATTATATCTCCTTTTGGTATAGAATAACAAATTCCGAAATAAAGGGTATTCTCCTGAACTTTCCCACGGGCTCCGCATCGTTTCCCGCCACCTTGAACTCGTTTCAATAACTCACTATTCCTCCCGTTGTCACCCTGGGTCCTGTGCTGAATTTATTTCAGTATTATTTCAGGGTCTCATAAATAAAAATAATGAGAGATGCTGAGACAAGTTCAGCATGACCTACTTAAAACCAGGTATGATTCCAAGAAAGATTCCGAAATAAGTTTAAAATGATACAATCATGGAGAGGTAAGGCACATTCGCCTATTTTTCCTCAAAGTGATTAATATGTTTATACCTATCTTCTAACAATTTATAATAAACCTTGACAGACGCAATATTTCTATGATAATCTATCTTTAGAGAAATTTTATGGAGGTGAATATGGTTATTAAAAGAGCTTTCGTTGTATTGTTGGTTGCAATGTTACTTATTACGCCGGTTTTAGTTAATGCCTCTGATTCTGCATCTTCAGCTATAGTAGCTGCGGACAGAGATGCCAGAGCTAATACAAGCGGTGGTTTATGGTTTGCCGCCGGGTGTCTATTCGGTCCTCTAGGTGTTGGTGCAGCTTATATTATGGAACCATCACCAAAGGCATCGAGCCTTTTGGGAAAATCACCGGAGTATGTGGCGGCTTATACGGAAGAGTATAAATCCGTGGGTAAGAGTATTCAAACGAAAAATGCCCTGACAGGATGTGTAGTGGGTGCAGTAGTTGAAGCCGTTGTTTTTACAGTATACTATTTTGTAATACTAGCCGCAGCAACATCAACCACTTATTAAATTATTCTTATATGTTGAATCTATCGTTTGTAGTTATAGCGACATTTACAGGACTTTTTACCCAGATCAATGTTTCTAAAATTCAAAATGATACGGTAAAGGGGAGATTCTATATGAATCCCCCTTCCTATTATCTTATGCATGTTAACTATCCCGTTGATCAGGTTCTATTCAATAGGGGGGATACAACATTTATTTATTATCCAGAGACAAAGGAAGGAT
>Ga0190303_1000625_pt1 | contig 14634 bp, 17 predicted proteins | sample 48700701_MG_FD_161672 | JGI IMG/M metagenome (GOLD analysis project Ga0190303, IMG submission 161672) | Hydrothermal vent sediment bacterial communities from Southern Trench, Guaymas Basin, Mexico - 4870-07-0-1_MG | ecosystem: Environmental > Aquatic > Marine > Hydrothermal vents > Sediment ...
AAGAAGAAGACATTCTTCTTTAGGATATAAAACTATTAATGAATTTGAACTAGAAATGTATAATCAAAATGTAGCTGCTTAAATCTCGCAATTAATTGTCCACTTTTTTGTTGCAAGTCCAAGACGGTGATTTTTACCTGAGTGGAGAAAAATTGAAAGATTAAAACGTTGTACAACAATGCGCATAAAAAATTATATTTTTAAAAAAATAGAAATCTATGGAAAAGTTCAACTTCATTATTACAATTCGCCTACTTGTAAAATCTTAATAAGTTTCAAGTTGGCTTTGTTCTTGTAATTTATTCATTAAATTTACATAATTTCTCATAACCAAAATCGTTGAAATAAAATAAATAAACTAAAAAATAGATAATATCATGGCAAAAGGTAAAGACTCAAGAAAAAACGTAAAAAAAGAAGCTGCTAAAACACCAAAAGAAAAAAAAGCAGAAAAGAGACTAAAAAAAGCTAGAAAAGAATAGTTGCAACAAAACTAAAAACATAATTTTAACTATAACTGTATTTCAGGACAAGATAGCAGATAAATAAAAAGTTATGGTGAAACGTCTAATACTTATAGCAATTGTAACTATTTCAATAAGCTGTACAAAAACCAATAATAATTTGGTGAAGTATACTTTCACATATAAATCTACTACTGCAAAAGAAGTTTCCATTGCTGCAAGTTTTAATAATTGGTCGGCTGAAGCTAATCCATTAACTAACAATGGAAATGGTGAATGGAAAATCGCGGTTGAATTACAGCCCAATTATTATCAATACAAAATAGTGGCAGATGGCAATTGGATTCCTGATCCCAAAAATGAATGGAAAATAAATGATGGTGGTGATAATTTTAATTCCATTGTTAAAATTGGAAATCCGGCAACACCAAAACGTAAACAAAACAATCAACCATTTCCAAAAGAATTATTACCCGAACCTGTTTTACAAAATAATGAAAAATATGTTGAGCTCTATTACGCAGCTTGGCAAATGGCCTGGAATAAAATACAACAAGGTACCACTGAGAATGGCTTTGAACCATTGTATATGGACGAAGGTTTTAACGAATTAATTTATCAGTGGGATTTATGTTTCATCACTAGTTTTGCAATTTATGGTAGAAATGTATTTCCTGTAATGCCATCACTTGATAACTTTTATAATAAACAACGTAAAGATGGATACATTCAGCGTGTTTACTGGGAGACAAATGGAAAAATAGCAAACGAACCAACAGTTGATGAGCCAATGGTCAATCCTCCTCTATTTGCATGGGTTGAATGGAGGTATTATCAAATATCTGGAGATAGTTCCCGTTTTACGAAAGTATTACCGGTATTGACAAAATATTTTGAATGGATAGAAAAAAATTGTAGAACTGAAAAAGGGAAAGATTTATTTTATATTACTCAATTGGGAAGCGGTATGGATAATACACCCAGAAAAAATGTTGGAAAATCTGCATGGATAGATTACTCATCTCAGCAGGCACTTGCTGCACTATATATTTCTAAAATTGCAAAAGTGCAGAACAATACCAAAACTCAAGAAGTATATTCTAAAAAACATACCGAAATAAAAACTCAAATCAACAATTTGCTATGGAACAACAACACTAAGTTTTATTATGATCTTACAGAAAGTGATACATTAAGTTCTACAATGCATATAGGTGCATTTTGGACCTTATTATCTGAAGTTTGTCCAAATGAGAACCTCTCGTATATGACCTCACACCTTAAGAACCCTGATGAGTTCTGGCGACCTCATTTAGTTCCTACTCTTGCAGCCAATCAACCAAAATTTGATGAAAAAGGTCACTACTGGCTTGGCAGTGTTTGGGCACCAACAAACTATATGGTTATTAAAGGACTCATGGTTAATAATGAATTTGCTCTTGCTGACAGTATTGCTTTCAACCATTTAAAAAATATTTCAGATATTTATTTTAACTTCAAACCAGAAACTGAAAAAATCGCCTTCAATGAACGTTTTAATGATAATTACAAAACACTTTGGGAATGCTATTCTTCTGAGATAAACGAACCTGCAACACGTTGGGATAATACCTTTTACTCACGCCAAGATTTTGTAGGCTGGACTGGCTTAGCTCCTATTTCATTACTAATAGAAAATATTTTAGGTTTTGATATTGTGGGAAAGGACAATCTAATAAATTGGAATATCAAACGAACAGACAAACATGGAATAAAAAACATACAACTTGGCAATCAGAAAGTAACACTTATTTGCGAAATAATTAATAGCAAACCAAGAATATCTATCAAATGTGAAGAACCATTCAAATTGAAGATTACGATTAAAGATAAAGACTATTTTTACGATATTACAAAGAAAGAAACTGAGATAAATGATTTAATATAAAAATGCCAGAAAACAATAATGATTAAAGAAATTCAATAAACATCGAAACGAAACAACATTGGAAAATTACGATTTCCAAATAGTAACTTTTCTTGTACCAAACCATCTATAATTAAAAAAAATGAAAATAAAAATATTAATTTTTGGTCTTTTACTTTTAAGCTCTAACCCAACAGTTTCTAAAACTGAAAACAAACCTCAAGACAAAATCCAAAATATAGAACCCGACTATGAAGTAGCAATTATGTTCATTAATGACTACATCGCCTTTTGTAATGTCAGAAATTCAAGCATTAGTCGCATTGAGTGGATAGAAAACAGAACAGACGTTACCACTGAATTCAAAACAGAGTTAAAAAAAATCACAGAAAAAGCAGAAAAAGAGTATCCTGAATTCGGACTTGATTTCGACCCAATAATTGATGCTCAGGATCACCCGAAAAAATTTAAAATTGATAATAAAGATTCTAAATACCTGATTGTAAAAGGAACTGATTGGTCATCTTTTCGTGTGATTTTAAAATTGAAATTTGACCTTAATAAATGGCTTGTAGATGGTTCTGGAGTAATTAACATACCAAAAGATAAACAATTAAACAGATAAAAACTGTACGCAACAACTGGTATAATTCATTGCTAGGTTTGGTAACAGTTCCAAAAACATCTATAAAAAATGAGATCGAGTAAATTATTTTTTGTACTGTTATTCATTTATAGTTCCACTTCATTTGCACAAACTGAAATCATAGAGCTTGATTTATGGAGATTTTCTAAAGGTGAAAATATAGAAGCTTTACAAATTGATTTTGATGATTCTGATTGGAATTCAGTCAAACCCCCCATGATTGGGCAATTTATGGCCCTTTCGATAAGGAAGTTGATAAACAAAATATAATTTTAGAATGATGAATATAAAAATACGATTTGCTCACAAATTTGATTTGCCTTTTATTGTTGAGATATACAACCAAAGTATTAGATCTTACAATGCAACTGGTGATTTAACTGAATTTTCTATTGAAGATCGGTTGGGTTGGTTTAATAAATTTGATGCTGGAAAGTATCCTATTTACATTGCTGAAGTTAATAATGAAATAGTAGGCTATTGCACAATATCACCATATAGGCAAGGAAGAGAGGCTATGTCTTCAGTAGCAGAAATAAGCTATTATATAGATTATTCTTATCATAATAAAGGTGTAGGTTCTAAGATTTTAGAATTTGTAATTACAGATTGTAATAGAATAGGAAAAGAAAATTTAATTGCAATTCTTTTAGATATTAACAAAAAAAGTATTGGCATTCTTGAAAAATTCAACTTCAAAAAATGTGGGCATTTTCCAAATATCATAAATATGAATAAAAATAAATGTGGGCACTTAATATATGGGTTAAAAATAAACCCTTAATATTTTTTAAACTTATATAAATAACAAAACTTGATAATATTCCAATGAATTATTAAAACAATTTGGGTTTTAATGCAAAGTGTTTTTATGTTATATATAGTTCAAATAAATATTCGTTTTAGGAAACAATATTACTACAAATTCTAGTTATGAATGGTGATTTTTAAAAAATGAGACGGTAAAATTCAAAACAAATAACACTTAAATACTTCAATTTTAGCTTTTTAAAATAATTTTGAATTTACAAATAAAAAGACTATATTTGCACCTAATATAATTTTTAATATCAATATAATGAGTAAAGGAACAGTTAAATTCTTCAACGAAACTAAAGGATTTGGATTCATCAGTGAAGAAGGTTCAAACAAAGAACATTTTGTACACATTTCTGGTTTAATCGACGAAATTCGTGAAGGTGATGAAGTAGAATTCGAATTAACAGAAGGTAAAAAAGGCTTGAATGCAGTAAATGTAAAAGTAATTTAATATATACTATTACCTTTTTTCAATCTAGAAGCTTATCAAAATTTTGATAAGCTTTTTTTTTGGTCAAAACTCTTCAGGTTTAAATAAAAATTGAAACAATACTAGTATCTTTACAACTACCATAACTTCTATTTAAATGAAAATTCTAGCAAAGCACACTTTATTATTATTTTTAGTAGTTATCGCTACTAATTGTACAACTATTCAAACAACTAAAATTATATCCTATAATATTAGATATGATAATGATTGGGATACAGAAAATAGTTGGAAAGATAGAAGGTCAAAAATTGTTTCACTTCTAAAAGGTGAAAATCCTGCTATTTTTGGTGTTCAAGAAGGGTTAATAAATCAAGTGAGTTATATTGATAGCTCTTTTTCCGAATATAAGTATATAGGTATTGGAAGAGATGGTGAAGATAGAGGTGAGTTTTCTCCTATCTTTTATGACAGTTCAAAATTTACATTATTAAAAAGTAATACTTTTTGGCTCTCAGAAACTCCAGACAGTATTTCAATTGGCTGGGATGCAATGCTAAATAGAATTTGTACATACGGACTATTTGAAAACAAAATAACAAGTGAAAAATTGTGGATTCTCAATACTCATTTTGATCATAAAGGAGAATTAGCTAGAAAAAATGCTGCAAAACTAATTTTAAAAAAAATACAACAAATAAATTCTGCTAATTATCCGCTAGTACTTATGGGAGATTTTAATTTAACTCCTGAAGAAAATCCAATTCAAACTCTAAAAACAGCATTAGATGATGCCATAAAAATTTCAAAAACTACTTTGGAAGGACCAACAGGAACCTTCAATGGGTTTAACAATAAAGAGAAAGTAACTACAAAAATTGATTATTTTTTCACTAAAAATTTAACGGTACAAACATATACACACATTAACGATAGATTAGATAATAGTAAGCATATTTCTGATCATTTACCAATTATGATTACTATTAATCAGTAACTTCAATAGTTAATTCGTCATACGCTAAAAACACATTTTTAGGTAGTGTTTTTTCAACTTCGGAATGAAATCCTAAATGATGACTTATATGAGTTAAATACGTTTTTTTTGGCTTTAATTCATTAATAAGTTCTAGCGCTTCTTCAAGGTTCAAATGAGAATGATGCCACTTATGCCGTACTGCGTTGATAATAAGTATGTCTAAATTTTTTAATTTTAATTTTTCGATTTCAGAGATTGTTTTAACATCTGTTAAATATGCTATGTTCTGAAATCTGAAACCAAAAATATCAAGTTTACCGTGTTGAACTTCAATAGGTATAATTTCTAGTCCATGAATATTGAAAGGAACATTTTGAATTTCAATTTGCTGAACACTTGGCGCTCCAGGGTACTTATTTTCATCATTAAAAATATAATCAAACCTATTAGTTAAATTGTCTAAAACCCTTTTTTGAGCATAAATTGGCACAGCGCCTAATTGAAAACTAAAAGGGCGTAAATCATCTAAACCAGCTACGTGGTCAGAGTGCTCGTGTGTAAACAAAACCCCGTTTATGCTATTGACATTTGCACGCAACATTTGATATCTAAAATCTGGTCCGCAATCAACAACGTACCTGCAACCCTCCCACTCTACTAATATTGAAACTCTCAATCGTTTATCTTTCTTATCATTTGAAAAACACACCGGATGGTTACAATTAATAACTGGTATACCTTGTGAAGTACCTGTACCTAAAAACGTAATTTTTATATTCATTTCATTGCAAAAAACAAATATAACTTTTTGGAGATAACTTTTGCCCTCAGCAATTTAAATAGTTTTGTTTTATACAAAAATTATTTAATAACCAATTTAAACATATGCTATAGGGTAAAATGTGAATAGCTTGTTGTATCAGCAAGTAAGTTAGTTTATCTAAATATTTGTAATAAATATTACATAAAACCACATTTTGTCAAGAATAGTATTGGTTATAAAAAAATGTGATTTTTATCAACATTTAGGGGTTAATATTTACTTATATTTACCTAATTATTTTTAGAAAAAATGAAAAAATACCAATCAGCTATAATTTATTTTTTAAATGTTATCACAATATATATAGTTTTAGGGCTTATTTTTTCAAATAATACCGTGAATTTTTATAAAACTAGCCTTTTAGCTAGTTTTCTTTTTTTTCTAACTTTTATGTTTTTTTCTCAAACTAATAATTTATATAATTTTTCACATAATAAAACCTTACATAAATGAAAATAGGCGTATTAAAGGAAACACAAAAAGGTGAAAAGCGAGTTGCTATTTCTCCAAATATTGCCAAACAACTTATTGGAAAAGGGTTTGAGGTTGTTGTTGAAGAAGATGCTGGTTCATCATCATCATTCAAAAACTCAAACTACGAAGCAATTGGTGCTAGAATTGAAAAAAGAGGCGTTGTTTTTAAAGAAGCTACAATTCTAGTTAAAATTAATCCTTTTGATGAGGAAGATTTAAAATTAGTTGACAAGAAACACATTTTAATGAGTCAATTATTTCATAAATCAAATTCAGAGCTTGTGGAAGCAATTGCAGCAACAGGTGCAACAGCATTTTCAATGGATGCGATGCCACGTATTTCTAGAGCTCAAGATATGGATGTTTTAAGTTCTCAAAGTAATTTAGCAGGTTACAAAGCTGTTATTTTAGGAGCTTATGAAATGACTAAAATTTTCCCTCTGATGATGACTGCTGCAGGTACAATTACACCTTCAAAAGTATTAATTTACGGTATTGGAGTTGCTGGTTTACAAGCAATTGCAACTGCAAAACGTTTAGGAGCTGTAGTAATGGCTACTGATATTAGAATGGAAACAAAAGAACAAGCCGAATCTTTAGGTGCTAAATTTATTTCTGTAGATAATACGGGTGAAGAGTCTGAAGGTGGTTACGCAAAAGAAGCCTCCGAAGATTATGCACGTAGACAAAAAGAAGCAGTTGACAAATCACTGTTTGACGCTGATTTAGTAATAACTACAGCAATGATACCAGGACGAAAATCTCCTGTATTAATTACTGAAGAGCAAGTTAAACAAATGAAAAATGGAGCTGTAATTATTGATTTAGCTGCTGCACAAGGAGGAAACTGTGAAGTTAGTAAAATGAATAAAACAGTAATAGCACATGGTGTAAAAGTAATTGGAACTACAATTTCTCCAGAAAGTGTATCAACTAACGCAAGTGATTTATACGCTAAAAACATGTTTAACTTCTTAATGCATTTAACTGAAGATAATAAGTTTAAATGGGAATTAGAAGAAGAAATAACAAACGGTACATTAATTGTGCAAGATGGTAAAATTAGAAAAAACTAAAACTGAATAGATATGAATGAATTATTAGAATTTATTAGTAATAATCTAGAATTAATATATATCCTAATTTTAGCGATATTTATTGGTGTAGAATTAATAAAAAATGTCCCATCAGTACTACATACTCCTCTAATGTCAGGCGCAAATGCTTTGAGTGGAGTTGTTATAGTTGGTGCGCTTTTAGTAATGCTACAAGCAGACCCAAATGATTACCTAGCATTAGGTTTAGGGTTTATTGCAGTAGTATTAGGAATTATAAATGTAGTTGGTGGTTTTGCCGTAACCGACCGTATGTTACAAATGTTTAAAAAGAAAAAATAATGAGTATAACATTAAGTATTATCTATTTAATTTCAACCGTAACATTTGTTATTGGTTTGAAAATGCTGGGACACCCAGAAACAGCTAAAAAAGGAAATATAATTTCTGCTGTTGGTATGATTGCAGCTATTATTGGCACAATATTTTTACATGACTTTGAAGTGGCTTCAATAAATTATATTTTAATTGGTGCGGCTCTTTTTGTTGGATCATTAATAGGTTGGTTAATTGCAATGAAAGTTGAAATGACTAAAATGCCAGAATTGGTGTCGTTATTCAATGGTTTTGGAGGTGCAAGTGCTATGCTTATTGGACTGGTTGAATATGGAAACAATACTGGAGATGCAATGCAAACTTCAACAGTAATTGCCGCTATTATTATTGGTAGTATAACTTTTACAGGAAGCTTAGTAGCCTTTGGAAAATTAAATGGTTCTCTAAATGATGTTAGATTACCTAAATACAATCTAATCAACAATATACTAATTCTAGGACTTATCGCTTTTGGAGCTTATATTGTAATGATGGGTGCTGACAGTACACTGCTTATTTATGTTTTATTAGCAGTTTCATTAGTTTATGGGTTATTATTTGTGTTCCCTATTGGTGGTGCAGATATGCCTGTGGTAATTTCGCTTTTGAACTCTTTAACAGGTATAGCAGCTGCAATTACAGGTATTTTATACGGAAACATGGTAATGTTAGTTGGTGGTATTTTAGTTGGGTCAGCAGGGTTAATTTTAACTTTCATAATGTGTGATGCAATGAACCGTTCTCTTTCAAATGTAATATTTGGAGCATTTGGTGGTGATAGTGATGCAATTGCAGGAACAGCAGGAACTAGTGCATCAGGTGGAACTATTAAAAAAACGACTGCAAGTGATTCTGCTATATTATTAAATTATGCAAGCAAAGTAGTAATTGTACCGGGATATGGTTTAGCTGTAGCACAAGCTCAGCACGTTATCCACGAACTTGAATTATTATTAACTGAAAAAGGTATTGATGTATCATACGCCATTCATCCAGTTGCAGGTCGTATGCCAGGGCATATGAACGTTTTATTAGCAGAAAGTAATGTAGATTACGATAAACTAATTGAAATGGACGATATAAACCCTCAATTCCCTAACACAGATGTGGTATTAGTTGTTGGAGCAAATGATGTTGTAAATCCAGCAGCACACAACGATCCATCAAGTCCAATTTATGGAATGCCAATTTTAGATGTAGAAAATTCAAAACATATTATTGTTAATAAACGCACTATGAATGCAGGTTATGCAGGTATTCAAAATGAATTATTCTTCAATACAAAAACATCCATGTTATTTGGAGATGCAAAAAGTGCTCTAACTGAATTAGTTAGTGAACTTAAAAATATGTAACACATATTTAACTTTAAAAAAGGAGCATAGAAATTTAATTTCTATGCTCCTTTTTTTGTTAAAATTCTATTAACTATCAAATTTTAGTATTTTTGTTGAAACTAAAAAATCAACATGGCATTAAAATTAAAGGGTGATATTGAAATTAATGACATTGCTTCAAGTAAGGCAAAAGCCTTAAAAATTAATCTCAACAAATACATTTACGGAACATTTGCTGAAATTGGTGCTGGCCAGGAAACAGTACGTAATTTTTTTAGAGCTGGTGGTGCTTCAGGGACTATTGCAAAAGCGATGAGCGCCTATGACAAAAATTTTTCTGATGCCATTTATGGTATTGAAGAAGATGGGCGTTATGTAACTGAAGAGCGATTAAAAAAAATGTTACACCATGAAATTGAACTTACCGAGGATAGATTAAATAGGAAAGAGCACTCAGGAAAAGTATTCTTTTCTTATGCAAATACAGTTACAACAATAGATTTTGTAAAAAAATTTAAAGGTCACGGTTGGGTTGGGCTCAAATTTCAATTAGACCCATTAGAAGATTACAACGAAATTATATTACACGTTAGATTTAAAGAAACTGATGCCAAATTACAACAAGAAACTCTTGGAACCCTTGGTGTAAACTTAATTTATGGTGGGTTTTATTTAAATGACAACCCAAAAGAATTACTCAAATCATTATATGATAATTTACACGAAGTACAACTAGAAATTGATATGATAAATTTCTCTGGACCGCGTTTCTCTTATGTAGATAACAGACTTATGAGTCTACTTTTAGTGAAAAACGGCATGACAAATGCCGTAATGTTTGGACCAGACGGTAATAATTTATTACCTGCACAGCAACTATACAAAGCCAACATTTTAGCTTTGCGCGGTAGCTTTAGGCCTGTAACTAAAGTAAACATGGATATGTTTAAGCTTGCTGAACAATTATTTTTAAATGAAAAAAAAGTTGATAAGGAGAATACTAAAATAATTTTTGAAATTACGTTAACCAATTTAATAGCTGAAGGAGAAATAGACGAACGAGACTTTTTAGAAAGAGCTGAATTATTATGTTCTTTAGGTCAACATGTTATGATTACCAATTATCAAGAATATTACAAATTGGTTGAATACTTTTCTGAATTTACAAAAAAACGCATTGGGCTGGCAATGGGTGTTTACAATTTTGTTCAAATTTTTGATGAAAAATACTATAGAAATTTAAGCGGTGGAATTTTAGAAGCATTTGGAAAATTATTTTTTAAAGATTTAAAAGTATACCTATACCCTCTTAAAGATCAGCGTACTGGTGAAATTAAAACAAGTGAAAACTTAAAAGTTCATCCACGTATGAAAGAATTATATAAGTTCTTTAAATATAATGGAAAAGTAGTTGATATTAAAGATTACAATCCAGATATTTTAGATGTATTTTCTAGAACCGTATTAGATATGATTGCAAATGGCAAATCTGGATGGGAAGAAATGCTTCCAGAAGGAATTGCTGAAATAATTAAGGATGAACGATTATTTGGTTATTCAAGAAGAAAATTTGAGAAACTAACATAATTTTTGGTTATCAATTAAACCTTTACTAAATTTAATCGTCTAATCTAAAAATTCGTACGTGAACGACGAGAAATTATTAGTAGCTCAACTTAAAAATCCCGATACGCAAGAACAAGCTTTTCGAAATTTAATGTCTTTATACAAAGAACGTTTGTATTGGCATATTCGAAAAATTGTATTATCCCATGCTGATGCTGATGATGTACTTCAAAATACGTTTATTAAAATTTTTAAAAATATTCATTCATTTAAAGGAAATAGTAAATTATATTCTTGGATGTATAGAATTGCCTCCAATGAAGCAATAACTTTTATAAATAAAAAAGCAAAAAAGCAAAACGTAGACATTAGTGATTTACAACATAAAATGGCTGATGATTTGCAGGAAGATAATTACTATACTGGAGATGAAATTCAGCAATTATTACAAAAAGCAATTTTTACATTGCCGCAAAAACAGCAATTGGTATTTAACATGAAATACTTTGATGAAATGAAATATACTGAAATGTCTGAAATACTAGAAACTTCAGTTGGAGCACTTAAAGCTTCCTATTTTCATGCCGTTAAGAAAATTGAAAAATTCTTAAAAGCGTATTAAACCAACTCACTAAAAATGAGTCTAATAGATAATGAATAAAAAAGAATTACATAAAATAGCACCTAAATTAAGTGAAATTTCACTTCATAAAACTGGTTTTGAAATACCTGAAAATTATTTTGATTCTTTAGAAGATATTGTTATTGCAAAACTAAAAGCTGAAGCACTACAAAACAACGTAGAAAATGCAGCTGAAATTACTGACAACTATTTTTCTTCCGTTGAAGATACTATTTCAGCTAAAATAAAATCTAATTCAAAAGTAATTTCGTTAAAAAATAAATTTACAAGGATTGCTGCTCCTCTAGCTATTGCAGCCTCACTCCTATTAATTTTTATGTTAAATAACAATTCACAAAACATAACATTTGACTCATTAGCTTCATCAGACATTGAAAACTGGATAGATAACGGTGGTATTGATATTGACGCTTATAGTATTGCTTCAATTTATCCTGAAATTGAATTAACTAATGATATGTATAGCGATACCCTTTCTGATGATGAAGTGTTAGACTATTTATACGAAGAAGATTTAGAAGATATAATTTATGAAAACTAAACTAGCAAAAAAAATGAAAAAAATACTATTCATACTATTCGCACTAACAGTAACAACAAATGCTGTGTTTGCACAACAAATGCAAAAGAATAGAGAAAAAATAAAAGTTTTAAAGACATCTTATATCACTACCTCACTCGACCTTACATCAAAAGAAGCTGAACAATTTTGGCCTGTTTATAATTTATATTCAACTAAAATTCAAAAACTAAAAATGCAACTTGAAGGAGGTTTACAACGTGAAATTAAATTTGCTGGTGGTATTGATAATCTTTCAAATACTAAAGCTCAAAAATTAATTGATAAATCAATCCTTTTTGAACAGCAAATAGTTGATAATAAAGTAAAAATGGTTCAAGAACTTTCTAAAATAATTTCAGCTAAAAAAATTATAATGCTTAAAAAATCTGAACGAGATTTTAATAGAAGAATACTTCAAGAATATGGCAAAAGAAGAAGACCACAAGGGGGACAATAAAAAAGAGCGCTAATTAGCGCTCTTTTTAGTTTAAAATATATTACGAATACATTTTAGTTCTTAATTCTTTAATTTTAGGATCTTCCAAATATTCATCAAATGTTGAATATCTGTCTATAACCCCTTTTGGAGTTATTTCAATAATTCTATTAGCAACCGTATGTGCAAACTCATGGTCATGAGTTGTAAACAATACAGTTCCTTTAAAATTAGTAAGCGAATTATTAAACGCCTGAATAGATTCTAAGTCTAAATGGTTTGTTGGTTCATTTAACATTAAAACGTTTGCTCTCATCATCATCATTCTAGATAACATACAACGTACTTTTTCCCCTCCTGAAAGTACATTACATTTTTTTAATGCTTCTTCACCACTAAAAATCATTTTACCCAAAAATCCTCTTAAATAAACTTCTTCACGTTCTTCCTCTGTCTTAGCGTATTGTCGTAACCAATCAACTAAATTTAAACTTGAATCCGTAAAAAACCCTGAATTATCTAATGGTAAATAAGATTGATTTGTAGTAACACCCCATTGAAACTTCCCAGTATCTGCTTTTTCATGCCCGTTTAAAATTTCATAAAAAGCCGTTAGAGCTCTCGAATTTTTAGAAATTAAAGCTACTTTATCTCCTTTATTTAAGTTAAAATGAATATCTTTAAACAATACTTCTTCTTCAGTTGCTTTAGATAAGTGTTCAACGTTTAAAATTTGATTACCTGCTTCTCTTTCACGTTCAAAAATAATCGCTGGATATCTACGACTTGAAGGTTTAATTTGGGATACATCTAATTTTTCAATCATTTTTTTACGACTAGTTGCTTGTTTAGATTTTGCAACATTGGCAGAAAAACGACGGATAAATTCTTCTAATTCTTTCTTTTTATCTTCAGCTTTTTTACTTTGTTGTGCACGTTGACGCGCTGCTAATTGACTAGACTCATACCAAAAAGTATAATTTCCAGAAAAATGATTAATCTTTCCAAAATCAATATCAGAAATATGTGTACAAACAGCATCTAAAAAGTGACGGTCATGCGAAACAACAATTACAGTATTATCGTAATTGGCTAAAAAATGCTCTAACCAACCAATAGTTTCAAAATCTAAATCGTTGGTAGGCTCATCCATAATTAACACATCTGGATTTCCAAATAAAGCCTGCGCTAATAACACACGAACTTTATCTTTTCCATCTAGCTCACTCATTAAGGTATAATGCATACCTTCCTTAATACCTAAAGATGATAGCATTGTTGCTGCATCACTTTCTGCATTCCAACCACCCATTTCTTCAAAATCTACACCCAATTCACCAACTTCAATTCCATCTTCTTCAGAGAAATCTTCTTTGGCATAAATCGCATCCATTTTATTTTTAATATCAAATAACTCTTTGTTACCTAACATTACGGTATCTAAAACCTTATACTCATCAAAAGCATAATGGTCTTGAGATAAAACTGACATACGCTTACCATGGTCTAAATTAATTTGTCCAGAAGTTGGATCAATCTGACCTGAAATGATCTTTAAAAGAGTTGATTTTCCTGAACCATTGGCACCAATAATTCCGTAACAATTACCAATTGTAAATTTTGTGTTAACATCGTCAAACAAAACTCGTTTCCCGAACTGAACAGATAAATTTGATACTGAAAGCATTCTATATTTTTATTTTAAATTTTTGCAAAAGTACTAAATTAGATTCACTAAAAAATATTTAATTAAAAGTTAATTTTCCTCTATTTAACAATCCCTTTTTTATATTTAACATCTCATTAACAACATAACAAATATGTTGTGTGTATTTTTGTTTTAATATAAATCTCAATGAAATACTTTATAAGCGCCATATTAATTATTTTAATCTTTAGTTGTAAAACAACTAAAGAAGATACAGCTTTAACCTATTTTGGTGGAGAAATAATTAATCCCAAAGCAAACTTTGTACTCTTATTAAAAGATGATATTGTAATAGACACCCTATTATTAGATGATAACAATCGGTTTTTAAATAATTATGAAGCTATAAATGAAGGTTTATATACATTTAAACACGGAAATGAATTTCAGTATATTTATTTAAAACCAGCT
>Ga0190303_1000626_pt1 | contig 14629 bp, 12 predicted proteins | sample 48700701_MG_FD_161672 | JGI IMG/M metagenome (GOLD analysis project Ga0190303, IMG submission 161672) | Hydrothermal vent sediment bacterial communities from Southern Trench, Guaymas Basin, Mexico - 4870-07-0-1_MG | ecosystem: Environmental > Aquatic > Marine > Hydrothermal vents > Sediment ...
AGTTTGAAAGAGTTGAACGAACTGTAGGGTGTCTTGAAAAATTAAAATTTGAGTTCAACGCAGCAATTGGGGAAAAAGGCAATTTTTCAAGGAACTCTGTAGGGTTAATCAATAACGACTTGTTCAGCTGGTAGCGGTCGTTTTGCTCAAAGATCGAGAGAGAAAGTGATGCTGTTGCCTTCCTGACTTTTGACTTTGAAGCCAAAAGACCGGCAGAAGTTGATCATTTTCAGGTTTTCTGCCAGCACAATTCCGATAATCTGTTTTACCTGTCGATCCCGGGCGATCTCGAGCAGGCGTTGCATCAGGATTGATCCGACTCCGGTACCCTGGAACTCATCGGCAACTACAATCGCAAATTCGTGCTGATCACTGCGGGCCTGATAGGTGAGGCGGTTGACCCCAATTGAACGTTCCTGTTTTTCCTCTTTGAGTAGAGCAATAATCGCCATCTCCCGGTCGTAGTCGATCTGAGTGAAACGAGCCGCCTGTTCATGGGTCAGATTGCGGCGGAAGCTGAAGAAACGGAAATAGTTGCTCTGGCGGGAGAGTGATTTGAAAAGTTTGTAGTGTAGTGCTTCATCTTCAGGCCGAATCGGCCGAATCATTATTTCCCGACCATCTTTGAGTCGGTCTTGAAATTCATACTCTGCCGGATAGGGGGCGATAACCAGATGACGGGGGGCTGCGATCAGGCTTTTCCGGATTCGTATCGGGCCGGCTTCAAGATCGAATGTCTTTTTTGAGTTCTCGCTCAAAAAGAGTTCCATACTTTCTATCTCCGGGTTGTCGGTTATGATAGATGCCAACTGTAACAGGCTGATTGCCAGATCTTCATTTAATTTGGTTCCGCGTTTTGTCAGGGCTTGGGCGATGGGTGAGCGGGAAATCATAACCTGGGCTAAGAAAGGATTGAGCGGCGGCAGCATGATTGAGAGAGATGGTTCAATTTCAGCGGCCACGCCGTTTGACCCTAAATAGAGATATGGACCGAATTCGATGTCGGTCGCGGTGCCGAGTTTAAGTAAAAGCTGTCTCTCCGGCGGTGCCGCGTCCGGGGCCGACGAGATAAGACCATAGGCATGGATAAATTTCAAGGCGGACTCCGGCGGGAGCTCGCTGATTTCGTTTTTAAGGTAAGGGGTGAGAAACTCTTTTGCATTAAAATGCTGAATCTTGTAATCCCGCTGGAAGCGTGGAGTTAAAGCTGTCAACTGGTTAAGTTTGTGGCGGTAGCGGCGGCTGTAGAGGTAGGCGTTCAGGGCGGCTGGAACGCTGAAATAGACATAAACTCCCTTGCGGGCTAAGGGGGCGGCAACCCGGCGGTCTTTGGGCTTGGCATTGATCCAGGTATAGGTTACCGCACAGTAGTTGGATTCCAGATCTTTCTGAACCTGTTTGATGAGCTGATGCGGATTGAGATTATGATGCGCCGCCGCTAAAATAATCAGGGCATCAAACTCATGACTTTTCAGGCAGGTCCTGACAACGGTTGCGAAGGTTTCAGTATTGTTCGTGCCGCCGATATCGATCGGATTCTGAATTAGTTTATGAGGAAGTATTTGGCGCAGGTCACTGATTAACTGTTTTGACAGCGGGGTTGGCTCAATCTGGTTGAAGAGCAGATTGTCGGTTGTGAAGATAGCAATGCCACCGGAGTTGGTGATGACGCCGAGCCGATCTCCGGTCGGAATATTACGGCGTGAAAGTGATCGTCCGGCGAGAACCAGCTCCTTGAGGTTATTGACGGAAACGATACCGGCCCGTCTGAAGGCACTGTCATAGACCGGGCCGGCTCCGATTTTGGCAAAGACCCGGGGTTTAATAATCTCATGAATCCTTGGATGTCGTCCGCTTTTTATGGCAATTATCGGCTTGACCCGCGAAACCGAACGGCAGGCGCTGATAAATTTTTTTACATTACGGATATTTTCAAGATAGAGCAGAATTGCTTCAACCTCGGGATCGTTGCCGACAAAATCGATGAGATCGCCGAAATCGATATCAATAAGTGAGCCGATGCTGGCGATATGACTGAAGCCGACATCAAGTTCTTTGGCCAGATCCAGAATGGTGCCGAAAACAGCACCGCTTTGCGAAAAGAAGGCGATCTTGCCGGCGGCCGGCAGCTCTGGATGGGTTGAGAGGTTGAGCTGGAACGGCGGCCTTAAGGTGCCGCTCGAGTTGACGCCGATGATACGGGTATTATGCCGGTGGGCGGCACTGCTGATCTGATCCAGAATTTCACGGTCATGATTTGCGGTGATGTTTCGGTTGATGACGATGGTCGCGGTTTTTTTGAGAATTGGTTCTGTGAAGAATGCCGGGAGTTCGTGCAGGGGGCAGCTCAGAAAAAGAAGGTCAATAGTCTCTTTTATATCCGCTAAAGATTCTCTGCAGATGAATCCAGTAGGTGAACTTTTTGGTTTTATTTTGACCAGATAAATGGTGCGCGGTAAGGCTGTATTTTGTAGATTTGCCAGCAGGATATCTAATTTGATATCAGTTTCTGTAGTGCTAGCGGCAGAGCTTCCAGCAACGGCAATGACCTGGGGATTAAATAGTTTTTCTAGCAGGTTGACGCTCATTTATTAGAGACCTCCCGGGCCGCTCTTTTCTCTTTCTTCCCCTTATAACTCATATTTGTCCAGACGATAACGTAGAGAGCGAAAGCTTAACCCTAAAAGCTTGGCGGCCTGGGTTTTATTGCCGTGACTCTTTTGCAAAGCCTGTCCGATCAGGTCGGTTTCCAGTTTAGTGACGACCTCTTCGAGATCAAGCCCTTCATTCGGCAGGGTGGTAGTCAATGAACCCGGAGCTTGATGCTGTAAAAGCTGAGGCAGGGTAGCCGCAGAGATTACCTTTTCACCCGTTTCAAGAATCACGCAGCGCTCAACGATATTTTCAAGTTCGCGGATGTTGCCGGGATAGTTGTAGTCCATCAGGGTGCGGGTCACTTCCGGACTGAAGCTTTCGAAATCACGTTTATATTCAATCGTATATTTGTGGAGGAAATGTTGGAGCAACAGCGGGATGTCTTGCTGTCGCTGTCGCAGCGGCGGCAGGTCGATGCGAATGACATTGAGTCTGTAAAATAGATCCTGGCGGAATGCACCACTTTCAACCGCTGCCATAAGATCGAGATTTGTGGCGGCAATAAACTGCAAATCGACACTGATCTCTTTTGGGCTACCAACCTTTTGAAAACATTTCTCCTGCAGCAACCTTAATATTTTAACCTGTAATGCCAGAGGAAGTTCTCCAATCTCATCGAGAAAGAGGGTGCCGCCGTCGGCGGCACCGAGATAGCCTTCAGATTGACTGACCGCACCGGTAAATGCGCCTTTGGTGTGCCCGAAAAGCTCACTCTCAAGCAGCTGTTCCGGGATGGCGGCACAATTAACTGCGACAAAAGGTTGCTCACGGTTGGGGCCTGAGAAGTGAATGGCTCGGGCTATCAGCTCTTTGCCGGTGCCGGATTCGCCGCAGATCAGGATATTGGTTTTAGTCGGAGCAACCTGTTTAATGACCTCATAGATTTTCATCATCGATGAGCTTTTGCCGATCAGGTTGTCAAATCCAAAACGTTTTTCCAGCTCTTTGTGCAGCCGCAGATTTTCCCGCTGCAGGTGTGAGTTTTTAAGGGCTTTTTCAATGGTCAGAAGAATTTCGTCAACCTTAAACGGTTTATTAATATAATCGAAGGCACCATTTTTCATGGCTTCAATAACCGATGTCGTTGAAGCGAATGCGGTGATCATTATCATTTCAGTTGCCGGGTTTTTTTTCTTGACGGTGCGCAGCATTTCAAGGCCGCTCATCATGGGCATTTTAAGATCGCTGATGACAAGATCGTAATTTGTTGTTTCAAGACTGCTGACAGCGGCAAAGGCATCTGTGAAACAACTGACCCGGTAATTGTTGCGGAGGAGGATGATTTCCAGAAATTCACACATGCTCTGTTCGTCATCAACGACCATAATGTGAGGGTTTTTGTCGGATGGTTTTTGCTTCATTTTTTACACCATTTATTTGTCTGGTTCAGTTGCGCTGAGTTCTCTTTTTTTGCTTTCGGAGAAGCTGACACGGGCACAGGTGCCGGTTCGGCGGTCAGATCTTTTTCCGAGATGGATACTGCCGTTATTGACCTGGGTTAACTGGAAAGCGATGTAGAGTCCCAGTCCGGTTCCCGAGGCCTTGGTGGTAAAGAATGGTTCGAATATTTTTTCAGCAACCTTTTCATCAATCCCCGGGCCGTTGTCGGTTATAGTGATTGTTATCTGGGGTTGATTACCACTGCGGGGATGTGTGCGATTATCAATAACACTGGCAATGGTTATCTCACCTTTATTTTCCATGGCCTCCAGGGCATTCTGGAGAAGGTTCCAGAATATCTGCTCAAGTTGTTCCGGGCTGGCTTTAATTATGAAGCTATTACTGTGAAACTCTTCATTAAATCTGGTTTTGGGAAACTGGGAGCGAAACAGGAAAACCATGTCTTTCAGGATATTGATTATGTCGGTATCTGTTTGTTGCCGATCTTCAAGCCGGGAAAAACTGAGGAAATCACTGATCAGGTGATTAAGTCTGCCGCTCTCTTTCAGGACAATTTGTAATAGACGTTGATGGGTCTCATCCTCCGGCGACAGATCTTGAGCCAACAGCTCAATTGAGCCGCTGATCGAGGCCAGAGGATTTCTGATCTCATGCGCAATGCCGGCTGACAGACGGCCTATGGCAGCCATTTTTCGGGCCTCCTGAAGTTGTTGCTCTATTTTTTTCAGCTCGGTTAAGTCCTGGAAAATGAGAATCCAGCCGATATTGTGGTTCGGACTTTTCATTAAAGGTACGAACGAAAAACCGAGAATACGTTGCGGCCCACTGTCATTTAAGTAACTGATCTCCCGCCGCTGGCGGCCGGGTATTATTTCTACAGGCCGGAGATTGGGGATGATATCCCGCAGGTCGGCATTAAAAACCTGGTCACGATTAACCCCTAAAATAGTGGCGCCGGCGAGATTGATTGAACTGATTGCGAGCTCACGATTAGTAGTTATCAGACCACTGTCAATAGAGGCAATGATGTGTTTATTTAAGTCTTTAGACTCTTTGAGATCGCGAGTCGTTTTTTGCAGGCGTTTTCGGGTGTCGAGGCGTTCCTTGGCGATGAGGCGGAGAATAAAGGCCGACAGATAAAAAGGGGTTAAATTGAAAAACAGCTCGGAAACAATCTTGCGGCTGCTGCTGACCAGCTGCGGTAGGGGGAGAAAATTCTGTAACGGGTTGAAGATATGGGCGAAGACTATTAAGAGATAGAGAAACGTGCAGTAGAAGAGCAGAGTGATGGTGTGCTGGCGTTCAAGATAGATCGATCCGCCCAGGATAATGAGGTAGAAAAGTGGGAAAAAGAGGCTGTAGAAGCCGCCGGTGATGTAGAGAAGTCCCGCGATCAGAGTTGCATCAACCAGCAACTGTTGTTGAATAAATCTCTCGATCCTGATGACTTTGGGAAGGATTACAATGTAAAAGATATTGAGGAGATAGGTTATAATAATAAAGCAGTAAAGCGGAACCGGTATCGGAGTAGATTGTTCTTTAGGCCAGATGAACTCAAAAAGAATCAGGGCCACGAGCAGGAGTGTGACCAGCAGGAGACGGAAAACCAGGAGGTTTTTTAAAGGGCGGTGGCGGTTGCTTGTATTCATCTGATTTTTACAATCTCTATAGCCCCGGTTTTAACCCTGCAGGTATCGAGTTTCTAGTAACCTCCAGTTTTTCAGATCTAATGGACGACTTCGCCTAATTTGAAAATCGGCAGGTACATACCAACGATCATGGTTCCGAGAATACCGCCTAAAAAGACCATCAGCAGGGGCTCGATAAGGGAGGTGATGGCGCTGACTGCCACGTCAACTTCGTCATCGTAGAAATCAGCAATTTTATTCAGCATCTCGTCGAGTGCGCCAGTAGTCTCTCCGACCGCTATCATCTGCACCACCATGGGGGGGAAGATGCCACTTTCCATCAGTGGCTCGGCAATAGTTTTACCCTGGCTGATACTTTCCCTGGTGTGCAGAATAGCTTTTTCGATAACGACATTGCCAGCCGTGCGGGCAACAATTTCCAGAGAGGTGAGGATTGGCACGCCGCTGGAGATCATGGTTCCCAGAGTTCGGGTGAATTTGGCAACTGCAACCTTGCGTAGCAACATCCCGAAGATCGGCATTTTCAGAAACATGCTATCGAAAAAATGGTGGGCCTTATCACTCTTCTGGTAGGTTTTCTTGAGCGTAAAGCTGATGATAAAAATAGCTGCAACAATAAAGATTATGTTGTTGCGCATAAAGGCGCTGATATTGACAATGATCTGGGTTAAAAGGGGCAGTTCAGCACCGAAACTGGAGAACATTTTTGAGAATACCGGGATAACGAAGATCATCATGATAGCGATAACGATAATCGCGACCGCGACAACTGAAGCCGGGTAGATCAGGGCACCTTTGACCTGTTTTTTGAGCTTCATGTTCTTTTCCATGAACGTGGCCAGGCGCCCTAAAATGACATCCAGAGCGCCACCGGTTTCACCCGCTTCGACCATGTTACAGTAAAGTGAATCAAAGGCGGCAGGATGTTTTCGCAAAGCATCAGCCAGAGTTTCCCCGGTTTCAACACTATTTTTGATCGCGGTCAAAACTTTCTTAAATTCTTTATTTTCCTGTTGCGCCGCCTGGATTTCGAGACATTGAATGATCGGCAGGCCGGCATTGATCATGGTCGAAAACTGGCGGGTGAAGACGACGACATCTTTCTCGGGAACCTTGGCCTTAAAAAAGGGCAGATTGATTTCAATGTCTTTAGGTTTTTTTCTGACCTTGAGATCGGTGAGGCCTTTTTTTCGCAAGTTCAGGGTGACAATGCTTTCGGAGAGTGCTTCAAACTCACCCTTAACTTTCTTTCCCTGACGGTTTTTGCCCTGCCATTTGAATGTGTCCATAATGTTCCCTTAGTTTTCCTGCAGATCAACTTTTTTGCTGTAGCGTTTTGGGTTTAATTTTCAGACCATCTGTCCCAGCATCTGTTTCAATTCCATTAGATCATTACTTTTAGAATAAGCATCATCCAAGGAGATTTTGCCGCTTTGATAGAGCGTGGCCAGCGATTGATTCATAGTTTGCATCGAGAATCGGCTCTGCCCGACCTGCATCTGCGAATATATCTGGTGTACCTTGTCTTCCCGGATCAGGTTGCGGATGGCCGCATTGGGTACCATCAGTTCCAATGCAAGAACCCGGCCATTGCCGCTGCGATGAGGTATAAGTTGTTGGGAGATGACCGCTTGGAGGACGAAAGAGAGCTGCGAACGGATTTGCGGTTGCTGGTGCGAGGGGAAAATATCGATAACCCGGTTGATGGTTTGGGCGCAGGAATTGGTGTGCAGAGTCGCCAGAGTTAAATGGCCGGTTTCAGCCACAGTCAGGCTTGAAGCTACGGTTTCAAGGTCGCGCAATTCACCGACCAGAACTACATCCGGGTCCTGGCGCAGAATGTAACGCAGAGCTTTGCTGAAGTTTTCGGTATCAGCTTTGACTTCACGTTGATTGACGATACAGTTTTTATGGGTGTGAATAAATTCGATTGGATCTTCAATGGTAATGATATGCTCATGCCGTTCCTCGTTGACCTGATCGATCATCGATGCCAGAGTCGTACTTTTGCCGCTGCCTGTCGGGCCGGTTACCAGAATCAGGCCGCTGGGCTTGCGGAGCAATTCCTGGACTACCTTAGGCAGACCGAGCTCATCGTAGGGTTTTACTTCGTAGGGGATGGCTCGGAAGGCTCCGGCGACAGTGCCGCGCTGGACAAAGATATTGGCCCGGAAGCGGCTGACCCCTTTAAGTCCGAAAGAGAGATCCAGTTCATTCTCTTTCTCGAAGCGGTGTTTCTGGCTGTCAGTCAGGACACTGTAACACATCTGGGTAGTATCGCTCGCAGTTAGAGGTGGCAGATCCAGGGGTTCAAGAACTCCGTCGATCCGGATCTGCGGGGGGCTGGCAATCGTCAGGTGAAGGTCGGAGGCCCCTCGGTTAATCATAGTTTTCAGAAGCTCATGTAAACTTGCCATAGTGTTGCTCCGTAAATAGTGGGTTGATTATGTGTGTTTCTCCGGCGGTTAATCCCTGGCGGTTACCCTTAAAACTTCCTGGAAGCTGGTAATTCCTTCGATAAGTTTGCTGAGACCACTCTGGCGCAGACTCTTCATGCCGTTCTTAAGTGCAATATTCTTTAACTCCATCGAGTTAGCACCGTCCAGGATTGCGGCCTTCACTTCATCTCCGAAAGTCATGACTTCGTAGAGTGCAATCCGTCCCCGGTAGCCGGTATGGTTACAATTATCGCAACCTTTACCGATTAAGCAAGTGGTATTTTCGGCAGTTTCCGGATCCATTCCGCTCTCGATTAAAGTGCTGACCGGAATCTCTTCTCTGGTACTGCATTTCAGACAGACTTTTCGAGCCAGGCGCTGGGCAATTATAATATTTACAGACGAGACGATCAGAAATGGTTCAACTCCCATATTTATCATCCGGGTGACACTGCTCGGAGCATCGTTGGTGTGCAGGGTCGAGAGAACCAGATGTCCGGTCAGTGATGCCTTGATACTTATTTCAGCCGTCTCAAGGTCACGCATTTCACCTACCAGGATGATATCCGGATCCTGTCGCAGGAAAGAACGTAGAGCTGCGGCAAAGGTTAAGCCAATGTTTTCCCGGACCTGAACCTGGTTAACACCTTCCAGGTTGAATTCGACCGGATCTTCAGCCGTCATGATATTTTCCGAAATCTTGTTGAGCTCACTTAAAGCTGAGTAGAGGGTCGTAGTCTTCCCGCTCCCGGTTGGCCCAGTTACCAGTATAAGGCCGTAAGGTTGTCGGATTGCGTCATCAACCAGCTCCAGAGCTTCAGGCTCCAGGCCGAGTTTTGTCATGTCAAGCTGGAGGTTGGATTGATCCAATAGGCGCATAACGATCTTTTCGCCGAAGAGGGTGGGTAGAACCGAAACCCGCATGTCCATCGATTTGCCTTTGCTGAGTTTCATTTTTATACGTCCGTCCTGAGGCAGGCGGCGTTCGGCAATGTCTAGTTCGGACATGATCTTAATCCGTGAAGTGATGGCATTTTTCAGGCGTAGCGGCGGTTTCATAATTTCATATAAGACTCCGTCGATTCGGTAGCGGACCCGGAAAAACTTTTCAAAAGGTTCTACATGGATATCACTGGCGCCACGTTTTATCGAGTCGATTATAATTTTATTGACGAGACGGATTACCGGCGCATCTTCAACCTCCTGGCGCAGATTTGAGGCATCGCCTTCATCCTCTCCCTGCACGACCTCTAATTCGGAATCATCAAAGTCAGAGATTATATCATCGAGCATCGATGATGAGTCGTAGTAGCGGTCAATTGCCTCTTTTATAGCTTTTTCTGAAGCAACTGTAGTTTCGATATCGTATCCGGTGATAAATTTTATATCATCCAGGGCGGATAGATCTGTGGGATCACTGGTTGCAATAATCAGGGTTGAACCGATGCGGTTAATTGGTAGGATGTGGTGTTTGTTGGCTAATTCACTGGAGATTAATTCTGTGACTTTATCGGATATGGAGAGTTCGTGCAGATTGATGGCCGGAACCCCGAACTGAAGGCTGAGAAAATCAGTTAATTCATAATCTTTGAGATGACCCAGCCGAACCAGAGTCGATCCGAGACGAGCGGGATAGGTTTTCTGTTCAGCCAGAGCATGTTTTAACTGGTCGGGGGTGATCAAGTTAGCGTTGATTAATAATTCGCCGATTCGTTTGCTAGATTTAGAAGGGGCCATAACAGTACCTAAGGTTTTCCCGGTTTATCTTGATCCCGGAGATTGTTCATGAATGTTTTTTGCCGGTTCCTTCAGTTATATTATCGGAAGAATGTCCTTTGTGAACTGGTCTTTAATGAGAGCGAGAATATTTTATCCGTTTATCATGATTTGATTGTACCGCTTAAACAGCTGATTAAATTTCGGTAAAATTCAGTCAGCAGGCAGTGCAAAAAAATCACTTGTCATCATATAAGCTGTGAGTATACACACCTTTGGGCATTCTATCAACTATAAAGCTGTTTTCTTTTTTTATATCCTTTTTCAGAGCTGCGTATTATGTTTTTAATGTCTCCCTATTACAGTGAACTGGCAAAGATAAACCCACTGTTTTATTCCTTGGTTGAGGTTGTTAAAAATTTCACCTGCAAAGTTTTCTCAGGAGGTTTCTTATTGCTGTAAAAGTGTCTAATCAGTACTCTTTTGATATGCTTAAAATGTGCTTGAAAGAGCCGTTATTTTCGTCTAACTATCTGTAATTATAAATGTTATTGAATGTATAGAATATTTTATCTATGATAATCTACGGGAGCGTAAAGTATTTTTTTTGGCAAATTAAAATGATGTTTTTTTCTTGACATTATAATTACTATGTTTTAGAGATAATGGTATTAAAAGAGGTTGCCGATTTATTTTCCTGCAACCTCGGCAAATATTTGGTGAAAATTGGATTTGTCTCGCAAAGGGGGTGATTAGTTGAGACGGTAGTAGAGTCTAGAATCTGGTTTGAGTCAATTTACGGCTCAGAACTTAAGGCCCGGCAGTTTCGTTTTTTCCGATATCCTAATTATAATCATTTGCGGCTGCAACTTTAAGTTCGAAGTAGAAGGAACTTCAATCCTAGAAGGAGGGGATCGATAATGAGTGAAGATCGTTACCACATTAACATTTTTAAACCTAATGGTGAATTCCAGAAAACTGAAGTTAAATATATCTGGATGATTCTGGCAGTCTGGGCTCTCGGAACCTACGGTTTCCAGCTTTTGCTGAAGATCGTGCAGCGCAACCCTCAGGGTGAAAGCTTTTTGACCGATATGCAGTTTTTGGGTTTTCCCTTTCACTACTGGTTTACCGGGCAGTTTCTGATTATTATGTTTATCCTGCTCTGCATCTGGTTTAATATCCTGATCGATGGTCTCGAAGATCGCATGGGTAAAGGTGACATCAGAAATTAACATTTAATTTAAGTGTTGATCTGAAACTGTAGCGCTTCACATCATCAGGCCCGGGGCCTGAGTGTCGAGGCGGCTTGAAAAAAAATAAGGAGATTTTCAATGGAAGCTAGTTTTAAATTAGGACCAGCGATTATTCTGGTCGTAGTTCTTATCGCATTTATCGCCATCGGGGTTGGTCATAAGGCCAAGGATCAGGACGATTACTGGGCTGCTGGCCGGGGTATCGGCCGGATCGGGGCTGGCGCCGCGATCGCCAGTAACTGGATGAGTGCCGCAAGTTTTCTCGGGATGGCCGGACTGCTCTATTTGAAGGGTTATTTTGCTCTGGCTTATGTTATCGGTTGGACCGGTGGTTACGTTATGTTGCTGGTTTTGATGGCCGGCCAGATTCGTCGCTTCGGTAAATATACGGCGGCTGACTTTATCGGTGACCGTTATGAATCGCAGGGTGCGCGTCTTTTGGCAGCCTTAACCGCGATTATCATCTCCCTGACCTATGCAATTGGTCAGTACAAAGGTATTGCGATGATGTTCTCCTGGGTCTTCGGCATGAACTATGCGACTTCAGTTATTGTCGGTACCGGTGTCGTTTTAGCCTACATTATCATCGCCGGTATGCTGGGCGCGACCAAAAATATGCAGTTCCAATATGTTATCATTATTACTGCATTTATTTTCCCGCTTATTTTCATCGCCAAAAAACTGGGTTATTTCTACCTGATCCCGGAAATCGGCTACGGTTCCGCAGTTTGGGATCTCGGGCATAAGTATGCATCCGATCCTAATAACCTCAAATACATACAGCCTTGGGGGGTTGCCAGCACCTATAAATGGATCGCGTTGTGCTTCACCATGATGGTTGGTACCGCAGGTCTGCCGCACGTTCTTTCCCGTTTCTACGTTGTTCCCAATACCCGTGACGCTCGTTGGTCGGTGGTCTGGGGTCTCTTTTTTATCGGTCTGCTCTACTGGAGTTCTCCGGCTTATGCGGCTTTCGCTCGAGTCCAGAATGCTATCGCCGGGGTTCAACCGGTAAAAGCTCTCGCCGATGTTATTATCATTACGGCGGCTGAAAATGCAGGCTTACCGCAGTGGTTCACTGGTTATCTGGCGGCGGGTGCTATTAGTGCCGCTTTCTCAACCGTTTCCGGTCTGCTGCTTGCAGCTGGCGGGGCCGTATCCCACGATATCTACTATCGGATTATCAATCCCAATGCTTCCGAGCAGTCCCGGATGATGGTCTCCAAGGTTGCGGTTTTCGTTCTTGGTTTGTGTGTTATTATGTTCGCTCTCAAACCTTTTGCCCTGATCGCCCAGATTGTTGCGATGGCCTTTGCGATTGCCGGGAACACCATTTTCCCGACCTTCCTGCTTGGTGTCTGGTGGAGTCGTGCCAATAAACAGGGTTGTATCGCCGGTATGCTGGTTGGTTTGACGCTTACGGCCTTCTTCTTCTTCTGGGGTAAAGGTAACGATCATTGGCTGGCTCAGTTGATTCCGTTCACTTCATCTTCACTGATCCTGATGCCGATTGCTCTGTTTACCAATATCATTGTTTCATCAATGACACCGCCACCCTCAAAAGAGATTCGCAAGTTCCTCTGCGAGCAGGTGCATGGTATCGAGTTTGACTAGTTCTCTGATTTTTTTCATAGAGAGTTAGAAGTGTAGAGTAAAGAGGGGGTGCATTAATGCATCCCCTCTTTTTTTTGTAGATTTTCTGGTTATGATGGTTTATGCTGTTTTCACTAAAATGGCTATTTTTTTCCTCTCAAGTCTGTCATAATTTGGGGTTTTGTCTAAATGCCGACCGCTTACAAATCAGCTGATTTCAGTCAGCTTTACCGTCAATACCGGCAGAACGGCGGCATCGATGATCGAGAGCGTTTGAGCTCCATTTTAGATTTTGACGAGGGGCTTAAGTTTTTCTCAAGCCTTGATGTGCATATCGAATTTTTGGATTCCGGCTGTTCAACTTTAGCTGACCGCCGCGATTATCTTAAAGTGAGACTGGCTGAAATTAATGAACTGGTCAGTCGGATATCTCAGACCGATGATCTGGAAGACCTGGTTGAATTGCATCGGCGTTTGAATGTGGTGGCTATAGAGCTCTTTCTTAAAGGGATCGGCGTTATGGAGATTCACTCTTTGATCACCGACTACAGGCATCTTCTAACTAAAAGAGTAGTTTCACTGATTTCAGCCAGGTTGTCACCGCAACCTTGTGAGTTTGCCTGGTTTAATATGGGTAGTGATGGCCGGCGGGAACAGACATTTTTTACCGATCAGGACAATGCTTTAGTTTATACGGTAGACGGAGTGCCGGAGGTTGACGCTTATTTTGAGAACTTTGCCAATGAAATGGTTGCGGCTCTAGATAAGGTGGGTTTTGCTCTCTGCACGGGTAATATCATGCCTTCAAACCCGGATTGGCGCGGATCACTCGAAGAGTGGCATCGGAAAATGGAAAATATTTTTCATAATCAGAGCCAGAATAATCTGCTGCGGATAATCATTTTGATGGATATTGCCTTTTGTGCCGGGTCAGAAACTATTGCTCAGCAGTTGATGGATAAGGTTCATCAGATGATCCATGATAATTTTGGAGCCTTGATGGTTATGGCCCGAAGTGCGGTGATGTCCAGTGTGGCGTTAACTATGTTTAAGCAATTTCGTTTGGAGAAGAGTCCTGAGCATAGAGGAAAATTTAATGTTAAACTCTTCGGCTGGGCGCCGCTGATTATGACCGTCCGGGTTTTTGCCTTAAAATATAGATTTTCAGATACTAACACAATTGTGCGTATCAGACACCTGGAAGCTCAGAATCATTTTGATGAGGAATTCTCACACCGTTTGCAGGAGGCCTATCGGGTGCTGACGAAGGCTAAGATGATTTCCCAGGTGGAGGCGATTGTTTCCGGTCGCAAGTATGACTACTATCTCGACCCGAATAATCTTAAGCCGGAAGCACAGGAAGATCTTAAACGGGCATTAGGCAGTGTTGAAGTGCTGCAGAAGCTGGCTTACAACAGTTTCTTCAGCAGTAGTGGGATGTGATTGTAAAAAAAGGTGCTGGATCATCCAGTTGTGAATCCACTATTCGTGGCAGTAGGACTGGGCTAAGGCTTTCAAAATGTCGCCCCGGGTAATTATGCCAACCAGTTTATTGTCATCGATTACCGGTAGACGATTGATACTGTTGTCGATCATGATCAGAGCACATTTCTCGACATCTTCCACTGGTGAAACGGTTATCACCTTGGTACGCATATGGTCGCTGACATAGTGGGCGCAGGTTCTTCTGATCTGTTCGAGAGAACTGCAGTCGAGGTCAAAGGTTGTGATCAGGGGTAAAATATCTTTTCTTGAAATAATTCCTGTAACCTCTCCCTGATCAATGACCGGAGCGCCGGTTATATTCTTTTCCAGAAAGAGATCTATAATGTCGCACACCCGGTCACGCGGAGTGACGCTGATTACATCCGGGTTCATGATCTCGCTCACCTTCATAGTTTTTTCCTTATCTGCCGTCAAA
>Ga0190303_1000628_pt1 | contig 14590 bp, 17 predicted proteins | sample 48700701_MG_FD_161672 | JGI IMG/M metagenome (GOLD analysis project Ga0190303, IMG submission 161672) | Hydrothermal vent sediment bacterial communities from Southern Trench, Guaymas Basin, Mexico - 4870-07-0-1_MG | ecosystem: Environmental > Aquatic > Marine > Hydrothermal vents > Sediment ...
ACCAACAAATTAGTAAAAAAATCAAAACAGAAAAGAGAAGATAAGAGTAATAGAAAGAAATTGAAAGGGAAAAGAAAGTGATAATAGAATTTTTGGGTGGTTGCGAGGAAATAGGAAGAGAAGCCTTTTTGGTTAAAGATAAAAATACAAATGTTCTTTTAGAGTATGGAGTAGAATTGCAGCCAAATATAAAACTTCCGCTATTGCCGGCAGTAAAAATAGACGGCTTCTTTGTCTCCCACGCTCATCTTGACCATTCTGGAATGGTTCCACTGATTTACAAATTTCAAAATCCAACTTTATACGCAACTCCAGCAACTTTGGATTTAATGAATCTTCTGTTAGAAGATTACATAAAAGTTGCAGGTCTGACAAGGGGTTTTTCGGAATATCAAAAATATGATATTGCCAAGATGAATAAGCATTTCAAACCTTGTTCTTATAATCAGAAGTTTAAAATCGGCAAGTTGGTGGCTAAACTTTTTGATGCGAGCCATATTCCGGGATCGGCATCCATATATATTTCTGGTTCAAAATCAATCTTATACACCGGAGATATTAATACAATATCAACTTATCTGTTGGATTATAAAGAGATAAACTATCCAAAAATAGATTGTTTAATAACGGAATCAACTTACTCTGAGCGAGAACATCCGGACAGAAAAACAGAAGAAAAGAGATTTATAGAGAAAATTACAGAATATGAAAATGGTCTCATATTGCTTCCAACTTTTGCAGTAGGGAGGGCGCAGGAATTGTTGCTGATGCTTTATTCAAATGGAATTAAAAGAGAAATTTATTTGGACGGAATGGCTCAGAAGGCATCAGATATTATCTTGTATTACAAAAAATACATAAAAAATTCCGACATTCTGAAAAAAGTTTTAAAGAAAGTAAATTTTGTAAGAACGAAGAAGCAAAGGGACAAAATAATCAAAAATGGAGGAATTGTTGTTACAACTTCCGGAATGCTTAATGGAGGTCCAATAGTATATTATCTGAAAAAAGTTAGAAACATGAAAAATACTTGTCTGCTTATAACAGGATATCAGGCCCCGGGAACTCCCGGAGAGAAAATATTAAGGACCAGATATTTTGAAAATGAAGAAAACAAATTCAAAGTTAATATTGAAGTTCAGAAATTTGATTTTAGCGGTCATGCTGGCAGAAAAGAGTTATTTAATTTAATCAAAAAAATTTCTCCAAAAAAAGTAATTTGCGTTCATGGTGACAACACGAGAAAATTTGCAACGGAGATCACGAAGAAATTAGACATAGAAGCTTCTGCTCCAAAAATTGGAGAAAGCATTGAGATATAATTTTGGTTACTTAAAAGAAAATAATATTAAATTTTAATTGGGATAATTCCTAAATTCTCTCGGATCTTTTCCATCAATGGTAATTCTATAGGAAACACAAGAGCCGATTATCTGTCTAATTTTTGCTTCTTCCGAATCCCCCGGAATTTCCTTATTTCTAACGATTTCCTTTATTTTTTCTAATGGTATATCCCCAACTATGTCTGTCGGTTTTTCCTTTTTTGCAAGTTTCTCCAGATTTGCCGCCTTTTTTACCAGTTCCGCAACTGTTTCCATTTTATTATTATTTTTTAAATTATAATAATGAAAATTGTGGAAAATAAAGAAGATAAGATCGTTTTGGAGACTGAAGAGACCTCGACTTTACTCAACTTATTAGTTGACAGGCTCTGGAACGAGAAAGGAATAAAAAAAACCGCATATGGAAGCAAACATCCTTTTCTTGAGAAAATGCAATTGCTTGTAGAGGGGAAAAATATAAAAGAAGCAATTTTAAATGCTTGCGATTCAATAATTAAAGATTGCGATAAATTATTGAAGAAAATTTAGTTTTTTTATAAAACTTTTTTAATTTTTAACTTTTGCTGTGAAAATACAATATAATAAAACCAATATATTCTCTTGAAATGCTCGGGAAATTCTGCTCCTTATAATTAATCAATTTTTTCCAGAAATGTTTATAAAATCATTAAATAATTAATCAAAGCAATCTTCGTCCAAAAAACCGACAAAGAAATAAATAAAATGGGCTCGAGGAGATTTGAATTCAGGGACAATCAAAAAACTCTCTCCTGACCTCCGCGATGTCAACGCGACGTCCTAACCAACTAGACCACGAGCCCATATAAATATTTAATTTTAAAATCTTATCTATTTTCTAAATAAAATCGCAGAGCGATTATACTATTATACTTTGTAAAGATATCAAATATTTCTATAAAAATAATTTTGATTGGGAACTGTTATTTATAATTACCTAATTATATAATTTTTATCTAATTTATGTTGGATGGAGATTTTGTTGAAATAGATTATGTCGGAAAAATCAAGGATACCGGAGAGATATTCGATTTGACAGATGAAAAACTTGCAAAGGAAAAAGGAATTTACAATGAAAAAGTTAAATATGGCCCGGCAAAAATAATAGTCGGAGAGAATTTTGTAGTTAAGGGGCTGGATAAACTGCTGAAAAAAATGAAAGTGAATGAGGAAAAAGTTGAAACAATTAAACCAGAAGATGGTTTTGGAAACAGGGATGCAAAACTTGTAAAAGTTGTTTCCGAGATAGAATTAAAAAAACAAAAAATTACGCCTTTTCCCGGAATGGTTCTTGACTTTGGAGATGTGAAAGCGCGGGTTCAATCTGTTAATTCCGGCAGAGTTAGAATAGATTTTAATCATCCTCTCGCCGGGAGAGAGCTAGAATATAAAGTAAAAATTAACCGAAAAATTGAAGATAAAGAAGAAAAAGCAAAAGTAATTACAGAATTTTTTGGTGGCAAAGATTTAATTCCAAAAATTATGGAAAATAAAATAGAGATTGAAGAGAAAAAAGAATTTCCAGAAAAAATAAAAAAGAAAATTGCGGAATTGATGAAAAAATATTTATCTGTGGAAAAAGTTGATTTTGTGAGGAGTTTTTAAGGCCTCTTTCTAAAAAAGATCTTTCACTTCAAACAATGATAAGTTCTGAAAGCAACTTATTAAATTAAATAAATAAACTTGCAGATATAAAAAAAGATTATACTTATTGAATTTTTATATAATTAAATTTAAAGATAAAATGGAAACAAACAGGAGAAACAAAGCAATCAGATATGGCAGCCAGTATGGAAGTCTCAGTTCATATTCCGGATTTCTTTCCCCAAATTTTTTGGCTTTGCAAAAAATATAAATTGTTAGAATATACAGAGGAATTATAAAAAGAGTCCCCGTCAGTGATAAAACTTCCGTGAAAGTTGAAAGTCCGGCCAAAGCAATAAGAGGCGGAGACATTGCAAAGATAAAAGAAATTTTTTTGTTTATTCCATAATCCTGATTATAAATTTCTATAAGTGCATTTCCAAGAGATATAAAACAGGTTGCCATCGCAAATAAAGCAAACAGATTTCCAAAAATTGAGAAAAAAATTCCATAATGCTTTCCCAGACTGATCGTAGCAACTTCGGAGATTTCTCCATCCAGAGCTCCCAGACACGAAAAGGTAAATAATATGTAAAGAAAAAAAGGAATGGAGAATCCTATCAGAATACTTTTTTTCAGATTTTTTCTTTCAAACCACAAAATTTCTTTCATTTGCGGAATTGCAAAAAGTCCTGAAAATGCAAATGCTATTGCGCCCATGGGAGTAAAAAAATAAAATAATTCGACTTTTGTCAGATTTGCCTTATCAAAATGAACTAGAGCACCAAGAGAGATTATGAAAATAAAAATGATGATTAAAGGTGTGAATATGTCTTCTCCCTCTTCCACTCCTTTTATCCCAAAACAAGTAATTGTCGCCAGAGGAATAAAAAACAATAATTTCGCAATTAGCGAGGGAATATTAAAAAAATCAAAAAAATATAAAATTATCTCTCCGCCTCCCTGAATATAAGCAGTTAACGCGCCATATATTGACATAATGGAAAGAAAAGCTATTAAATCTTTTGCCTCTTTTCCGATATATTTTTCCGCAAGTCCGGGAAGTTGATGCGGGTTTTTTGTTCTTAAAGTTACTTCTCCAAGCATTAAAGAAATTAATAAAATCATGGTGCCTATTAAAACAATATCTATTAATCCAATCAGAAAACCGGATTTTTCAATTACATAGGGCAAACCCAATACGCCTGCTCCTATAATTGTGCCCGTAAAGATAAAACTTGCCTTTAGGACTTTGTTCATAAATAAACATTTTTAATCTATTAAAAAATAATTGAGAAATAAATTATCTTCTTTAAATTTTTGTTTTTATTTATGGAAAAAAAGAAGATAATAAGGATTGCAAGAAAAGATTTAGATGCGACTTTGCCCATTGAGAGATCGCTCTATAAAATTAAGGGAATTGGAAAAAATTTCGCTCATGCTTTAAGAGTTTCTCTTGGTTTTGAGAAAAATAAAAAATTGAACGAATTATCTGAAGAAGAAATTAAAAAATTGGAAGATTGCATTTACAATCCAAAAAAATACAATATTCCGGTCTGGCTTTATAATCACAGAAAAGAATTAGAAACCGGAGAAGACAAACATTATGTTGAATCAAATCTCGTCTTAAAAAATAAAAATGAGATTTCTTTTTTGAAGAAGATAGGATGTTATAGGGGAATAAGACATCAGTTTGGACTTCCTGTCAGGGGTCAGAGAACAAAAGCGCATTTCAGAAAAGGCGCTACGGTAGGAGTGGTGAGAAAAAAGGAAGCTCTCAAAAAAGGTGGTAAATAATGGGACATCCAAAAAAGTTGAGAAAGAAGTGGAAGAGACCCAGAAAAATGTTTGACAGGGAAAGGATAAAATTTGAGAAAGAATTAAAAAAGAAATATGGTTTTAAAAGGAAAAAAGAAATCTGGAAGCTTGAATATGATTTCAAAAATATAATAAGAAGGGCCAGAAAGATTCTGGCTACAAAAGACAAAGAAGCGGAGAAAATATTGCTGAACAAATTAGTCAAGTACGGATTAATTAACGAGAAATCCAATCTTGAAGATGTTTTAAACTTGAAACTGGATGATTTTTGTTCAAGAAGATTGCAAACAATTGTTTATAAAAAAGGTATTGCAAATACAATAAATCATGCGAGGCAATTGATAACGCACAAAAAAATTATAGTTGGCGACAGGATAATTAATCAGCCAAATTACTTTGTCTCAAAAGAGGAAGAAAAAAAGATAAAATTGAAAGAAAAACCAAAAAAAGATAAATCCGAAAAGAAAGAAGAAAAATCGGTAAATGCGGAAAATGTCTCCGGAGAAAAAACTGAAGAAGATACGAAAGTTAAAAGTGAAGAAACAAAAAAAGAGACAGAAGAAAAAGAGGTCAACAATAAAAATTAATTATAACAATAAGAGTAAGAACGAAATCAAACCTTAAAGATAACAGATTTTTGGGAGAAAAAAGAAACAATTATAAAATAGCCCCGCGCGGATTCGAATTCCACTTACCCGGTTATAGGTTATTATTATCTATTCTCTGTAATGAAATATTTTATTTTTCCGAGTTGTTAGATCTTTTCTTTTTTAAGAAAAGAACTGACCGCGGTCACCGGCTTGCTTTAATCATAGCAATATGCTCTTTCCTTTGTTAATTTCCAAAGGCCGGTATCCTTGGCCACTAGACTACGGGGCTATAAATTAATTAACTTTTTAATTTTATAAAATTAGATTCAATAAAGATTCTCTTTGATTCTCCGCCTTGACAACCGCGCTTGCAACAAGAACCCCTTTTGTTCCCAATTCCAGAGCAGCTTTAACATCTTCTTTATCTGAAATTCCTGCTCCACAGAGAGGAATTATATCCGGGTTTAATTCTTTTAAAACTTCAACAAATTTTGTAATCAATTCCGGTTTCTCACGTGAAATTGATTTTCCGGTACCAATCAGTTCTGGATCTTCAAATGCAATATAATCCGGATTAAATTTTGAAATTTCGATAACTTCTTTTATATTTGCAGCGCAACAAACCGTCTTTAAATTTAATTGTTTTGCGAGACATATGCAACTCTCTATTTTATTTGAACTTAATTTTTTTTCGGAATGATTTATTAACGTCCCTATTGCTCCAGATTCTTTTATTGATTGGGGTAAAATTGACCCCGTATGAGAACCGTAGGAGATGGGGTCTATATGTTGAGCCAAGGTTGGAATTATTTTTGCAATCTCATTTAAATCAGTAAACTGAGGAGCTGCCCAGATATCTGCTTTTAATCTATCCCTTATATCAGAAATGATGTTTGCCAGTTTTATGGCATTTATTCCCGTCCCTTTTTCATATGTCTTGAAGTTTATAATATACAACATAAATTTATTAGCATTTAATGTTTTATTACAATTAAACAAATTAAATATGCCTTTCCGTGCATAATTAAGAAAAGATTCCAAAGAGCGTGTATTATTTCGGATTATAACGAATCAACTTCGATGCGATGCTTTAAAAATTAATGGCAAATTTTGAATTGTATAAATAATTTATAATTTTATTAGATTATGGAAAAAGAATTAAAAAATCTTCCCGGTGTTGGGGAGAAAACCGCCGAAAAACTAAAAGAAGCTGGTTACGAAGATTTGATGGCAATTGCCGCCGCTTCTATTGGAGAAATTTGTGATGCAATTGATGTTGGAGAAGGAACGGCAGAGAAAATTATAGAAAGTGCAAGAAATGCCGTTCAGATGGGTTTTGAAACTGCAGATTCCGTTTATGAAAAGAGAAAGAAAATAGGAAAGATTACGACTGGTTCGAAAAATTTAGATAATCTTCTTGGCGGAGGAGTAGAAACCGGAGCAATTACAGAAGCTCACGGGGCCTTTGGCTCGAGTAAGAGTCAATTAGCTTTCCAGTTATCCGTCAACGTCCAATTACCAAAAGAGAAAGGAGGACTGGAAGGAAGAACTATATTTATAGACACGGAAAACACATTTAGACCGGAAAGAGTTGAACAAATGGCTAAAGTATTGGGTTTAGATCCCGCTAAAATCATGAAAAATATATTTGTAGCAAGGGCTTATAATTCAGATCACCAGATTCTGCTTGTTGAGAAAGCAAAAGATATAATTAAAGAAAAAAATGTTAAACTTCTTGTTGTGGATTCCTTAACCTCCATGTTCAGGAGTGATTATTCGGGAAGAGGAGAATTACAGCCGAGACAACACAAATTAAACAGGCATTTACATGATTTGCAGAAATTATCAGAAGTTTATAATCTTGCGGTTTATGTAACAAATCAGGTAATGGCCAATCCCGCTTTAATGTTTGGAGATCCCACTACTCCCATCGGAGGTCATATTCTTGGACATGCGGCAACTTTCAGATTATATTTAAGAAAAAGCAAAGACCAAAAGAGAATTGCAAAATTAATAGATTCTCCCTGTTTGCCTGATGCAGAAACAGTTTTCAAGGTAACTGAAGAGGGAATCAGAGACTGATTGGTTTGATTTGAGGAATTTTCTCTGTTTTAACAGAATTTAAGAAAAAGATATCTCAATTTAGAAATATAAGAAGTTTTTGAGGTTGCATCAACCTATTTTTATATATACAGCTATTTTGCTGAGTTGCTGTCAAATCCTTTGTTTCCCATCGCCGCTCCAGATACCAACAAAATCACAACAAAGGCAATTCCTATTAAAAGTAAGATATCCTGAAAAGAAATAAGTGAACTGGAAGGCAAAGTAATTGAAGGTGAAATAGTTATAAAAATTAGAAATAATATGGCAATTGTAATTAGCATTGGCCAACTCTGCTGTAGTTTTTTTTCACTTTCAACAAACAGATTTCTTAACATCAAAACAACAAAAAGTAAAATGAAAATAATGCAGAGATAAGGAAGCCAGTTATATAAAATTTTTATATATGGAGGATATAGTATGGAAAACAAGGTTATTGCCAGAGCAAGTATCGCATTAACATTTTTTTGATTCTTGAAAACATTTGAAATTGTGAGAACTCCAAAAACCAGGGCAAATGTGAAAATAAAGGGGATTAAATAATAGACATAATCAGAAAATATTGAAGTGAAAAATGGGAAGACCATAACTATTGAATAAGAAAAAAGTTTAAAGAAAACGGCAATATATAAAATTAGATTAATTTTTATTAATTTTATGCCCCTGTAGTCTAGCTGGCTAAACTTTACATCGGCGCACATTTTTAGTAAATCCGGTAAGTTGCTTCTGCGAAGCAGAAGTTTTTCCGTCAACGCTTTTGAATCGAGCGAACGGAATTGGTGTGGCGAGAAAAGGGTTATGGATACCGGCCTCTCGAGCCGGAGACCTGGGTAATTTTTATAAATCCAGAATCAAATCCCGGCAGGGGCAGAGAATTTTATTTAAATTATTTAAAAATTATCAAAAATTAATATAAATTATGGGCTCGTGGTCTAGTGGCTAAGATTTAAATAGCAAACGTCGCGTTCACATAAGCCTTCCTGTTGGAATAGTTCAATAGGCCTGAAGCCAAAAAAACTTTGAAAATCGCGAAGATCGAGAGTTCAATTAAGTAGGCCTTTATTGGAAAAATTGGCCAAAATTCGGCTAAATTTGGAAATCTCTCCGAGCCCATTAATCATTATCTATGTCTATATCGAGGATATTTTTGCAGAATTTACAAAGAAATGGACCTTCATAACCGTCATAAAAATATCTGATGGGTATTTTATTTGTTCTTCCGCATACGCAACAAACCACGGATATTTCCTTTTTTACTTTCATATAATTATGTTAGATATTATAATTAATAGTTTCTGGTTAATTATTCCGGCCTATTGCGCCAACTTTTTTCCTGTTTTATTAAGGGGAAAGCATCCGATTGATTTTGGGAGAAAATTTATTGACGGGTTCAGATTATTTGGAGATGGAAAAACAATAGAAGGTTTTTTTGGAGGAATTTTTTTTGGAATACTTGTAGGATTATTGCTTATTTATTTGCAACCGCTCATACAGAATATGTATCCTTTGCAATTTCAACACGATCTTCTAAGTGTTTTTTTGCTCACAACTGGAGCGGTAACTGGAGATATGATTGGATCTTTTATCAAGCGTAGATTCGGAATCAAGAGAGGAGATTCCGCTCCTCTGCTGGACCAGCTTGATTTTTTAATATTTTCTTTAGTTATGCTTTCTATAATCAGTACTCTGAATATTTATTGGGTAATATTTCTCGCAATTGTCACGCCTCTGATTCATTATTCTTCCAATATCTGCGCTTTTCTACTGAAATTAAAGAATGAACCATATTAATTATTATTTTTTTCTTTCGCCCACTTCTCCTTTCTTTTGCAATTTGGGTCAAGGCACATAGTGAAGGGCCTCCTGCCTTTTCTTATTATTTTTAAAATGGGTGTTCCGCAAAATTCGCATATCTTTTCCGTTTTTTCAATTTTGCAATTCTTCGGGAGAGGATAAGCATTTTTGCATTTGGGATAATTGGAACATCCCACAAATCTTGAACCATTGTACATCTGAATAAACTTCAGATTTCCTCCGCATTTGCATTTTCCAAGAGTATTCTGCTCTTCTCTCGTTTCTTCAATCAACTTTAAAAGAGAATTTCCAATTTCTTTCTCTTTCTTTTTGAGTTCTTCAAATGTTTTCTTAAGCAGATTCTTGGCCTCGAGTAAAACTTCTTCTCTCTTTTTTTTATTTTGCTCAACGAGTTCCATTTCGTGCTCAAATTTTGCCGTTAATTTTTCCGACAAAAATTCTGGAGCATATTTTTTTAGAGTTTCCACCACGCCTCTTCCCAAATTTGTAATTTTTATCTGCTGTCCCTCGCAATAATTTCTGTCATACAAAGTTTGAATAATTATTGCTCTGGTGCTTTTTGTTCCCAAATTTCTTTTCTCAAGTTCTCTCACAAGACTTGCCTGAGTATATCTCTTTGGCGGCTGGGTCTCTTTATCCAGCAAATTAAGTTCATCTACAATCAAAATTTCGCCTTTCTTTATGTCTGGAAGCTCAACCTCTCCAAGTCTGGCAAAGGGATAATATTTAAGCCAATTTTTCTTTATTGTCTTTACACCAACGCAATGGAATTTGTAATTTTCTATATTTGCAAAAATTTTTACCGACAATCTCTCTGCCGGTTCGCCAAAAACGGAAAAAAATCTGTGAACAATCAAAGAATAGAGTTTCTCCTCGTCTTCCTTTAGTTTTTCTGATCTTTCTCCAGTTGGATGTATTGCCGGATGTGCCGGATCTGTCTTTTTACCTTCATTTGGTTTTAATTCTTTATTTAGCAATTCTCTGGCAATTTCAAATTTCTCTGCCAATTTCTCAATGATTTTTTTATAATTTATTGATTTTGGTAATTTCTGCGAACTCGTCCTTGGATAAGAAATTAAACCCCCAATATATAATCTCTGGGCTATTGCCTGGGTTCTCGCCGGAGTAAACCCAAAGATTTTATAGGCTTCCAGTTGTAAACCTGTTAAATTGAATGGAACTGGTGGTTTTAGAATTCTTTTATTTTTTTCTATTCCCGAGATAAGTGCATTTTTGTTTTTACATTTCTTGTATATTTTTTCCGCTTCTTCTTTTTTCCAGATTTTATCCAATTCGTAATTGAAAGTCAGAGGTTCTGAAAAATTATGTTCTTCCGACTTTGAAGTTAAAAAGTTTAATTGCCAATAGGGAACTGGAACGAATCTTTCTATTTCTTTTTCTCTCTCCGCTAAAATTGCCAATGTCGGTCCCTGAACTCTTCCCGCTGAAAGCAGATAGTATCTGCCCGAAGCTATTTTTATAGAATTTGTCAATGCTTTGGTGATATTAACTCCATAAAAAAAATCAAGATAATGTCTTGTTAAACCAGATTCTGCAAGCCCGTAATTGTAGCCTTTTTTTCTTTTTAAAAACGCTTTTTTAAGCTCTTCTCTGGTCAAAGTGGAAAATTCCATTCTCGATACTTTTGCCTTTTTGCAAAGGAAACGCCAGATATTGTATCCAATAACTTCTCCCTCAATATCCAAATCTGTCGCAATTGTTACTTCTTCGGAAAACTTTCCCAAATAAGACAATAATTGATAGAAGTTTTTTGTAAATTTGTTTTTTTTGAAACTTGGTTGCCATTCCAGATCAAAATTGGGATATTTTTTTCTCGTTTTATCTTTTAAAGTAAACAAATGACCTGCAGCTGGTGCAACAACAAGTCCATCTTCGGATTCATAATAATTGACAGAATATTTTTTCTTTGTTTTAAATTCATTCAGAATAGATTCTGCAATTTTTTTTGCTGCCGTTGGTTTTTCTGCGAGGATTAAATGAACCATATAGTTAACTTAAAATAAATAAACTTATAAAGAAGAAAGTTCTTTAATCTGGAACATTGAAAATATCATGTTCGAAATTTCAATAATTTCAAATAATTGCAATCAAAAAAGAAAAAACAACCAGAAACATAACGATTTTGATTAATTTTTGGGCAATTTTTACATCCCTGATCGTTAAAATATACAAACAGAGCAAGAAACAAATACCCGCGAAAATCAGATAAATTAATTTTTTAAAGGGAAAAAATAAAAAAATTGAGCCAATAAATATCATAATTTTTCCAAAAATTGTTGCCTTCTTTTTTCCAACAACAATTGGCAATGTTCTTGCCTTCTCAATTTTATCTCCCCTCATATCTTCGACATCTTTCAGAATCTCCCTGCCATAATTTCCAAAAAAAGCAATTATTGCCAAAATCGTCGCCTTGGAATTTAATAATCCGGAAAAATCGCCGAGAATTAAAACCGGGGCCAAAAAAACCGAGCATGCAAGCCAGCTATCAACCAGATTTCCGAGTACCGTTTTTTTAAATTTAAATGAATACAAAAAAATTAAAATGGAGTTGAACAGAGCAAAAATAAAGAAATTCAGAGAAATAAATAGAGAAATTATTAATCCTGTTGAAGATAGAATGAAGTAAAAAATGAAAGTTCTTTTCCTCGATATTCTGCCGGATGGTAATGGCCTGTCAGGTCTGTTTATTTTATCTATTTCAAAATCAAAAAAATCATTAATAACATTTCCGGAAGCGGAAATTAAAAAAACCGCCAAAATCGGCAAAATCCAGAAATTAACCGGAAGTTTTGCAAGAAATAAACCAACAATCAGACCAAAGACAGATAACAAACAAATGTTTGGCCTTATTAGTTTTATATAAGAAATCATAAATAATTATCTACTCTTTCTTAAATTTTGCAATTATTTCCTTTTCTTCCTCTCCTATATTTCCAAAATCGGTAATTGCAACAGAAGAACAACTTACAGGCAACTTTGCTGATTTTCCGAGTTCTGTTTTCGATGGAACTTCAACCAAAGGAATTTCCCTCTCTTTACACAAAATTGGAATATGCATCAATATTTCTTTTGGATCTACATCCTGAGCGATCACTACCAGTTTTGCATTTCCTTTTTCAATCTGTTTTGTAACTTCATTTACGCCTTTGACTATTTTTCCTTTCTCTGCAATTTTTTCTATAAGTCCATACAAAGTTTTTAGATCCTCTACCATAATTTAAAATTAAAATAATTTAAACATTAATATTTCAGATTATCAATAAATTCATAATTTCCTGAAAAGAGAAATTGTATTTAAAGATAAAAAACAGATAAATATAAGGTGTTTTTATAATGAAAGTAGCAATAAATGGTTTTGGAAGGATTGGCCGAAATTTTTTCAGAGCTTCTCTAAAGGATGAAGAATTTCGGGAAAAGTTTGAAATCGTTGCGGTGAATGATTTGACCGATGCAAAAACTTTGGCGCATCTTCTGAAATATGATTCCGTTCACGGAATTTTGAAAAATAAAATTGAAGTGGGGGAGAGAGGAATTATAGTTGATGGAAAAGAAATCAGAGTGCTTGCCGAAAGAAATCCAGAAAATTTACCATGGAAAGATCTGGGAATTGACGTTGTTCTGGAATCAACAGGTTTGTTCAGAGACAGAGTAAATGCGGGGAAACATATCGTTGCAGGGGCAAAAAGAGTCATAATTTCCGCTCCACCAAAAGGAGATCAATATATTAAACAGATTGTTCTTGGAGTAAATGAAGATACCTTTGATAAAAACAATCCGGAAGATTCAATAATTTCGATGGCAAGTTGCACAACAAACTGTCTGGCTCCAATGGTTAAAGTGTTAAATGATAATTTTGGAATTGAACAGGGGTTTATGACAACAGTGCATGCCTATACAAATGATCAGAAAATTCTTGATTTGCCCCATAAAGATTTAAGAAGGGCAAGGGCTTGCGCATTATCGCTAATTCCAACAACAACCGGAGCGGCAAAGGCAATAGGAGAAGTTATTCCAGAGGTGAAAGGCAAGTTGGACGGCATTGCAATTAGAGCTCCAGTAGCAGATGGTTCAATAACAGATTTAGTTGTCAATCTGAAAAAAGAAACAACTGCTGAGGAGATAAACAGAAAATTCAAGGAAGAGGCAGAAAAATTGAGTGGAATTCTTGAATATACTGAAGAGCCAATTGTTAGCGTAGATGTTGTTGGAAATTCGGCATCCTGCATTTTTGATGCTTTATCAACAAAAGTTATCGGAAAACAGGCAAAAGTTCTCGGGTGGTACGATAATGAATCCGGTTATTCTTGCAGGCTGGTTGATTTGATGAAATTTATTTTTTAATATTTTTTTTATAATTTTAACCCTTGAAGATTTCTTTTTAAATCTGTCTGCTCAATATTCTTATTGAATTCAAAGCTGTTTTTCAGATTGCCGTAAAAGATTAACTGTATTCTCTCCAGGTATAACCGCATTTGGTGCATTTATAAAATCTCGTTGGCGGTTCGTCTATACTTCTCGTTTGTTGAATCCACCAGAACGCTTCCTTGTTTCCGCATTTAGGACATTGATTTTCGGTAATGGGCAGATTTTCTTCTTTTTTATCAATAATTTTTATATTATTTTCCGCATGAACTTTTTCTCCGACTTTAATATCTGTTCCCTTGTCATATTTTCTGCCGCAATTTCTGCATACAAATACAACACGATTTTTGGTCTTCTTTGGAATCAAAATCCCCCCGCATTTTTTACAGAATTCCATTTTTATATACCAAAAACTTTAAATATAAGATATCTTGGATATCCCAAATAGGGAATTTTTGCTTTTACAACGCACATAATTTGCCCTTCGGTCACAGGAGGATCTCTCATCCTGTTATTATCCCCCTTAACAGTATAACAGGTCCCATTTTCAATTTTTATTTTCCACGGATTGGTTCCCCTGCAATAACTGTCGTTTATTCCGATTACTCTGTGGATTATCGGATATTTTCTTATGCCTGAATATATAACAACATCATTTATTTTTGGTTTTCCTTTCATGCAAACAATTAAATCTCCGGGTTTCATATCTGGAAGCATTGATTTAGAAACTACGACGTCTACCGGATGAGAAGTTCCCAAAACAACGCCCAGAAGTTGGTAGAAAATAAATACTCCAACCACTGTAAGAACAATATCCCAGTATTTAAATTGTTTCAGAGTTTTTATATCCATCATTTTATAAATAGATATACAAAAAACTTTATATACTCAAAAAAACTTATATATTCCCATTTGAATAAAACTTAAAATGAGCCCGGC
>Ga0190303_1000630_pt1 | contig 14533 bp, 14 predicted proteins | sample 48700701_MG_FD_161672 | JGI IMG/M metagenome (GOLD analysis project Ga0190303, IMG submission 161672) | Hydrothermal vent sediment bacterial communities from Southern Trench, Guaymas Basin, Mexico - 4870-07-0-1_MG | ecosystem: Environmental > Aquatic > Marine > Hydrothermal vents > Sediment ...
AAGGGTAGAGATAAGAAAGGTAGTGGAAAATCTTTTCCCTGAGTATCAGGTGGAAAGAAAATACGGCTTTAAAAAAGCAATGTTAACACGAGGTGGTGTGACAACAAATGAAATAAATTCTCACACAATGGAATCCAAACTCATTAATGGCCTCTATTTTGCGGGTGAAATTATTGATGTGGATGGAGAATCGGGAGGATATAATTTGCAATTTGCATTTTCATCGGGAAAACTCGTTGCGAATGATATAAACAGGAAATTAGAGGGTAAATGCGATTAATTTTATTAAATGAGAGGTGATTCATGAGAGAGATATGTTATAAACCCATTGGTGTTATACATTCTCCTTTTAAAAAAATTGAAGGGACTCCCATTCAGCCCCTTGCTGAGAATGCTAAAGACATAAAAGGAAAAGTTGAAGTATTCAAAGAATATGAAGATGGATTGAAAGATATAGAGGGTTTTTCGCATATAATATTGATTTACCATTTCAATAGAGTAAAGAAAGGAAAATTGATTGTCAAACCGTATATGGATGATGAAAATCACGGTGTTTTTGCTACGAGAGCACCAGGCCGGCCGAACCCCATAGGGATCTCGATTGTAAAATTAATAAAAGTTGAGAAAAACATACTTATTGTTGAGAATTTTGATATTCTTGACGGGACTCCCCTTTTGGATATTAAAAATTACGTTCCTGAATTTGATAACAGAAATGTGAAAAAAGTAGGATGGCTGGAAAAGAATATAGTAAAATTAGATGATGCCAGAGACGACGGTAGATTCGGGCAATAGAGTAAAACCCGTTGCACTGTAAAAAATGCTATGTAAGATAAATGAGAAATCCGATGAAATGGGCGGCGCTGCCTGCTAATACGAACAGATGCCAAATCATGTGATGATACCGAAGATTTTTCCAGAGATAAAAAATTACACCAAGTGAGTAAAATAATCCGCCGATAATCAACCAAATAAGCATTCCGTGGGGAACCATTCTGAGCATTGGTTTAATAGCCAGTATGACGAGCCATCCCATAATGAGATATATTAATGTTGACAAAATTTTAAATTTTCCGGTAAAGAAGGTTGAATAGAGAATGCCTAAAATTGCAAGTCCCCAGATAAGACCGAACAAAGTCCAACCCCAAACACCTCTCATTGAAATAAGTGTAATAGGCGTATAAGAACCGGCTATCAAAACATAAATTGCTGCATGATCGAAAATATTGAAAACTCGCTGAGCTCTTCCCGACGGTAAACTATGGTACAATGTTGATGATAAGTAAAGAATAAAAAGGGATGCCCCGTAAATGGAAAAACTGACTATTTTCCATTTATCTCCGATTTTACTCGAAATCACCACTAAGATAATCAATGCAGCTATGCTTAAAAGCGCGCCGATTCCATGAGTTATGCTGTCTGCTATTTTTTCTCCAATTGATTGATGTTTAATTAATTCTTCATCGTAATGCTTTTTCATATGCCTCCTATTTATTGCTTAAGTTAATACATATTACCCTCGGTGTCAAGTATTATATCTTGAAAAGGGTAGATATGCATATGTATATTTTAACACAGGGATGTAAGATGCCGAACGAGTTTATAATGATAAATATTTTGCAATCGTTTCTTATTTTCGCTATTTTAATACAATTACCTTACTTGAATAAATGAAGAACCTCCCGCTGAAGTAGCGGGAGGTTATGAGGTTTAGGTATTTATGAAGAAAGTGAAGAGAGAATTCTATATTAATCGGTCAGCAGAAATTTGTTATTTTTAAATTTAGCGGGGACAAAAATATAATCACGGATCTTTGCCCCCGTTTCGCTTTGAAATACAACCATCTTCCCCTTTATTTTTGCTGGAATCAAGTTTATGTAACAAAAATCACCCCTGCTACGAACGCTTTCCATCAAGGAGGTAAACTTAATAGAAGCGAAACAATTTCCCAACCGCTCTTTAAACAACCTGCTCCCCAAAAGAAATATCATCATTTATTTTTCCTCTTTTTATTAGAAAATAATTTTTCCAAATATGTGTAATCCTTGGCCTGTTCCCACAGAAAATTAAAAAGCATTGCCGTTGCTTCGGCTAGTCCGGGATTATCAATAACGAGCATTGTGAGATTTGAACTGTTTTTCTTATTGTCTGAAAGAGCCATAAGAACATATTTTCTGTCAAAGATATACATTTTGATAGGTAATTTTTCCACAACTCGGGCTTTTTCACCTTCATTCACACATCTCTTCATATGTTCGTAAAGTTCGCCGATATCTCGTGTTTTATACTCGTAAAGTACCCGTGCGTCAGCTCCCTTTTTTAGTATTTCAAATTCGGTATTTTCCTGCTCGGCAAGTTTTGTTGATTTTTTTTGAGTTGCAAAAGGAGATTTAACAAATCCCAACAGCTCGTGTTTTGTATTTTTCACAAGGCATACGTATCGCTCATGTATGGAAGCCATATCATTGATAACTTCAACGTAATCTTTTATATCAACATTGCGCATTCCTTTGCTGTAAATAGGTTCGAGTGTTTTTGCAATCTTGCTTGCGAGTTCCTTTTTTGTATCAATTTGATATTGAAAATCATTGATCAATTTTTTAAATACTCTATCCGGTTCTATTGCCTGAAATTTCTTTTTGTTCCCTATATTCTTAGCTATACACATTCCCCTGTATATCATCTTTTGTGTAATTTCATATACTTTTGTTCTCGGCACGTTCGTTAACTCGTGTATTTCAAGAGCACTCAGTTCTCTTTTTTCCAAAAGAGCAAGATATATCTTTGATTCCGTTTCAGAAATTCCCAGTTCCATCAGCTCTCTCAGCAATTTGTCATTTTCCATAATCTTCCCATTCAAAAATTCTTATTAAAACTATTCTGTTATCCTTTGTAATGATAACAGAAAAACAGTATCACAATTTTGAAGACTTGTCAAGTATTTTTTATTGCTAATTGGCGGGCAGGTCCACCTGCACTAAAGTTTCGGCGGATAGGTATGGACATATTGACCGGTAATAAGAGAGATACTAAACTTGTTGCAGTATTATTTTATGAGCTAAGAGATTCCAAAACAGGTAAAAAAGAGAAATTTTTTGAAGTTATTTCTAAGTCCCAAAATTAAAATAATAATTATTTTATCATCAGTGGTAAATATGTCCGTACCACGTGTCTCTTTATCGCAATTTCAGAATGCATATTATCCCTTTATCGTTGTTTGTTTATGGACATTTTAGATTGATATAAAATCGATTTTATGATATAAAGAAGCATGGAAAAACTTTTGTATTTTTTTATAAATCCTTTACCTTTGAAAATTGAGCTTTCGATAGTATTTATTCTTTTGAATCAACTCATAAGAGGTTTAGTTTACAAGAAAATCGAATCACGTAAAGTCTCGAGAGCAAAACGATACAAATCGAAGAAAAAATATTTCTATATATCAAATGTTGTTTTATTTCTTATTCTAATCATTCTTTGGTTACAAAATATACGTTCGGTGGGAACGGTAGTCAGTATATTGGGAGCGGGAATTGCCGTAGCATTGCAAGAGGTGATTCTTGCTCTGGCGGGTTGGTTCTTTATCATTATAAGACATCCTTTTGACATAGGTGACCGTATAGAAATTGAAAATATTATAGGAGATGTGATAGACATAAGGTTATTCCAATTTTCCGTGCTTGAGGTTAAGGGGGATAATTTCGGGAAACAATCTACTGCAAGAATCATAAATTTTCCTAACAGTGTTGTTTTTAAAAATCCGGTTTTTAATTCTACGAAAGAATTTGACTATATTTGGGATGAAATGGCAATAACTCTGACATACGAATCGAATTGGAAATTGGCAGAAAGAGAATTGAAGCGTTTTATAGAGAAAATTACTGAAGGGAATGAAGAAAATATCAGGAAGCAGATGAAAAACAGTAAAAATCGTTACCCCATTGAGTATACGTATCTTTCTCCTAAAATCTATGTTAGTATTGTAGATAGCGGGATTTTAATAGTTATACGCTATATGGTGCGTGTCAGAGAGCAAAGAAAATACATAGATCAAATATCTCGTTTTCTGCTCGAACTTGTAGCAAAACACAAAGATATAGATCTTGCCTATAACACATACAGGATTGTTAAATAATGCATAAGAAAATTTTTCTATTATTTTCAATTTTGCAAATTTTCATGGTTGCATACGGGAACAAATATATTGTAATTTACAAGACATCAAGGGATTTAAATACCTTAAGTTCAAAGGTCGATATTTTGAATGTAGGAATACATAATCTCGCACTTGTAAGAGGGGATTCGGTTACGATAAAGAATCTAAAGAAAGACGGGTATATAAAATTTTATGAAAAACCGGCGAAGGCGAAGGCATTTTTTACCCCAAACGATTATTATTACGGATATCAGTGGGATTTCAATATGTTGAATATGGAAAATGTCTGGGACATCACAATGGGAGCAAGCAATGTAATCATCGGATTATTGGATACGGGTGTAGGTTATGAAAATTACACTATTCCCTCGTATGAACAGGATGAAGTGGTTTCCGGAGACGGGCAATATCATATAGGTTCGGATTTCAATGAAACCACATTTGTAAGCGGGTATGACTATGTTCATGATGATACACATCCCAATGATGAAAATGGCCACGGAACGCATGTTGCAGGTACAATGGCGGAGGCTACGAACAATAATCTCGGTGTTGCGGGTATGGCACCGAATGTTAAAATAATGCCGGTGCAGGTTCTCGATTACAAAGGTGAAGGAGATTCGTATGCAATAGCCAACGGTATCTATTTTGCATGTGATCACGGCGCTGATGTCATTAACCTGTCACTCGGAGGTGCGCCCGGAGATTCTACCGGATGGCATGTGGTACACCTTGCCATAGTGCATGCATGTAGCCTTAACATACCGGTTGTAGTTGCCACAGGCAACGGCGGAGTCGATGAACTTAGTTATCCTGCAGCTTTTATAGAGACCTTTGCGTGCGGAGCTTTAAACTATGATAAAGAAAGATCCGCATATTCGCAATACGGAAGAGGAATTGATTTTGTAATGCCCGGTGGAGATGAAAGCAATTATCCGAATCATATGATTCTTCAGCAAACATTCAGGGGGTACAATAGTGAATACGGAAGTCTTGCAAGGGTGGACAGCTTTGCTTATTATTATTACGAAGGAACATCAATGGCGGCTCCTCATCTGACGGCTGCTATTGCTCTGCTAAAGTCAAAAGGGATCAATGATATAAACAAAATATACGGTAAACTCGCTTACTTTGCAACGGATCTCGGCTCTACGGGATATGATAGATATTACGGATACGGTTTGCCTGATATTTACACGGCACTAACATCAAGTTATAGCGATAATACTCCACCCTCCTTTAATGTTTACCTTATAGAGAATCCGATTTTTGAAGGATTCATTAATGTATGGATAAGATCGAACGAAGAATTGATGAACGGTGTAATCGATTCTGTTACTGTTGAAAATAACGGCAATGTTCAGATGTCTCGATGTAAGTTACTTCAAGACAGGCTTTTTGCCGGTAAATTCCGTTTCTTTTCCGATGGCAGTTATAATGTTTGCGTGTACGGAAGAGATGTTTGGGGTAATTCCGGACAAAAAAGCACTGTTTTTTCTCTTTATAAAATACCTGTTTCGGAGGAGAAAACGGTTACAAAGGGTGCATTAAGGTTTATTTTCCCTAAGAATGCCGTTGAGAGCGACTGTATAGTTAGGATTGAGAAAGATAATAGCGGATTTTCGATTTCCATTCCCGAGGCGACAAAAAAACCGATTTATCTGGAATCCTATATCCCGATTATGTTTCTGATGGCTCCGGACGGTAATACAGTAAAACCCGTAGGGAATAAATTTGTGATTGGGAAAAGCGGGTATTACAAGTTGATTTGGGATATTAGATCAGAAATGTTAAAAGGTGGTATTAAACTGCTCTCCAAAAGTAATTTGTCAGGCACTGTTTCCGTAGTATCGCTAAGCGGCCGTTTGATTAGAAAAAAATATTTATCCGACCAAAGGGAGATTATTATTAAGGGGATGAAAAGAGGTATTTATTTTGCGGTGATTAAAAATAAGAATTTTACCGTTAGAAAGAGGTTTAGCGTATGGTAAAGAGGATGATATTTTTTGCCTTGGTAATCTTGTTTGCAGGATGTTCGTTATTTAAAAATAATATAAGTGAAGGCTGGAAATCGTTTGAAAGCGGAGATTATCAAACTGCGAAAAACGATTTCTATAATGCGATAAGTTCCGGAGGAGAACTCGAAGCTTATGTGGGTTATGGTTGGAGTTGCGCAAAACTCGGTGATGAATCCAAAGCCCTATCTTCATTTGAATATGTACTTGCATCCGATTCGATGGGATTTCCCGATGCCGTAAGCGGAGCTGTTTTCGCCGGCAATGCAATGAAAATCGATTCCGTAGCAGCACGGAGAGGGGAATATCTGTTAAATATGTTACCTGATTATGTATTCGAGCATGATTCTACCATAACATGGAAGCAGATCGCTTTTACATCCGCCTGTTCCTTTGTTAATTGCAACGATTTTTCCTCCGCATTGGATATGATACGTTTGATAGAACCTAATTTTAATGCAAGTTTTATGACCGAAAGCGGAATTGATTCCATACTTACCGAGCTTGATGAGATTTCCCGATGGATTTGAGTATTTTTGAATATTTGGAAAATGATATAGTTGAAAGGGATCTAATTAGTCCCGGTGATAAAATATTGGCAATGGTTTCAGGGGGCAGGGATTCTGTTTTTTTGCTTTATTTCTTGGAATATTTGAGAAAAAGAGGCAATATCGAGGTTTCTGTTTTTCATCTGAATCATATGATTAGGGGGAAGGAAGCGGTAAGAGATGAAGAGTTTACGGGTAAATTAGCAAGCCAATTAGGATTCCCGTTTTATTCGAAACGAGTTGATGTAAAGAAAATTGCTATGGATAAAAGAGATAATCTTGAATCGGTAGCGAGAAGCATAAGATACGGTGAAGCTGAAAAAGTTAGGGTAAAATTGGGATATAACCTCATTGTAACTGCCCATACAAAAACCGATTTTTTCGAAACGGTAATAATGCATCTGTTAAGGGGAGATAGTGTTTACGGGTTGCTCGGGATAGCTTATAAAAACGGCAATGTGATAAGGCCGATTCTTGCGGTTAATAGAGAGCAAGTTACGGCATTTTTAGAAGAGAATGGTATACAATGGGTGGATGATAGCACTAATGAGAAGCCGGTTTATACGAGGAATTATATCAGGAATATCATTGCTCCCCATTTTGCCAAAATCGGCGGGAATAATTTTGATAGTAAAATCATGAATTCGGTATTGGTACTTAGGGATTATGTTAAAATTGCCAATGAATACGTGAATAGAAAAGTTAAAGAGACGGTAAAAATAAAAAATGGTAAATTACATCTTGATTTAATGAGTTTTTTTCATTATAATGGCGTGGAAAGGAGAATGATTATCGTTAAAATTTTGGACTTGCTGGCTGTTTCTCATTCGAGAAATATGATATATGCCGTTGAGGGATTTATTAGTAACAAATCCTCATTTTATAACTATAACAATATCTTTAATATTGCAAAAAATAGTGAAAAAGCAATTTTTTGGAAAGACTCGGATTATAAATACAGTCTGAATTTAGGAGAAGTTTTGGAAACGAAATATTTTGTATTAAAGACGGAATATTGTAAAAAATGCGAACCGAAGAAATCCAAGAACTGTTTTTATTTTGATGCGAAACAAATTCCTTTTCCTGTTATCGTTAGGAAATTCAAGACCGGAGACAAGATGATTCCCTTCGGCATGAATACGCCAAAGAAGGTAAAAGATATTTTTAACGGAGAAAAGATCCCCGTATGGGAAAGGGATGAATATCCTCTCATTGTTGCCGGTGATGAGATTATAGGGATAATGGGAGTAAAGAGGAGTTCGTTGTATCTTGTTAACAAAAAAGGAGATTCGGCAGTTTTTGAATACGGGAGAATAAATGAAAATTAGAAAATACATAGATGAAAAAACGATAGAAGAGAGAATTATTCGGTTGGCGGGTGAGATATCGGCAGACTACAAAGGCAGTGATCCGATAATTCTTTCCGTTTTGAAAGGAGCATTCGTTTTCACGGCGGATCTTATAAGAAAATTGAAATTTACACCTAAAATCGATTTTATACGTGTGGAAAGTTACGGAAGCTCAACTGTATCATCGGGGAAGATAGAGAAGAAAACCGATTTGTCAATTGATGTTAAGGGTAAGGATGTCCTTATAATTGAGGATATAGCCGATACCGGTCTTACTATACAATACCTTATCGGTTATCTCAATTCCCTCGGTGCCAGATCGGTAAAAGTGTGTGTTTTATTAAATAAAATGGTGAAAAATAGAAAAGTACAGATAGATTATTACGGTTTTGAAATTGAAAATCAGTTCGTAGTGGGATACGGTCTCGATTTTGATCAAAAATACAGAAATTTGCCCTATATTGGCATTCTTGAGAAGGAGTAAAAATGGCTAGAAGAAAGAAACCTCAAATGAATCCCCTATCCATGTGGAAAACCATTTTGATTTGGTTGGGGATTATTGTTGCTCTTATGTTTTTAACGAGAAACATGACACAAGGTACAAAAACGATAAATATTTCATATACTGATTTCTACAATCAGGTTAAAAGTGGTAATGTAAATAGTATTACTGTTTCGGGAAACAGTATCGAAGGGGTTTTGAAAAGCGAAGGGAAAATATATATGAATGGGAAACCTGTTACATTTCTCAAGTTCAAAACCTATTTACCGGTAAAGGACCCCGATCTTATAAAAAAAATGGCGGATGAAAATATACAGATTAATGTAAAAAATTCCATTAACTGGTGGGATATGATTTGGCCCTATATCCCCTTTGTAGTTTTAATAATAATATGGGTTTTGATTATGAGACAAATGCAGGGGGGGGCAGGAAAGGCTTTTGATTTCGGAAAGAGTAGAGCTAAAATGTCTTATGAGGGAATGGAAAAGGTCACATTTGATGATGTGGCGGGAGCAGATGAAGCAAAACAGGAGTTGGAAGAAGTTATCGAATTTCTTAAAAAACCGAAAAAGTTTCAACGACTCGGAGCAAAGATTCCGAAAGGGGTTTTACTTGTAGGTCCCCCCGGAACGGGAAAAACACTTCTCGCAAGAGCGGTTGCAGGTGAAGCCGGTGTTCCGTTTTTGTCAATATCAGGTTCGGATTTTGTAGAGATGTTTGTAGGTGTTGGTGCTTCAAGGGTTAGAGACCTATTCAATAAGGGAAAGCAGATAGCCCCTTGTATTATTTTCATCGATGAAATCGATGCCGTTGGAAGACACAGAGGAGCGGGACTCGGAGGCGGAAACGACGAAAGAGAGCAAACATTGAATGCACTACTTGTTGAGATGGATGGTTTTGAAATCAATTCGGGAATCATAGTACTTGCAGCAACGAATAGACCGGATGTTCTCGATCCGGCTCTTCTCAGGCCGGGACGTTTTGATAGGCAGGTTGTTGTTGACCTCCCCGATGTTAACGGAAGAACGGCAATTCTTGAAGTCCATACCAAAAAAACATTACTTGCGGATGATGTAAATTTGAGAGATATAGCAAGAGCTACACCGGGATTTTCAGGTGCCGATCTAGCAAATATGGTTAATGAAGCGGCTCTCAGGGCGGCAAAACTTAACAAGAGAAGAATAACAATGTCCGATTTTCTATATGCCAAAGATAAGATAATAATGGGGGTTGAGAGAAAGAGCATGGTGATTAGAGAAGAAGATAAGAAGTTAACGGCATATCATGAAGGCGGTCACACCCTTGTGGCAAAACTGATTAAGGGGATGGATCCTATAGAAAAGGTGACAATTGTTCCTCGGGGAAGAGCTCTCGGTGTTACAATGTCCCTGCCGATAGATGATAGAAGGAACTATACTCTGGAATATTTGAAAGGTGAAATAGCCGTTCTCATGGGAGGCAGGGTTGCCGAAGAGATCATTTACGGTAAGGATAACATTACCACGGGAGCAGCCAATGATATACAAAAAGCCACGGAGATAGCCAAAAGAATGGTGTGCGAATGGGGTATGTCGGGTAAGATAGGCAGTGTTGCTTTTAATCCTACATCCGAACAGATTTTTATTGGAAGGGAGTTGGCAAAACATAAAGAATATTCGGAGGCTACAGCGGTTTTGATAGATAACGAAATAAGAAAATTTGTTGATGAGGGTTATCAGAGAGCGAAGAAGATTATAACGGAAAATAAAGATATTCTCGATGGAATAATGGATGCCCTCATGGAGAAAGAAACGGTAATGGGGACTGAGGTGGACGAAATTATACGCAAATTGAGGCCTGATTTTGAAATTCCTAATCCATCCTCCATGGTCGTTTCCAGCGATCTGAATGAAATTATGAATGAAGATAAAGATATTAAGACCAAAATTGACGAAGTGTTAAAGGATGCCGAAAAAAAAGATAAAAAAGAGGCGGATGATGGACAGAAAATTGCTTGAAAAGGCAATAAGGGAGATGATAATAGCCATAGGGGAAGATCCGGATAGAGAAGGACTGAAAAATACACCGGTCAGAATATCCAAACTGTATGAAGATATTTTTTCCGGCGTAGGAAAGGATGCAAGAAAGAACATAAATGTATACAAAGCAAAAAACGAAGATGAGATGGTCATTCTTTCCGATATTCCGTTTTATTCAATGTGCGAACATCATTTTTTGCCATTTTTCGGGAATGTTCACATAGCATATATACCTAAAGATAATCAGATTACAGGATTTTCGAATTTAATCGATGTAGTTGATACTGTTTCCAAAAGACCCCAAATACAGGAGAGAATGACTACGGAAATAGCGGATACAATCAACGATATGGTAAATCCTCTCGGAGTTCTAGTTGTTGTTGAGGCGAGACAGTTCTGTGTGGAATTTCAAGGGAGAAACCGCAAGAATATAAAAACTGTTACTTCCGCTATAAGAGGAGCATTTAGAAAAAATGCGACGAGACAGGAGGCATTACAGCTACTAAGAAAGGTATCGAGGAATGAAAATTAGAGAAATTTCGGTACGTTCCGTCGAAGATGCGGAAAAATTAATGCGAAAGATAGGGGTTGATGAAATAGGTGTTAGGGTAATGTCACCTAAAACATCACATAAATATGTTTACATGAAAGATATGACACTTACGCAATGCCATATAATAAAACAGGTAGCTCTTGCCAACAACACGGATGCTGCCGTTCATAAACAGGTAGTTACGGGAAGAATTGAAAAATCGGATATACTGCTTTTCGGAACGGTTAAACAGTTGGGCTATATTGCGAAAAGTCTCTCTCATCAGCAATTTAAATTAAAAGAGGTTGCAAATGAGATAGAAAGAATAATAAAAGTCCGTAAAAACCGCATTTGGAAATTCAGAGGGAGAAAAATTGACTTAACTAAAAAAACGGCTATAATGGGTATTTTAAATGTAACTCCAGATTCATTTTCGGATGGAGGGAAATGGACAAATATCGATAATGCTTTGAGGCATTGCGAAACAATGGTAAATGAGGGAGCCGATATAATTGATGTAGGAGGTGAATCAACAAGACCGGGAGCTCGTAAGGTTGGACTTGCCGAGGAGTTGGGGAGAGTAATCCCTGTGATTGAAAAAATAAAACAAAATTTTGATATCCCCGTATCCATTGATACGTACAAATCTAAGGTTGCAGAAGAAGCGGCAAAAGCCGGAGCGGAAATTGTTAATGATATAAGCGGACTTAACTTCGATAGTAATATGCCGGATATAATCGCCAGGAACAAAATGGGATGTTGCATAATGCACATACTCGGAACCCCCGAAAACATGCAGAAGAATCCGTATTATGAAGATGTAATCGATGAAATTAACGATTATTTTAATGTATCGATGATGAAGGCAAAAGAGAAAGGTGTCGATACAGATGCTATTGTTATAGATCCCGGTATAGGATTCGGGAAGAGAGTAATAGACAATCTTATGATTTTAAACAGATTAAATGAATTTGACATACACGGAGTTCCCGTTTTAGTAGGTTTGTCCAGGAAATCGTTTATAGGCAAGGTATTGAATTTGGAAGTAAACGAACGTTTATTTTCAACTGTTGGGGCTCAAATTGTTGCATATATGCGAGGAGCCGATATCTTACGTGTGCACGATGTGAAGGCAGCCTACGATTCTATTAGAATTGCGGAAGCGATAACAAATGAGGCGGACGTGGAATGATTATTTTTAGTCCGATAGATATTTTTGATATTGCGATACTTGCCTTTATCACCTATGAAATCTTTATTTTTATAAAGAATTCCAGAGCTAATCAGATGATCATAGGTCTGATTCTCATATTTGTGTTTGTTCTTTTAGCGAATATTTTGAACATGGTAGGACTTAAATGGTTGGCCGATCAGTTGAAGAATGTATGGCTTATTGCTTTTTTCATAATTTTTCAGCATGAACTACGCTCTGCTGTCAATGAAATCGGCAAATCGAATATTCTTAACTTTTTGTCCAAAAGTGAGAATTTAACGGTTATTGATAAACTCGTTAAGGCAACTATGCAACTTAAAGACAGAGGTGTTGGAGCAATAATTGTTATTACAAAAAACAATGTTTTATCACATATAGAGGAAACAGGAACAAAACTCGATTCTGCTATCTCGGAGGATCTTATTTCAACGATTTTTACACCTTATTCGCCTTTGCATGACGGTGCAATTATTATCAGAGACGGGAAAATCGTTGCTGCAGGTTGTATTTTACCTCTTTCTGAAAAACCGTCTATAGGGTATAATCTCGGGACGAGACATCGTGCGGCTATAGGAGTGACGGAAATCAGTGATGCGATAAGCATAGTGGTTTCCGAAGAGACGAGAATGGTTTCGGTTGCTTATATGGGTAAACTAAAAACGGACCTTGATGAAGAAGAACTTTCGGAATATTTAAAAAGTTTAATGCAGTAGTTTTTGGAGGGTATATGAGTAAAGACAAAAAGTACATCATGATTGGATTTGGGATTTCCTTTTTAATCCCTTTCATTATTTTTCTCTATACAATGGCACCTACGGTATCATTTTGGGATTGCGGCGAATTTATATCGGTAGCAACAACGTTAGGAATACCACATCCCCCCGGAACACCGCTTCAGGTACTCATCGGCAGGATATTTACAATGATTCCCTTTGGCGCGGAAAAAGCGTTTTGGATGAATTTTTACTCCATTTTGTCAACATCATTGGCTTCAGCGCTACTTTTCCTTGTTTTCGTAAGAGTAATTAGGGAAATAAAGGACCCGAATTCCGATTTGGAATGGTTAGCTACAATTGTTAGCGGAGCCGTTGCCGGAATAACCGCCGTTTTGCTATTTTCCGTATGGGATAATGCCGTGGAAGCTGAGGTTTACGGTCCGAGTCTTGTAATAATGACACTATCTTTATGGCTTGCAATAAAGTGGAAAGATAATATAGGGCATATGGGAAGCAAAAGGATGCTTCTTTTGATATTTTACCTTTCGGCTCTCAGCGTTGGCATTCATCTCATGCCTTTGCTCGTATTACCCGGAGTATTGTTGTATATTCTCATAATAAAACCGGATGACCTTCTTGATGCGAAGTTAATAACAGCTTCCGTTATACTGGTCTTTATCGGGATATCCACATATGCTTATCTGATAATAAGAGCTCGTTTGAATCCTTTCCTCAATATGGTTTCTCCTACGGATTTTCATAGGCTCTGGGATGTTTTTACACGTAAACAGTACGGTCCCCAATATTTAATTCCGAGAAAAACCGATTTTGCTGACGGTATGGGACCTCGTATTGGTACTATACCGGCTCTTCTTGAACAATACAAACTATATTTTAGATACTTTATGTGGCAACTTACACCGTGGCCCAGAGTGAATGCAAGCGGTATCATACCCGCACTGTCTGCAATTGCAAATTTCGGTTTTCTTTCCCTTGGTTTTTACGGTATGTATGAGCATTATAAGGAAAACAAGAAATCATTTGCACTCGTTTTTACCACATGGTTTTTCACAAGTATAGCTCTTGTATTTTATTTAAATTTAAAATATTCTCCATCCGACCCCAATCCTCTTCATCAACCGAGAGAGGTCAGGGAAAGAGATTATTTCTATGCACCGAGTTATTTTTTCTTTACATTTTATGTGGGATTTGCAATTTGGGATTTCCTCATGAGAATAATTAAAAACGGGAAAAAGAATTTCTACTATGGAGCCATTGGGCTCGCATGTCTTTTGCCTGTAATTCCTTTTGCAAGTAATATTCATGATCATCCGAACAGACATGGTAATTGGATAGCCGATTCGTACGGACATAATATGATATCATGCCCTGATCCCGGTAGCGTATTATTCACAAATGGAGATAATGACACGTATCCTCTTTGGTTTTACAGTTATGTAAAAAAATACAGGCTATTTATTCCC
>Ga0190303_1000631_pt1 | contig 14531 bp, 11 predicted proteins | sample 48700701_MG_FD_161672 | JGI IMG/M metagenome (GOLD analysis project Ga0190303, IMG submission 161672) | Hydrothermal vent sediment bacterial communities from Southern Trench, Guaymas Basin, Mexico - 4870-07-0-1_MG | ecosystem: Environmental > Aquatic > Marine > Hydrothermal vents > Sediment ...
GCTCATTATGCGCGGAGACCGTATTGGTATAGTAGGTGCCAATGGTGCGGGTAAATCGACCCTGTTGAAAATTATTCTGGGAGATCTTAAGCCGGATCAGGGTGAGGTGAAGCGCGGGACGGGTTTACAGCTGGCCTATTTCGATCAGTTGCGTGAACATCTGGATCCGGGAAAGAGTCTTCTGGAGAATATCTGTGGTGGACGTGAATATATCGAAATTAATGGCAAAAACCGTCATGCGGTGAGCTACCTGGGCGATTTTCTGTTTTCGCCGGATCGAATAAGAATGCCGGTCAAAGCGTTATCGGGTGGAGAGCAGAATCGCGCGATACTGGCCAAGCTGTTTAGCAAACCTGCGAATCTGCTGGTGTTGGATGAGCCTACCAATGATCTGGATATTGAGACCCTGGAGCTGCTGGAAGAGATACTTCTTGAATTCAAGGGTACATTGTTGCTGGTTAGCCACGATCGAAAATTTATGGACAACGTAGTGACCAGTATCCTTGTGCTGCCCGGTGATGGCGCGGTTGAGGAACATATTGGAGGTTATAGCGACTGGGCTGACAAGGGCGGTGTTTTAGGCATTAAAGACCAGCCGAGCTTTCCTGAAAAACTACCCTCTGATTCAACGGCAGTACAAAAATCTAAAGAAAAGGTCAAAGTCAAAAAATTATCCTATAAAGCTCAGCGTGAGCTGGAACAGTTGCCTGTGCTGATAGAAGCGCTGGAAGAGAAGCAGTCTAACCTTGAGAACTTGTCGAGCGCCCCGAATTTTTATCAACAGGAGCATTCTAAGGTCGCGCAACTGCTGGAGCAGTTATCCTCAATTCAGGAGCAGCTGGAAAAAGCTTATCGACGTTGGCAGGAGCTTGAGCCTGATTAGTTCTGATCGTTTACCTTTCCGATAGTCATCCAGAATGCTAGCGACTCTTGGTTGTTTATGATTAAAAACTAGTAACTGCATGATTTTTCTTAAAAAGAACCCCCCTTATTAAAGCAGGGAGCAACAATCCGTATGAGCACATTAGCCGACAAGTTACATATCATTACGGAGGAAAAACCAGTGAAGCCTGAGGCAGGCTGGTTAGTGATTAGCCTGGATTATGAAGAGCTGATTAATAGTAATTGCTCTGGATAGATTAGGAGGCAAGTGTTTCTGCCATCGATTCAATGGCCTGAAGATTATCACTCAGGTCATCAAGCAGGTTTTCAGTTTTTATCTCCGAAAGGTGTAGCTGCTCAAAAACAGTTGAGGGGTAATCCTGGGAAGTTGCGTCTCCAATTCCTATTCTGCCAAGCAGCGTATCATTTAGGTAGGTCAGAAGGTTGAGGATATGGTTATCACCCCGATAACTGGGGTTATGATGATGATGGATAACATCAATGACGGGTTTAGGCATTGACCAGGTGCGCATCAACCAGCCTCCTAGCTGGGAGTGATCGGTTCCGAAGGCGAAATTTTCTATTCGAATAACAGGTAAGCCAGGATTTGCCCTTGTGAGTTTGTCAAGATAATGAAACTCATCCGGAAATTGATGCCCCAGCAACAGGAAACCAATATTATGCAGTAGTGCAGCCAGCTGGATTTTTTTAGGATCAGGGCGACGCTCTAGGGGTATGTTCTGGCTTAATTTCAACATTAGATGGCTGCTGGCCAGTGCATGACGCCACTGCTCCGTCGACCCCAAAGGCCCCTCCTGAGGGGTTTTTAATGGTGACAAGGCGGTTAGCCCCATGACCAGATTTAAAACATAGTCGTAGCCAAGTACCCGGCTGATGGCATCCTGAACAGAGTATATTTTTCCTCGATAGCCATAAAGGGCAGAACCTGCCCAGCGGATTACCTGAGTGGTAAGGAGCGGGTCAAGCTCGATAACTTCAGCTAGTTTTTTAGCATCAGAAAGTGGGTCTGACGCAAGTGACATTACCCGGCGCCCAACCTCTGGAAGGGGCGGGAGTTCTTTGATGGTGCTGATCGACTGGCGCATCTCTGCGGGGGGCAAAAAGGCATCTAATGGGTTGCTAATGCTTTTGAGCGTCCAGTTTATGAGGTGTGGTTCCATCTCCATAGCTAGTGTGAGACCTTGTTGAGGTTGTAGCGCTTAAGTTTTCGGTAGAGCGTTCGCTCGCTAATATTCATCTCTTTGGCAACCGCTTTGCGGTGGCCGTCAAGTTTTGCTATCAGCCCGGAGATAAAATCAGCTTCAACCTGTTCGAGGGGGTTTAACTGGTCTGTGTTTGATTGGGTCGTTGATGTTAAGACTGATTGTTCGCAGATAGTTATTGATCTATCCGAAATAGTAGGCTGAATCTGAATGTCAGCATCATCAATGCACTGGTTGTCGCACAGTGCCGCAGCCAGTTGCATAATATTTCTGAGTTCCCGAATATTGCCTGGCCAGCTATGTTGCATTAATTTGATCAAGGCTTGCTTGTTTAGTTTGAAAGCGCAATGGTTAGCTTTGCTTATCTGATTTAATAGGTGATCACACAACAGCGGGATATCTTCTCGGCGATCCCTCAAAGGGGGTATCGAGACAGGAAAAACAGATAAACGGTAATAAAGATCTTCTCTAAACTGCCCCTGAGCAACCATTTTAGCAAGATCTCTGTGTGTTGCACAGATGATACGAACATCTGAATGATGCGTGGTTGTTCCACCAACGCGCCGAAACTGGCCGCTTTCCAATGCCCGCAGTAGTTTAGGCTGCTGGGAAAGTGGTAGCTCTCCAATCTCATCAAAAAACAGAGTGCCTTGATGAGCCAGCTGAAAAAGCCCTTTTTTGATACCCGCAGCACCGGTAAAAGCACCTTTTTCATGGCCAAATAGCTCACTTTCGAACAGCTCTTCACCGAGGCTGGTGCAGTCTACTACTACAAGTTCTCCCTTTGCCCTGTCTGAATGCTGATGGATAAACTCAGCCGCAAGTTCCTTCCCGGTTCCCGTTTCACCCAATAACAATGCCGGGGTTAGCGTATTGGCCGCTTTTTTAAGGGTTGTTTCGAGCGAGTTGAATACCGCTGATCTACCCAGCATCCGTGTCGGCTCTGATTGGCTGGAGGTGTAGGGTGCGGGAATAACTGATTCGCCTATGTAAAGTGAACCATCTGCATCGATGAGTGGGTAGCCTCGAACACGTAAATTGGTTTGTTTGCCACCTGATAGTTTGTGAGGATAGTGCCCCGCGTAGGGCTCAAGCGATTGAGCCAATTTATTATGTCGGCATTCACTGTTATCCAGACAGCAGGGTTGCCCAATGCATTCGGAGCGATCAAGTCCGAAATAGCGCTCCCATGCCTGGTTAACAGCGACCACATTTAGAGAGAGGTCAATCACCTTGAACGGCTGGTCGTGTGTCTCAAGTAGAGATTTCAGGTTAAATATTTTGTTATTCATTCAGTGTTATCGGTGCTGTTTTTCCAGGTGGCTGTCAGTTTAGTGCAGCATGACTGTCCTGAATGGCAGTCATGCTGACAGATCTGTCAGTTGTTTAAGTCAATTGTAGATGAAATATGAGGGAATAAAAGGGGTTTTATGATTGGCATGATGATTGCTAAATAAAGATTTAAGCATATTGATTTTAAATCTGGAATATAAAAAAGCGAAGGGAAGACAGATGAGGCCAGGAAATAAACTATTAGCAACTATTTTTGCTTTAACCTGTTCTGCGGGTACTCAAGCAATCACAATTGATGGTGGCTGGGCAGACTGGATTACGTTAAATGGCGTGGGTAGTGCAGATGACTGGATACCAAATGATCCTTCAGTGAAATATATGGTTGACGATCAAAGCGGTGGCAGTGGAGATTACCTTAATCCGGGCTACGGTGGCCAAGCCTTTGATGCCGAAGCTATATATGTAAAAAAAGATAGCTTGAATATCTATGTTGCCGTTATAACCGGGCGTAATCCCGATGCCACTGGTTGGCGCTGGGGCGATATCGCACTGGATTTTGGTCTGGATGGAACATATGAATATGGGCTTGTGACGCGAGGTGATTCTGAGGGAATTGGCCTAGCCGGAGAGATTTATCAGGTTGATGAATGGAATGTCGGGATCTGGGATGCTCCTGATGATCATAACCCCAACCCAACCACAGATTATGCGAATGAACACCCCACTTCAATACAGGCTGGAACGAAGCTTGGTAATGGAGGGTTTGCTCATTCACCGATGAATGCTGTTGTCGGGGTACTCGGCGGGGACCACTACTTTATGGAGGCCAGCATCCCGATCAGTATTCTTGATGCGCAGTATTTAACAGGTCCATTTATGGCGCATTGGACGATGGGTTGTGCGAATGACTGGGTAGAGGTTGATCCTCCTGGTGGTTCAGTTCCTGTGTCTGGCTCTCTTTCATTGTTTGGCCTGGGTTTGCTGGGGATGCTGGGTGCAAGGCGTAGGCAGATGATGTGATATCAGTGGCTATGCCTGGACAGGCTAGGGTGAGGGTGTGTTGTTTAAGTTTCGTAACCAACGTTCAAACTCCTGGGCCGTCATCGCTTGCCCCCAGAAAAACCCCTGCGCAAATTTACAATTAAGGTGCTTCAAAAAAGATAACTGTGCTTGGGTTTCGACACCTGTAGCAATCACCTCAATGCCCAGCTGATTCGCCATCGCCAGGATGGCGTTTATAATTGCTGCACTGTTGGGATCATCTGTTGCGTCCTGTACAAAGGATCGGTCCATCTTGATCATTTTGACAGGCAAAGTTTTCAGGTCGGTTAATGAAGAGTAGCCAATACCAAAATTGTCTAGCGCGATACAGATATTCGACTTGTTGAACTCCTGCAGCCTATCCCATGTTTTCTGATCCCTGTGTTTAAAGGTGTCTGCTGTAATCTCCAATACCAGTTGTTCGCACGGTAATTTTGTATCAGCGAAAATGCGATTAAAATTCTGTATGCTCTCGGGCTGTTTAAATTGAGAAGCTGATACATTGATCGATAACCAGTGAAGCGGCAACCCCTGGTTAATCCACTCTTTCATCTGTCGGGCACCCTGGTCTAAGACCCATTCACCAAGAGCTGGCATGATGCCAGTTTCTTCTGCAAAGGAGATGAAATCAATAGCCTTGAGTAGACCTTTTTGGGGGTGGTGCCAACGCAGTAGCGCTTCGACCCCCAGCCCGGTATTTTTTGTCAGGCTAATTATCGGCTGGTAAAATATTTCAAAGCGTTCGTTTTCCAGCGCCTCACGTAGGGAAAGTTCAAAATCGTACCTCTCCTGATCCTCCTGGCTCATTGCTGGTGCATAATAACGGAAGCAGTTATGGCCAGCAATTTTGGCACGGTACATTGCAATATCAGCGTTTTTCAATAACAGATCTACACGGGTACCATCGTCAGGGTAGATGGCGATGCCTATACTGCCAGTGATATAGCCTTTTTGATTGCCCAGAGTAAAGGGTTTTTTAAGGCATTCCAGTAGTTTTTCCGTAACTGGTCTAACATCACTAGCCAGCTCCAACTCCTGCAGAATGACGGTAAACTCGTCACCGCCAAAGCGAGCTACTGTATCCTCAGCACGCACGCAATCTTCCAGGCGTCTGGCGGTATCCTGTAATAATCGATCTCCGGCTTCGTGACCAAATTTGTCATTGATATGCTTAAAACGATCAAGATCAATAAATAGCAGAGCGGCCTTTTTTCTGTTCCGTGTCGCTTGGGTGATGGCCTGATTAAGACGATCCTGGAACAGAGTTCGGTTTGGCAGGTTTGTCAAAGAATCGAAATTGGCTTGATGCCAGATCTTGTCTTCAAACTGTTTGCGGTTGGTGATGTCGTTGAAAATGGTCACATAACCGGTCACCTGGTTGGCGCTGTCTTTTGATTGAGTAATCACTAGCCAGGCGGGAAAAGATTCACCGCTCTTGCGTTGCCCCCAGACCTCTCCCTGCCACTTTCCGTCTTTTCCTACCAGGTTGGAAAGTTCAGAGAACAGGTGAATATCCTGCTTGGTTGAATTTAGTATGTCAGAAGCTACCCCTAGAATTTCGGCCTCGTGATAACCGGTGATCGCAGTAAAGCTTGAGTTGACCTTAAGTACCCTGTGTTGGGTATCTGTTACCATAATAGCTTCGCCTGCACTTTCGAATACGACTGATGCGATACGGCGGCTTTCCTCAAATTCTTTGCGCAGCTGTATATCTTCCTTAACAGCCACAAAGTGGGTGATATCTCCTTGATGATTGGTTATGGGTGAGATCGACATGGACTCCCAGAAGAGGTCTCCATTTTTTCTTTTATTAACAAGCTCACCATGCCAGGTCTCTCCAGCGGTGATGGTGTCCCAAAGTTCTTCATAAAGTTGCGGTGAGTTGAGTCCAGACTTGACGATTCGCGGATTATTGCCGATCGCCTCCTCACTGGAGTAGCCGGATACAGCTTCAAATTTTGGATTCACAAACTGAATATTGCCTTCAATATCTGTGATCACAACAGAAACAGGGCTTTGTTCAATGGCGCGAGACAGCACCTGTAACCGATCCTGGTGTTGAGCCTGCTCAGTCACATTCTTATCTACGCCACGATAGCCGGACAGATGACCCTCATCATCAATAATGGGCGAACCGCTGGTGTGGGTATTTTGCGGGGTTCCATCCTTGTGCAATACAATATTGTCCAGATCACGAAAACTGCTCTTTTTAGAAAGGATATTTGCGAACGCTTTAGCCATTCTGATTGCTTCATCGGGGGGCATCAGGTCAAACGCTGTTCTTCCGATAATCTCTTCAGGCGTATAACCCAGAATGTCGAACACTTTACCGGAGGCAAAGGTGTAGCGCCCCTCGGTGTCTACTTCCCAGACCCAGTCGGCTGAGACATCGATAATATCACGGAAGCGTTTTTCACTGGCGCGCAGGCTGTTTTCTGTCTGTTTAAGCGTGGTGATGTCTGTCCAGCAGCCGACTATCTCCTGGAATTTTCCATTCGGTTTCTTTATGATCTGAAACTCGTCGCGGATCCAGGCATAGCCGCCATCTTTACGGCGAATTCGATATTCAGTTTTCCGGTATTTCTGGCCTTGGGGTATCTTCAGGTTTGATAAAACACGGTGTTTGTCATCAGGGTGTATATGTTGACTCCAAAAGTTTTTATCTTCTACTATCAGGCTGGACTCATACCCCAGTAGCTCGATGACATTGTCACTGACAAAGGAAACATGAGATCTGCTTTTGCCTCTGCCTTTGCGCGAAAAGCTGTAGATCACAGTAGGTGTTGCTGCTAAGAGAAATTTGAGCCGGTCATTGATCAGTTCAGTCAAATTTTATTCCCTTTTCAGTTCGGCGGTTCTACGCGCTATCAGGTCGCGCGACCGCAAAGGAGTTCTGGTAGACCGATAAACGGTAAAAGCTACCCGCGCGCTGATGATAATCCCAGGAACAGGTGGCGGAGAACTTCCTTATCCCCGCTATAGTATAGTCGTACTGAAGTCTTCGATTGGCGGGTTGGTATAGAATAAATGCTGATAAGTGTGCGTTATGCTATGCGTTTAGATTCTAAGATTCAGGGTTTAGCTGATCCTGGGGTGCTGTCCTTGTCCGATTCTGGCGGTGGGTTACCCGCTTCATCCAGTTCCAGGTCTTGATAATTGAGTTCAGGTATTTTTTGCCCGCAATAGTCACTCCCAAGGCCCTTGAGTGCATCACACATGCCGTTTATTTTAACATCTACAGCGTGTAGGTGGTCGAGCATGGCGTGCATCGCTTTGGCAACCGGATCCTCCATGTCGCGGCTGACTCCGTAGGCATCAAAGCCGATTTTTGCGGCCATGGCCTGGCGGCGTTTTCCATCGGTATCACCCTGGAGAATAACCCTGGCTGGAATTCCCACAGCGGTTGCACCGGCAGGAATATCTTTTGTTACAACGGCATTGGAGCCAATGCGAGCGCCTTCACCTACTTCGATGGGCCCTAGTACCTTGGCGCCAGCCCCAACAACAACACCCTTGGCCAGGGTAGGGTGCCTTTTACCCTTGTTCCATGAGGTTCCACCCAGTGTAACCCCGTGGTAAAGCGTCACATCATCCGCCACCTCTGCCGTTTCTCCGATCACCACACCCATTCCGTGATCGATGAAAAAACGCCTGCCAATTACAGCCCCTGGGTGAATCTCAATGCCGGTTATCCAGCGGCTAAAGCTGGAAATGGTTCGTGCCAGCCATTTCCAGTTTCTGTTCCACAGTCGATGGGAGAGCCTGTGTAGCAGCAGGGCATGAAAACCCGGGTAGTTAGTTAGAACCTCAAAAAAGGTCCTGGCCGCAGGGTCTCTGTCAAATACGCACTTGATATCTTCTTTTATACGCTCAAACATGTTGCTCACTCAAATGAATACAGGCAGTTCCAGCCGAAGTAAAAGGTTTGTTGTGCCGTTGCAGCCATTCTATTTTTATTTGCAGGTACTGTATAGGGTGGGGTTTTTTGGCATCTTCCCTGCTGATACAGGGATGGGTCTTATTTTAGATGTCTTTGAGTTGCCGTTAAAATACCCCTGAGAATGTTGACCTCAAGCATATCCGGCCTGCTTCTGAGATAGAGACGTTTAAGCCGGGTCATCAACTGTCGTGGGTTTTTGGGGTTTATTACTTTCAGCTGAGTCAAGGTTTCTTCCAGGTGTACAAAAAAGCGCTGAATCTCCTCAGTATCAGCGGTTCGCACATCCCAGTTAACTCCCCAGTCAGGGATATTTTTGGGTGTGCCCTCTTTCAGTGCTGCCATACGCAGCTCATAGCAGGCAACCTGCACCGCTGCCGCCAGGTTCAGAGAGCTATATTCCGGGTTGGAGGGGATCTGCAGATGGAAGTGGCAGCGTTGTAGTTCACTGTTGGTCAGCCCCCTGTCCTCCCGGCCGAACAGTATGGCAATTTCGTGGCCCTCAGGTTCATTGAAAATCGTCTCGGCGGTTTCTCTTGGGTCCATTACTGGCCAGGGGATGCTGCGATCTCTGGCGCTGGCACCTACAACCAGATTGCAGTCTGCAACGGCCTCATCGAGTGTTTTGCAGATTGTAGCATTGGTCAATATATCCAGCGCCGAAGCAGCCCGGTAACGAGCTCTGTCGTTGGGGAAATCTTTTGGCTCAACCAGATAGAGTCTGGAAAGCCCCATATTTTTGATGGCTCTGGCCGTTCCGCCGATATTGCCAGGGTGGGAGGTGTTGATCAGGACGATTCTGATATGATCGAGTGAGCGCATATTAAGGTCAGTAATTTATGATTTGCAATGTTGGTTTCTATGAGAACGTCCGGCTAGGGTAAGCCATCATGTTCGATGCCCTCCTTGGGCGGTAGCATCAGGTCTTCCCTGCTGATATTGAGCGCCAGCAATACATTGGCAGCCACATAGACCGATGAATAGGTTCCAACGATGACACCAATGCTAAGTGCAATGGCGAAGGCGTGGATCATCTCTCCACCAAACAGGAAAAGCGATATTAGCACCAGCAGGGTGGTGAGAGAGGTGATCAGTGTACGTGACAGCGTTTGGTTAAGTGATTTGTTGATGATCTCCAGTGGTGAACCCTTGCGCATCTTGCGGAAGTTTTCCCGGATCCGGTCAGACACTACGATGGTGTCGTTCAGCGAATAGCCAATGACGGCGAGTAGTGCAGCCAGAACGGTAAGATCAAAGTTCCACTGCATGATTGAAAAAATACCCAGTACAATCATTACATCGTGAACCAGGGCCACAACGGCCCCCAGAGAGAATTTCAGCTGGAATCTAAAGGCCACGTAAAGCATTACTATGCCTAGTGCCAGCAACATACCCAGGCCACCCTGCTCTCGCAGCTCTTCGCCGACCTGTGAGCCAACAAACTCAGAGCGGCGCAGCTCTACATCGTATTGGCCCGAGGCCGAAAGGCTGTTAAGGACTTCTTCGCCTACTTGCGGGCTGAAGCCTTGTGGAAGCCTTACCAACACCTCAGTATCGGCACCAAAATTCTGTACCACCGGATTTTCGTATCCGGCATCCTCCAGTAGGGTGCGGATCTTATTAAGATCTGCTGGTTGGCTGTAGCTGACCTCGATCAGGGTGCCACCAGTAAAGTCCAGGCCAAAGGCCAGTTGTTTGGCGACCAGTGAACCGATGGAAGCGATGACCAGAAATATGGACAGGGCCGCCGCAATTTTGCGTTTACCCATAAAGTCAAAATGGAAATCTTTTGCTGACATGCTTGCCCCGTTCAGATCAATAATTGCTTAATATTACGCCGACCGTAGCTCAGATTAACCATGGCGCGGGTGACTACTATTGCAGTAAACATTGATGTCAAAATGCCGATGGACAGGGTGATTGCAAACCCTTTTATCGGTCCGGTTCCCACCGCAAACAGAATAACTGCCACTAGCAGGGTGGTGATATTGGCATCAAAAATAGTTTCAAAGGCGCGCTCGTATCCGGCATGGATGGCTGATTGCACCGGCACCCCGTTTTTAAGCTCCTCCTTGATTCTGGAAAATATCAGTACGTTGGCGTCAACAGCCATCCCGATAGTCAGTACAATTCCGGCAATACCTGGCAGGGTTAGCGTTGCAGAAAGAATCGACATCACAGCGACCAGTAGCATCAGGTTCATTCCTAGCGCCAGATTGGCAAACAGACCAAATACCCGGTAGTAGATCAGCATAAAGGCAACAACCAGTAGCATGCCTATTTGAACTGAGGCGATACCCATATCGATGTTTTCCTGGCCCAGGCTGGGGCCGACTGTGCGTTCCTCCACAAAATAGATGGGTGCGGCGAGAGAGCCTGCCCTCAGCAGCAGGGCCAGCTCCGAGGATTCCTGGGGGTTATCCAGCCCGGTAATGCGAAAACGGTTGCCTAACGCTGTCTGGATTGTGGCCAGGCTAATGATGCCTTTTTCAACATACTTGTCCTGCTTCTCAACTAACTTGCCATCTACCTCAACCATTTTTTTACGGGATTTATGCTCAATAAACAGTACCGCCATGCGCCGTTTAACCGCATTGCGGGTCACCCGATTCATTAATTTCCCGCCCTTGGAGTCCAGGGTAATGTTGACTTCAGGCATTCCATTCTGGTCGTAGCCGGCGGCGGCATTGGACACACTGTTACCGGTAATAATGATATCTTTTTCTATCCGTGCGGTACGGGGTGTCCGGCTGGGGTCACGAAAATCAAAGGTCTCTGTTCTGGCGCCCAGTTCATCGGGTTGCGCCTCAAGCCGAAACTCCAGGTTTGCGGTGGCGCCGATGATACGTTTTGCCAGGGCGGTGTCCTGAATTCCGGGTAACTCCACCACGATTCTGTTTTGCCCCTGTCTTTGCACCAGTGGTTCGGCCACCCCCAGTTCGTTGACTCGGTTGCGCAGTGTGGTCAGGTTTTGCTTAATTGCGTAATCCTGAATGGCACTCAGTGTGCTTTCTGTCAAACGTAGCCGAATGTAGAAAGCCTCCTCCTTATCAATCAGGTCAAAACTGAACTCCCTGTAGTTGTCGCGTAGTAGGTTGTCGGCATTATCGCGTATCCCCGCGTCGGTGAACTTAACCTGAATGCTGCCGTCCTCCAGGGACTCAACCCTGCGAAAACGTAGTTTTTCTGTGCGCAGTAGGGATTTGATTTCACTAACATAAACTTCTGTACGCTGTTCAACTGCTTTAGCCATATCCACCTCCATCAGGAAGTGAACGCCGCCACGTAGATCTAGCCCCAGCTTCATGGGTGCGGCACCGATATTGACTAGCCATTCAGGGGTGGCTGGCGCCAGATTAAGGGCGATCATATAATCGTCCCCCAATGCCTGAGTTAATACACTTTTACCTTTTAGCTGAGTGGCGATGTCAGGAAAGCGGACCAGAATATTTTTTTCATTGAGTTGCGGAGTTGTAAAATCAACCCCCGCTTCTTCCAGTGCCTTGGCCACCTTTCGCAGCAGTAGCAACTCGACTGCAGTCGAGCTGTTGGCACCTGAAATTTGTACCGCCGGGTCATCTGGATAAAGATTGGGTGCGGCGTAGATACAGGCCAGCGTTAGCGCCAGAACAATAAGGATATATTTCCACGCAGGGAATTTGTTAAGCATTGAGAAACCTTTGACTTGCATGGGGGGCATTGCGCAGCCCCCACTTTTCCATTAGCTTGCCGGTCTAAACCGCTTTCAGTGTGCCCTTGGGTAATACGCTCGCAACTGCAGATTTTTGTACTTTTACCTCGATGTTCGGGCCGACTTCCAGGACTACGAAATTGTCTGTTACCTTGGTGACTTTTCCTGCAAGGCCTCCACCGCTTATGACCTCATCACCCTTGCTCAGGTTTTCCAGCAGACCGCGATGTTCCTTGGTTCGCTTGCTTTGTGGGCGCCAGATCATAAAGTAAAAAATGAGACCAAAAATCGCTAACATGATCAACGGTTCAAATCCGCTGCCCTGCATAGGAGCTGGATCGGCTGCCATCGCCTCGGGGATCAGAAAACTCATGCGTGTTATACTCCAGTTAATCAGTTGATTTTAGGTGTGGCCGTGACCTTTATCGTAGAAGGCCTCGACAAAAGCGCTCAATGTACCCTGTTCGATGCCTGTACGCAAACCCTTCATTAGATTTTGGTAATAGCGCAGATTATGGATCGTGGCCAGTTGTGAAAAAAGTATTTCCCGGCATTTATCCAGATGGTTCAGATAGGCTCGGCTAAAGTTCTGGCAGGTATAGCAATCACATGCGGAATCTAGCGGTGCATCGTCATTGCGAAACCTTGAGTTGCGTATTTTAATCACCCCTTCACTGGTAAACAGATGTCCGTTTCTGGCGTTTCGAGTGGGCATCACGCAATCAAACATATCAACACCCTTGAGCACCGCCTCTACAATATCTTCGGGTTTGCCAACCCCCATCAGGTAGCGTGGTTTATCGGTTGGCATCTGCGGCAGAATCTGTTCCAGAGTGGCCATCATCTCCCCCTTAGGTTCGCCCACCGAAAGGCCTCCGATCGCATAGCCATCAAAGCTGATATCAACCAGACCCTTGAGTGATTCGGTGCGTAACTGCGGGTACATTCCGCCCTGGATGATGCCAAAGAGCGCGGCAGGGTCATCGCCCTGCACCTGCTTGTGCGCAGTTTTGCTGCGCTGTGCCCAGCGCAGTGAGAGTTGCATCGATTGCTCGGCCTGCTCGAGCGTTGCGGGGTAGGGTGTGCAGTCATCAAAGATCATTACGATATCTGCACCAAGGTCAGCTTGTACCTGCATGGAACGCTCAGGGGTCAGAGATACTTTGCTGCCATCAACTGGCGACCTGAAGGTGACACCCTCTTCGGTTATCTTGCGCAGTTCCCCCAGGCTGAAAACCTGGAAACCACCAGAATCGGTGAGGATTGGTCCGGGCCAACCCATAAACTGTTGCAAGCCCCCCTGCGCTTTTATCGTTTGTTCGCCGGGGCGCAGCATCAGGTGAAAAGTATTGCCGAGAATAATCTGGGCACCGATGGCTTCAATGTCTCGGGGTAACATACCCTTGACAGTGCCATAGGTGCCAACGGGCATAAACGCGGGTGTTTCAACGCTGCCCCGGGCAAAGTTCAGTGTGCCGCGCCTTGCCTGGCCATCAGTTTTGTGTAGTGCAAAATCCATGTGAGGCATGGTTAGATCCGCCGGATTGTTGTTGCAGGGGTAATAAACATGGCATCGCCATAACTAAAGAAACGGTAGCGCTGGGCAATGGCCTCAGCATAGGCCTTAAAAACATGTTTGTGTGTGGCAAAAGCTGAAACAAGCATTAGCAGGGTTGATTCGGGTAGGTGAAAGTTGGTGATCATCGCGTCGACGCAGCGAAAACGGTAACCAGGATAGATGAAAATATCAGTATCTCCCTGGTAGCCGTGTAGCTCCAGACCCGCCTCCTCAGCTTTCATTGCTGCTGTTTCAAGGCTGCGTACGGCGGTGGTCCCCACTGCAATAACTCGACCTCCCTTGGCTCGGGTGGTTCGGATCAGGTCGCACAGTGGATCGCTCACCTCAAGGTATTCGCTATGCATCTGGTGCTCTTCGATATGGGCTGCCCTGACAGGCTGGTATGTTCCAGCGCCAACATGCAGCGTCACCTGTGCTGTATGTATCCCCCGGTTTTCAAATTCTGCCATAATAGCCTGATTAAAATGCAGCCCGGCGGTAGGTGCTGCCACCGCTCCAGGGCGCTCGGCAAATATTGTTTGGTAGCGCTCCTTGTCTAGCGCCTGATCAGCTCTTTCGATGTAGGGGGGCAGGGGGATATGACCAAACTTCTCAAGCAATGCGTGAAGGTCGCCACTGGGATAGTTAATATAAAAAAAGCTTTGTTCGCGGCTGCTGATCTCAAGCCAGTTGCCTTGGCCGATCTGTATCCGTGAACCGGGCTTTGGTGATTTGCTGGCGCGAATTTGTGCGATCGCCTGTTGCGGGTTGATAATGCGTTCGATCAGCACTTCTACCTTTCCCCCAGTCTCCTTATGCCCGTACAGGCGTGCCGGAATAACTCTGGTATTATTAAAGACCAGCAGATCGTCCCGCCTTAGTAGATCAGGCAGAGATTTGAAGAGG
>Ga0190303_1000633_pt1 | contig 14494 bp, 14 predicted proteins | sample 48700701_MG_FD_161672 | JGI IMG/M metagenome (GOLD analysis project Ga0190303, IMG submission 161672) | Hydrothermal vent sediment bacterial communities from Southern Trench, Guaymas Basin, Mexico - 4870-07-0-1_MG | ecosystem: Environmental > Aquatic > Marine > Hydrothermal vents > Sediment ...
AGAATAACCGCGGTGGTAAAGATTTGGTATAAATCCTGAATGGTCTAGATGGGCATGAGACAAAAGCATGGCATCCAAATTCAAATTCACTTTGAGGGGTATTTTTGGCTCACGGAGAGGACCTTCCGCCTGAGAAACTATCTTGATTCCATAATCCATTAAGACTCTCTCTGTCCCCGTGTCTAATACTACACCAGACCTTCCAACTTCTCTTGCTCCGCCAAGAAATTTTAGATTCATATGGAATTATTGAATAAATTATAATATAAATATGATTCAAAATTGAGAAATTTAAATAATGAAAAAACAAACTATTTATATGAAAATTGAAGAAAGAGTAAAGCTCATCAAGGAAGTGGGAGAAGAAATAATTACAGAGGAAGAACTCATTAAACTCTTGGAAGAAAAGAATCGTCCAATAGCTTATGATGGATTTGAACCCTCGGGGAATGTTCATATTGCACAGGGTCTCTTAAGAGCCATAAACATAAACAAGATGATAAAAGCTGGCTGCAAGTTTAAAATGCTCGTCGCAGATTGGCATGCATGGGCAAACAATAAGCTTGGCGGAGACCTCGAAAAAATACAGACAGCTGGAAAATATTTTATAGAAGTTTGGAAAGCGTGTGGGCTAAAAACCAAAGACGTCGAATTCATCTGGTCAAAAGATATTGTTGGAGACAAAAATTACTGGAAAATTGTTATGGATGTGGCAAGAGAAAACACTGTGAAAAGAATAATAAGATGCGCACAGATAATGGGAAGGCAGGAATCTGAAAACCTTTCTGCTTCCCAGATATTATACCCATGCATGCAGACAGCAGATATCTTTTATTTGAAAGCAGATATAGCACAACTCGGCATGGATCAAAGAAAGGTAAATGTGCTTGCAAGAGAAATTGGGGGAAAAATTGGGTTTTGGAAACCAGTTGTAGTATCACACCACATGCTGATGGGTCTAAGCAAGCCCCCTAAAAGTGAAAATACTGTGGAAAGAGCTATAGAAATGAAAATGTCGAAATCAAAACCGGAAACAGCAATATTTATGACTGACTCTGAAGATGATATAAAAAGAAAAATAAACAAGGCATATTGCCCAGAGAAACAAATCATTGACAATCCAATACTTGAATATTGCAAATACATAATATTTGAAAAATTTGGCTCAATGAAAATAGAAAGGCCCGAAGAATTCGGTGGCGATATAGAAATAAAGAGTTATGAAGAACTTGAAAAGCTTTATCAAAATGGGGAATTGCATCCACTAGACCTGAAAAAATCTGTTGCGTTTTATTTGAACGAATCACTGAAACCAATAAGAAAACACTTCAAAAACGGTGAAGCAAAAGAGCTGTACGAAGAAGTTAAAAAAATGAAAATAACAAGGTAGTTTCATGCTTGATATAAACATTATAAGAGAGAATCCAAATGCAGTTAAAGAAAACCTAAAGAGAAGGAACAATCCTGAATATATTGAACTCTTAGATGAACTTATAAAAAAAGATAAGGAATGGAGAAAACTGGTTTCAGAAAACCAAGAGCTTAGGCACAAAAGAAATGAGTTGAGCAAGAAAATAGGGGAAATTAAATCCAAAGGCAAAAACGCCTCCAAAGAAATGAAAGAAGTTGCAAACATACCAAAAAAAATAAAAGATAACGATGAAAAAATTGAAAAGCTTCAGAAAAGGATTCAAGTTCTGCTCTTCAAAATACCAAACCTCATTCACGAATCTGTACCTATAGGAAAAGATGAAAATGACAACGTAGAAATCAGAAGGTGGGGAAAAGAGCCTAAATTTGACTTCAAACCAAAAAGCCACCTGGAAATTGGAGGAAAGGCAATAGATTTTGAATCAGGTGCAAAAGCATCTGGAAGCGGGTTTGTTTATCTAAAGGGTGATATGGTGCTCTTAGATTTAGCACTGCAGAGATTTGCAATAGATTTCTTAACCAAAAAAGGTTTCACACTTGTTGAACCCCCATACATGGTAAACCAAAGGACATACAACTCAATGATAGGAGACCCGTTTGAATTTTCTGAAGCTGGATATAAGCTGGACGGAGAAGAACTTTATCTTATACCAACGGCAGAGTATCCTCTTGGAGGCATGTATATCGACAAAACCTTACTGAAGAGTGAACTCCCTATGAAATTGGCTGGCGTCTCACCTGCATTCAGAAGGGAGGTTGGAACGCATGGAAAATATGCCAAGGGCCTCTTTAGGATGCATCAGTTCAACAAAGTGGAACAGTTTATAATTTGTTTACCCGAAGAATCATGGGATTTTCTTGAGGAGCTGCAAAAAAACTCTGAAGAGATGTACAAAAAACTTGGCTTATACTTCAGGGTTGTGAATGTATGCACTGGAGACATAGGGAAAAAACAATCAAAGCAATATGACATAGAAGCATGGATGGCTGATGGAAAATTCAGGGAAATAGGTTCAAACTCAAATTGCACTGACTACCAGGCAAGAAGACTAAATCTTAGATATAGGGAAAAGGAAGGGCAACCACCAAAGGGATTTGTCCACATACTAAACAATACAGCCATAGCAACATCCAGAACTATGATAGCTATTTTGGAACAGTATCAGCAAAAAGACGGCTCTGTTAAAATACCAAAAGTTTTACAGCCATATATGAATGGAAAGAAATTTTTGAAGTTTTATTAATTATAAAAAATAAAAGTTTTCTATGAAAGTTTTTAACGAAATTATCAGGCAGTCACTTCCTGTTTTGTTTATATGCATATTCGGGGAAATACTTGCCGGAGTTTTTCTTATGAATATTGAAAATTACCTGAATGTGCTCCCTGGAATACTAATACTTGTTCCTGCAGTAATGGGAACAAGAGGAAATATTCTTGGGACAGTATCAACAAGATTAACATCTGCACTTCACCTTGGTTCAATATATCCAAGAATCAGGAAAAACCCATTATTGAAAACAAACATAAAAGCTGGTGTTTTATTGAGTATTTTAATATCATTAATAACTGGGATAGCGGCCCATTTTGCATGCTTGGGGTTAGGATTTCAAAGTATGGGAATCCTTAAATTTGCATTTATATCATTGATGGCAGGGTTTCTATCAGATTTCTCACTTATAATATTGTCTGTGTTTATCTGTTTTGTTTCATTCAGAAGAAACGTAGACCCGGACAACATAATAATACCTACAATAACTACAATAAGCGACTTTACATCAATTTTTTTCCTGCTGATGTCCGTGTACATTGTGCAAGCAATTTAAAAATTATTTAAATAAATCAGATAATAAAATATTATAGCGTGAAATAATATGGGGAAAAACGTAAAAGAACTTTTGGAAGAACTAAAAAATGTTTCTGAACTAATGCTGGATTTGGCTTATTCTGCAGTATTTTTAAAAAATAGAGAAATAGCAAAAGAAGTTATGATACTATATGAAAGAGTTGAAGACCTTGAAGAAGAGTTGTATATGCACCTTTTTGCAATCTCAAATAAAATGTCTAAAAAATTAATATCACTCATAGAACTTGTTGAAACATCTAAAACCGTTGCATCTGCAGCAAAAAACCTTGCCGAATTAGTCCTGGACAACAAATTACTTCATCCTGTAATCAAAGATGCCCTAAAAGAAACAGACGAGTCAATAACAAAAAACAAAGTCTCAAAAAATTCGATACTGGCAAACAAAACCATTGGTGAATTGAAGTTAAGGAGCAATACAGGAATAGACATAATAGCAATAAGAAGAAAAAACAAAAAATGGGTGTTTGACCCCCACAAGAACACAAGAATCCGGGCGGGGGATGTAATGATCTCGGTTGGGACAGCAGAAAGCTGCAAAAAAGCTAAAAAGATAGCAAATGGCGAAATTAAAGAGCTATAAAGATTTAAATCAATCCGCCTTTTTCTATTAGTAGGATAATTATGGTAACGTTAATAATATCAGAAAAACCAAAAGCATCTGAAAGAATAGCTAATGCCCTTGCCGATGGAACAGTTGAAAAAAAGAAAAGCGGGAAGGCAATATGGTTTGAAATAGAAATTAATGGAGAAAAACATCTTGTAGTTCCTGCAGTCGGCCACCTGTTCACCTTAAAACAAAAAAACAACGAAAAATGGACATACCCTATATTTGAAACCAAATGGGTCCCGTCATTTGAAGCCAGCAAAAGTTCATCTTTCTCAAAACCTTACTTCAAAAATTTTGAAAAATTAAGCAAGATTGCAGACAATTTCATAATTGCAACTGACTATGACTCTGAAGGATCAGTTATTGGCTACAATATATTAAGGTTCATATGCAAAAGTGAAAATGCAAAGAGAATGAAATTCTCCACACTAACTTCATCAGAACTTGAAGAATCCTACAAAAATATATCCGAGCTGGACTTTCCACAGATAAATGCCGGTATAGTCAGGCACAAACTTGACTGGCTATATGGCATTAACACGTCAAGAGCGCTGACGCTCTCTATTAAAAATTACAAAAACTATTTCAAAGTTCTAAGCACAGGAAGAGTTCAGGGGCCAACATTGAAAATTATAGCCAAAAAAGAGGATGAAATAAGAAAATTCGTTCCCCAGACATACTGGGAAATAGAAGCTGAACTGAAAACAAAAAATGGGGAAAAAATATTGGCGCAGCACAAGGAGGGAAAAATATGGGACAAAGATACTGCTCTGAAAATACAAGAAAATTGCGGAAAAGAAGCAAAAGTCAAAAACATTACAAAAAAAGAATTCAAGCAAAACCCGCCCTTTCCATTTGATTTGACAACCCTTCAAACAGAAGCATATTCATCATTTGGGTTTTCACCAACACAGACATTAAGCCTGGCGCAAAGCCTTTACGAATCCGGATTAATATCATACCCGAGAACATCAAGTCAGAAACTGCCCGAAAAAATAGGATATAAGAATATAATAAAGAAATTAAGCAACCAAAGAGAATACAAAGACCTTGCAGAAAAACTCTTGAAAATGAAGCTGAAACCAAATGAAGGAAAAAAAGATGACCCTGCACATCCGAGCATATTTCCAACCGGTGAAAAGCCAAAAGAATTGACAGCCCAAGAAAAAAAATTATATGATTTGATTGTGAAAAGGTTTTTTGCTGTTTTTGGAAAACCAGCAATAAGGGAAGTTGTTGATGTCATCTTTGACATAAGCAATGAGAACTTCTTATCAAAAGGGAAAAGAACCGTTGAAAAGAACTGGATTGAATTCTATGAAAAATACGTAAAATATGAGGAGCAAATTCTTCCCCAGTTGAAAATAGGCGACACCTTGGATGTCATTAAAATTAAGATGCCTGAGAAAGAAACGCAGCCGCCAAAGAGATACAATGAGGCATCTCTTGTAAGAAAGCTTGAAAAAATGAACCTGGGAACAAAAGCAACAAGAGCCAGTATAATAAAAACCTTGTTTGACAGGGGATACATAAAGGATAAGAAGATATCAATAACCGAACTCGGCCTGGCTGTTATCAAGACATTGGAAAAATATTGCCCTGAAATACTGTCTGAGGAGTTAACAAGAAAATTTGAAGATGAAATGAAAGAAGTTGAAGAGGGTAAAATTGAAAAGGAAATGGTTATAGAAGATGCCAAGAAAACTCTTAAAAAAATATTGGAGAAGTTCAAAGAAAATGAAGCAAAGATTGGAAAAGAACTTTATGAAGCAGTTGTCGAAACCAGAAACAATTCTTACATAGTTGGAAAATGTCCTGAATGCGGAAGAAATTTGAGAATAATAAAATCAAGGAAAACCGGGAAGAGGTTTATTGGCTGCGAGGGGTATTCAGATGGATGCCGTGTGTCATTTCCACTCCCGCAGTATGGGAAGATAGAGCTTGCTGGTGAATGTAAGGAATGCGGAATGCCCAAAATAAAACTGATAAGAAAAGGCAAGAGACCGTGGGTTTTCTGCATAAACCCTGATTGTCCAAGCAAGAAGGACTGGAAGAAAAAAGAAACACACTAAAATATTGGCCTTCAGAGAATTTAAAACTAATCCAAATATTTTATATTTAAGTTACTACAAACAATAGTCGGGTTTTGTGGAACTCAAAGAAGTTAAGATAACAAATGCTTCTGGTATTTATTCTTCTTCTTTTCATTCTTTAGAGAGCTGGATAAAATCTGGTGTTGATGGCATTGTTCTAAAGACGTCTACTTATAGACCAAGAGAAGGATATGTTTCTCCGAATGTAGCCATAGACGGTGAAAAAGTTGTCCAAGCCATGGGCCTTCCGAATCCTGGTTTCAAAAAGATGGGTAAAATTGCCGAGATTATAAAAGAAAAAAATCCTGATGTTTTTGTTATAGCGTCCCTTACCAGCGGGGATAAAACAGAATTAACTGAAATGGTGAAATACCTCGAAAAATATACAGACGCACTGGAATACAACATATCGTGCCCCCATGCTAAGGGTCTCGGAAGCGCAATAGGATATGATTTTGAATTGCTTGAAGACATGTGTGAAACTATTTTCGATAACACCGACAAGCCATTTGGGCTTAAAATGCCATACTATCCTACAGACGAACTTCTGAGAAAATGTGTTGAGTCATCGGAAAAGGCTGATTTCTATACAAACATAAACTCCGTAGGAAAAGCAATGATGATGGGAAAAGATTTTGGAGTGTCAAACAAATTAGGCGGGCTTTCAGGGCCTGCGATAAAGCCGTTGGCAATAGGTCAAGTGTACAGGACCAGAAAATTAACTAACAAACAAATATTTGGATGCGGGGGTATTAGAGATAGAAAAGATGTAGCCGAGTTTTTGAAGGCTGGCGCTGACAGTATTCAGCTTGGGTCTGGGATTCTTTACTACCAGTCTAGGAGCAACTTTGTAAAAGAAGCTAGGATTGGATTTAACTATAAACTAAAAAATTATTTTGAAAATATTGGTAAATGGGAATAAACTTTATAAAACTTAAAGTAGAAACTAAACACAGGGGTGGAATGATGAATAATTTTGCTGACGTGTTGATAGACAAAATAAATGAAAAACAAAATCCTTCTGTTGTCGGATTGGATCCGAGATTTAATAAAATACCTAAATTTATTGTAGATGAAATGATTGGTAAATTTGGAAAAAACTTTCAAGCAATCGGTATGAGTTTTTTTGAGTTTAACAAAGGAATAATAAATGCTGTCAAAGATATTGTTCCTGCTGTAAAACCACAAATGGCATTTTACGAACAGTATGGACTCTACGGAGTTAAAGCATTTGAAGACACTGTCAGATATGCAAAATCTAAAGGACTCATAGTTATAGAAGATGCAAAAAGAAATGATATAGGAAGCACCGCACAGGCATATTCAGATGGACATATTGGTATGGTAGATTCCTTTGATGGTAAAGAAAAATCTTTTGACGTTGACTGCATAACAGTTAATCCATACCTGGGTTCGGATGGAATAAAACCATTCATAGAATCTATAAAGAACTATGGCAAAGGTATATTTGTTTTAGTAAAGACTTCTAATCCATCTTCAGGAGAATTTCAGGATGTTGTAACAGAAAATGGTGTGAGGAATTATATAATAGTTGCTCATAATGTAAACAAATGGTGTGATGAAACGATAGGAAGCAGTGGCTATGGATCTGTTGGCGCAGTTGTTGGTGCAACATATCCAAAACAAGCAGAAGAACTAAGAAAAATTATGCCAAAATCAATTTTCCTAGTGCCTGGATATGGTGCGCAGGGAGGTAGCGCCAAAGATATTCTACCATGCTTTAACAAAGATGGATTGGGGGCAATTGTAAATTCATCCAGAGGCATCATTTTCGCTTATGAAAAAAATGGTAGGCCAGAAGACTTTGAGAATGCTTCACAGGAAGCTGCATTAAAAATGAAAGATGACATAAACAATGCCCTAAAAGAAGCTGGTATATGGAGATGGTAAAAATGGATGAAAAACTAATTAAAACTTTGATAGAAAAAAATGTCCTAAGGTTTGGAGAATTTAAATTAAAATCAGGAAGAATTAGCCCATATTTTTTTAATTCGGGAAATATTGATTCAGGAAAAGCTCTTTCAGTCATAGGAGAAGCTTGCGCCGATGCTATAGTAAAAAATAAAATAGACTTTGATGTAATATTTGGTCCTGCATACAAAGGTATATCTCTTGGAGCAGCTATAGCTAAAACACTTTACGAGAAGTATAATATAGAAAAAAGATTTGTTTTTGATAGAAAAGAAGCTAAAGAATACGGAGATATGAAAGATAGAATGATAATTGGTAATTTAAAAGAAAATGATAAAATTCTTATAATAGATGATGTAGTGACAACAGGCCTTACTAAATTTGAAACTATTGAAAAGCTAAAATCTCTAGGATTAAATCTAGATTTTGTGGGCTTATTGATATTATTTGACAGACAGGAAAAAATGGAAAGTGGCAAAAGTGCAACTGAAGAATTGCAAAAAAGGGGATTAAATATATTCTCATTGCTCAAAGCAAGGGACGTCTTTGAATTTTTAAGAAATAAAGAAATTGATGGAAACATATACATAAATGAAGAAATATACAAAAAATTTCAAAAATACTTTGAAGAACATGGAATCTCAAACAGGATGCACTAGTTTTTTCAATTCTTCCGCAAGCAATTTCTTTCTGACATCAGGATTTCTCTTTTCATCTAAATAAATATCATTACAAGAGATGAATACTGGATAATAGTTTGGATATGGAAGTGAATTTATGAGTTTCAAAAAAGACATAAAATCACCGAAATAATCTGATGAAACTATTCCCCTTTCAGTTTTTTTGTCAACTGCAAGAGGTGATCCAAATTTATTCTGTGGAGCTTCTATTAAAAACTCTGGAGGAGAGCTCTCTCCTTCCCATACATCACCATCGAGACCTATTGGACCCCTTCCCCAAAAATTAACGCTGTATATGTCAACAATTCTGTCTTCGGCCGTTATGTTCATCTCATCAATCGTGTCTTTGATTACAGGATTTGGATGAAAATCTAAAAACGGTTGTCTCCTTTTTTCTCTTATGAATGCTATGTTTTTTTCATCCTTTAAATCTTCAAATACTAATTCCCCCACATCATAAGCCAGGTTTTTTCCATCATCTTTAAATGATAATTCTGTACCGTATACAACTAAAACTTTCATAACATATGTATGGGGAGAAAAACTTAAATACTTAAAACAAACCAATCTTCTTAATTGGCTCTATGCCGCTCTCTGTTATCTGGAAGTGTATTTCCCTTCCTTCTGGAAGAGACCTGTGCTTCCTTAATACAGCCAGCCTTTTTCCCTTGCCTGTTTTTATCAATTCTATGAGGCACTTGGACCAATACTTGCTTATATCCCTAGAAACCAATTCTATGTTGTTTTTTTCAAAATCAGAATAAACTTGATTCGTTATTAAAACCGGAATGTCTTTCTCTCTAGATATTTTTGAGAGTATTCTCAACTGATTCGCAAGTTTCCTGTTTACCTCTTGAATCTTATCGCCGCTCAATTCCAATCTGTACAGATTCACCAGGGAATCCAGAACTATCAGACCAGTATTGTCAAGCATTTTTTCCAATCCCTTTATAGCATTATCCTGTTCCTCAAAGCTTTTTGGCTCTATAACAATAATGTTCTTTGAAACTTTTTCAAAGTTCTTCGTCATCTGAGACAATCTTTCAACACTAAATCCTCCCTCGGTGTCTATGAATATGGCTTTCTTGCCGTTTTCCACACAGGAAATAGACGCCAGAATAGAAATGTTAGTTTTTCCAGAACCGGCGGGACCGTAAACATTTGTCAGAGACTGGTATTCTATCCCACCATCAAGCAGATCATCTATTGGCTTGCAACCAGAGGAAAGGCGCCTGTTTTTCATTCTAACACCATATTTATATTGTTGTTATACCTTTAAGTATATTATTGAAATTTTTATTAAGAAGCCACTAAATTATAATATGCTCTCTAAAAAGAAAGAAAAATTCGAGCCACTTGGAGAAGTAGATGTAAGCAAACTTCAGCCATTGGTAGATCTAGACAATATTGAAGAACTAAAGACTAAAAGAGAAACATACGAGATTATACTCAAAATGAAAGAAAGAGAGAGAAAATATTATAAAATATTTTTGTTATTGATTATAATGAATCTGATTCTAACTGGAATAGTGGTTTATTTGGGAATCGTAAGAATTGTATAAACAGTTAACTTTAAATACTAGTTGTGCGAATAATGTTTTTTAGTTTAAATAAACACTAAAAGTGATACTATGAAAATAAAAATCAGAAAAAACGAGAAAACAGCAATCTTAATCAGTTTCAGCACACACTCCGAGAAATTTAAATCAAACTACGAGAGAAACAAGTTTTTTCGTGGCTTGTATGGTTGGACACAAACAATAAAGGGAGAATCATGTGAATATAGATACAAGAGAGAGGGTTTACTCAACGAAATACCACACATAAAAGTTGATAACTCCGTATTCATAGTAGCTTTAAAAGAAATGAAGAAAATCATAAATTACATGAAAGAATGGGAAAATAAAATAGATTATGATTTTTTCAAAGTGATGCTTGACGATGACAGATATAGAAAATTGGAAAAAAAGGTAGAGGGTGATTAAGATGATTGGAAGGAAAAAAGATAAGGTTGACTTAAAATTAAAGGTTGGTGAATTAACCAGCCGTGATGAATATGGAAAAGGTATTGCCAGAATAGACAGCAAGATTATGAAAAAACTTGGAATAAAGGAAGGCGATATAATAGAAATAGAAGGCAAAAACAAGACTGGTGTTATTGCTGTCAGGCCATACCCAAATGATATAGGGCTTGATATAATTAGAATCGATGGGTTGGTAAGGAGAAACGTCGGCGCTGGTATAGGCGACTTGATAAAAGTAAGAAAAGCTGATGTTAAAGAAGCAAAGCATGTAGTTGTTGCCCCTGCACAGAGCGGTATAACACTTCATATGCATCCAGAATTTTTAAAGAAAAATCTATACATGAGGCCAATGACAAAGGGTGATATTTTCGTTCCATCGTCTGTTGTAAGCAGAAGATCTGTGGACCCCTTTGAAGAAATATTCAAAAGCTTTGGTATAGATGTAGAGATGATGACACCATTCGGAAGTTTTGGAAGCGAGGTTAAGATGATCGTTATTAAAACAGTTCCAGATGGGATAGTAAGAATCACAGAAGACACTGAAATAGAAATAAAACCACAGACTGTAAAAATAGAAGAGACAAAACTTCCAACGGTAACATATGAAGACATTGGTGGACTACATGAAGAAATCAAGAAAGTCAGGGAGATGATAGAACTTCCGTTGAAACATCCGGAATTATTTGAAAGACTTGGTGTCGAGCCGCCAAAGGGCGTGCTGCTTCATGGTCCTCCAGGAACTGGAAAAACACTTCTGGCAAAGGCTGTAGCAAATGAAGCCGGGGCACATTTTATTTCATTGGCAGGTCCGGAGATAATGAGCAAATGGTATGGACAATCAGAAGAAAATTTAAGAAAAGTCTTTGATGAAGCGCAAAAAAATGCGCCGTCAATCATTTTCATAGACGAGATAGATTCCTTGGCACCAAAAAGAGAAGAGACGCATGGAGAAGTTGAGAGAAGAGTGGTTTCACAGCTGTTGACCCTTATGGATGGTTTGGAGAGCAGGGGAAAGGTAATAGTAATTGCAGCAACAAACAGAGTTAATGCACTGGACCCTGCTCTGAGAAGGCCTGGAAGGTTTGACAGAGAAATCGAGATAGGGGTGCCAAACAAGGAAGGAAGGAAGGAGGTTCTAGAGATACATACAAGGCATATGCCTTTATCAAGAGATGTTAACCTTGACGAACTCGCAGAAGTAACATATGGGTTCGTAGGTGCAGACCTGGAAGCACTTTGCAAAGAAGCAGCAATGCACGTGTTGAGAAGAGTGATTCCAGAAATGTCAGGTCTCGAGGAAAACAAGGAAATACCTGAAGAGATACTTAAGAAACTAAAGGTAACAAAAAAAGACTTTGAGTATGCAATGAAAATCGTGCAGCCATCCGCAATGAGAGAAGTCCTTGTTGAAGTCCCAAAGGTAACATGGAATGATGTTGGTGGACTCAAAGAAGTTAAAGATAAATTAAAGGAATCTGTGGAATGGCCTTTGAAACATCCCGATTCGTTTGAGAGAATGGGAATAAAACCTGCAAGGGGCATATTGCTCTATGGTCCTCCGGGAACTGGAAAAACACTTCTGGCAAAGGCTGTAGCAAACGAAAGCAATTCGAATTTCATTTCAATAAAGGGTCCCGAACTTCTGTCAAAATGGGTCGGGGAATCTGAGAGATTGGTCAGGGAAATATTCAAAAAAGCAAAGCAAGTCTCTCCATCAATAATATTCTTTGATGAAATAGATTCCCTCGCAACTGCAAGAAACATATCTTCAAGCAGCAATCGTGTGGGAGAAAGAGTTGTATCTCAACTACTTGGCGAGATAAGTGGCCTGGAAGAACTAAATGACGTTGTTGTAATTGCAGCAACAAACAGGCCTGATATGATAGACCCTGCACTGTTGAGACCTGGAAGATTTGACAGGCAAATACTGGTCCCGGCACCGGATGAAAAATCCAGAATAAAGATATTTGAAATCCACACGAAAAAAATGCCGTTGTACAAAGTTAACTTGAAGAAACTGGCAAAAATGACGGAAGGATACAGCGGAGCAGACATAGAAGCTATATGCAGGGAAGCTGCATTGAACGCTATGAGAGAAGACATAAAGGCTAAAAAAGTAACTATGAAGCATTTCGAAAAGGCGCTAAAGGAAATCACTCCGTCCATAACAAAGGAAATGATAAAATACTACAAAGAAATAGATATGAAATCAAAAGGAATAGAAGACAGAATGAGATATGTGGGTTAAGCCAACCCACTTTTTTATTTTTTTAAATTGTTGTAATTTCTGGATTATCTTTAACTATAACTGTATGTTCCATTTGAGCAACGTAGCCGTTTTTTATTTCTCTAAGGACGGGATACTCATAGAGAGAACCGTTTTGAACCAACTGCCTTAGGATTAAGTTAAGTTTTATTGGCGTCAATCCTGAAACTTTTCCAATAAGCCATCTCTTTGTGAAGGGAAGAGTATGAAAATCTTCTCTAGCAACAGCAAGTATTTTTCTGCTCTCTGAAAATCTTACTGGTCTATCTGCAAGAAACCTGTATATGAAAACTTTATTTGTTTCCATTATTTTTCCAGCGCCATCTGTAGAAAACGGCTCAATAGCAAAAACCTCACCCTCCTTCAACTGATAATCTATTGGAGACCTTACGTTGGGAAACTCTATTCTTGCATGAAGCTTGTATCTCTCTAAGCCATGTCCCGTCAGGTTCATCACAGGATTAAAGCCATGGCTTTTTATTGTATCTTCTATAACTCCAGAAATCTCTGAAACATTATTCCCAGGGACCATCATCTTTAGAGCATTTTGAAGTGCCTCTTCAGACGCTTTTATCATATCTTCTTTTCCGGAATTCAGGGAAATTGTTTTTGCACTGTCTGCTATATAGCCATCAACCTGAACACCTATATCAAGCTTGATGAGATCCCCATCACTAAAAACGCGAGTATCATTTATATCGGCAGTGTCATGTGCGGCATTCTGGTTTATTGAAACATTTACTGGAAAAGCAAATTCTCCGCCTAGTTTCTTTATCCTCTCTTCAACTTTTTCAACAACATCTATTATCTTTACCCCGGGTTTTATTAAACTTGCGCCAAACTCTCTTGCCTCACTTAATATTTTCCCTGCTTTTCTGTATTTCTCCAAAACTTCCTTCTCCATTGAAACCACGTCAAACTTATTTGTGCCTAAGTTGTATAAAACTTTTTCAACCCTGTTTGTTTTCCCTCTCCTTTCAATTCATCTTCGCTCACACCAAGAGCGCTCAATACTCTCATGGCGGCTGGTATTATTTGATTATTTATGTAATAATTTATATCTATTTTTTCTGCAGACATGACCTCAAACGGCTCTGCACGCTCGCTTATGGATCCGGAACCTTCTCTTATGACAAACATAATTATTGAACCTGGGCCCACTGGATTTCCACTCTCCTTCATCTTTCTGGCTGCAGAAACATGTGGTCCAACTTGCTCATACTCATTCAAAGGTTTTGTAAGCTGCTCATAAATTATAAAATCCCTTAAATCAATCTTCCGCTCTTTTATCGCCCCAATAATATTTCTTACGTATCCAACAGCGCCATTTGTGTCATTTTTCATCAGTATATATTTTAAAACTTCCCTTTGAACCTTCTTGGCCAAACTGCACCAATCCCTTCTTACAGTTTCAAAACCTCTTATAGTCAGATTTCCTTTTTCATCTATTAGCGCATATCTTTTTTTGGCCCCCTTTCCAACTCTGGTTGAAACAAATATTCCTCTTCTGTAAATTCCCTGAAAATCAAGTTCCATTATTCCTGGAAGCGAGCCATTTATCTTCTCCAGGAACTTCATGGACTTTTCCTCTATGTT
>Ga0190303_1000634_pt1 | contig 14490 bp, 18 predicted proteins | sample 48700701_MG_FD_161672 | JGI IMG/M metagenome (GOLD analysis project Ga0190303, IMG submission 161672) | Hydrothermal vent sediment bacterial communities from Southern Trench, Guaymas Basin, Mexico - 4870-07-0-1_MG | ecosystem: Environmental > Aquatic > Marine > Hydrothermal vents > Sediment ...
GTTCCTTTCCCAGGTAAACCAGCAGGACCCCGAAAAAGCTCAAATGGCCCAGGTGATCCAGGCCCTACAGGCAGAAGTACAGAGGTTGACCGCAGAGCTCGAAAATAAACAGGCTGATCGTGCAGCGAAAATTCTTGAAACCAGACTCAAGGAAACAGGCAGTACGCAGCGAAACAGGGCAAACATCGCAAAGGATTTGTTATTGAAAGAAATAGAAACAACCAGAGCAATAAATGCGAATAGGCTTAATAACGTTTTGGAAGGCAGGGCAGGATGAGCGAACTTGATGAACTAAATGCTCAGATCATTTTAGGAGACAGGGTTGACGCCTTTTTCCGGGACGACATAGGCCGGTATGTCATAGGTGTTGCGAAGCAGGAAGAAGACGCAGCCGTCGAACAACTGAAAACAGTTGATCCGGCAGACGAAAAAAAGATCAGAGAATTGCAGGTTAACATAAAAATTGCCAAGGCGGCAATAACATGGCTGAACGAGGCGATCATAATGGCCCGGGAAGCTGAACAGCAGCTTGATCAAATAGATGACTAACAAGGAGATTTTTACAATGAGTGATGCTATCCATGAGGACGTATCAGAAGAAACTGAAGAAACTGAATCCAAGGCCACCCCAAATCCGAGGGGCGCTGTTATGGATTCAATCGTAGCAACCGTTAACAAGCAAAAAGCAGACGAAATGGGAATTCAGGTAGAGGAGCTTGAATTTGAGGATTCACCTGAGGCATCGGCCGAAGAAACAAAAGAAGAGATCGACAAGCCTGATGAGAAAGAAACCGAAAAAGAGGCCGACGAACCTGATTCTGTTGAAAAAGAAACACAGATGGAAACCATCATTGTTGACGGTGAGGAAATGCAGGTCCCGCTATCTGAGCTTGTAGACGCGGGGAAGCGAACACTGCAAAAAGAGACGGCCGCAGATAAACGTCTGGCCGAAGCCACCAAATTGCTCAATGAGGCCAAAAAGATTACGTCGCAGGAAGACTCCGAAGAACCGGACGAGAAGGACGGTGAGGACGCTGACACGCCTGATGGCATGGATATTGATGCCATTGTGGAAGCTATCCAGTTCGGAGACGAAGACGACATCAAAAAGGCAATACTCGCGATTAAGAGCGAAGCGGTGACGAACTCAGCCGGTGAAAGTATGACGCCTGAGAATGTGCAGGAAGTTGTTCAAAAAGAATTCACCCGTAAAATGATTATGGATGAATTGCATAAGCCTGCTGACAAGGGCGGTTTTAAAGACTTGCTTGAGGACCCTGTGCTCAGTGATTTGTACAGGAAAAAGGTTGATGAAAAGCTTCAGGCGGGTGGCAAAAATGACCTGGCAATGTACCAGGCTGCCGGCAAAGAGGTTCGGGAATGGGTGAGCAGTATTGCAGGAACGCCCGCAAAAAAGCCCGAGACTCTTGAAAAAAAGAAGGCGAAAAAAGAAACCATAGACAATATCGACGGGGCGAACACCAGAACCCTGTCTGATGATACCAAACCGCCTAAAACGCTGAAGGAAATGCGGGCAGAGGGGCTTGCGGATCTGAAGAAAGCTCGAAGGCCGGTGGGGTAAGGAGTAAGGATATGTCTGGACAAGTTTGGGCGGTAAACAGCCTTGGAGGGTATATGTACTCGGATAATTTGAGTCGTAAACTCCGGATGGCTGTACAGCCGACAGTAAAATTCCGCCAGTTCTGCGACATCAAGGATGCCGCACATCAGGGGAAAAAGAAAGGCGATACGTTCCATTGGGACGTTTATTCGGATTTGGCTACTCAGGGTTCGACGTTGGTTGAAACCAACACGATGCCTGAGACCACTTTCATGGTTACCCAGGGAACGATGACTATCACAGAAGGGGGTAAATTACTTGCCCCGTTGCTTTCTTCTTTTATGGATAAGTTTTGTTCCGTAATTGTCGGTTTCAATATGGCATTTGCGGCATAATGTTATGACATTATTAGGGTCTAAAATAAGATCCGGATTTTCGCTACGAGCAATGATATGATGAACATCAAGGACAATGCGGGAACCACGGCCTTTGTGATTATGATCTCCACAATGTTGGCAAGTATAATTGTCTCTTTTGAGGATCTTTTTGCAAAAGGCTTTATATTCGGCGGTGTCAACAATACTATTTTTACCACCGCACCAATTTCCGTGCTCTTTACCGGACTTTATACCGTTCTTGTATTGTTTTTTTGTTTTGCCTTTATTCCACGGGATTTGGCCTTTTTTAGAAGCAAGCCAACGCTTTCTATATTCAGGATCATTTCGTTGCATTTCGTGGATATGAGACCAATCGTTGTAAGGCTTATGACCGGGTTGAAACCCCATTTTTTTAAGGGTTGGGCAAAGTTCTTTTGTAAGCCCTTTGTTCCATGCAGGGCGCCCTTTTCTGCTTTTATAGCATCCGGGAGCATGCCCTCTGATATATTTGGGGATAAAAAGCAACCCGCCCCGGTTCCCAGCTATTTTAATATAATTGTCTGGATTTTTTTCAGTACGGCTATTTTTATAAATAGGGAATGGGTTAAAAACACGGTTGCAACCGCAGGCGCAAGTAGCGACAATCTTTGTTTTTTGTGTTTTAGAAATAGTCATACGGTACTATATACCCATAAACAAGAAGAAATCAATAGAAAACAGCGTGAATTGCTGGAAACTCTTGAAGGCTTGCCAAACCACAGCATGGCTGGTAACAGCGAGTGCGACGGTTTGAAAATTGGCAGTTATAAGACAATCAGCAGCCAAGCGACCTGGAAACAGGCCGAAGGTTCAACGACTAGAGTATGGAGCCTAAGTCCTTATGGATACGGTGGTAAAACTCCACGAGTGCGCTGCCCGCAAGGGATGATATAGTCTGATCTGCATGGTGACATGCAGGGCTTTCATAAACAGATAGCCGATAACATAAATGAACAGTGTTCCCTTTAGTCAAAAACTCGATAATTTATCGCTTCACCCGGTAACTGAAATCATTAACAAAGTCCTGAAGAATGACGCAAAGAAGTTCTTTGACATTCAGGCTGAAGCGCAGTTTGGCGAAACACCGCTGAGGGTATACCCCGCAGGCGGCACGTCGTCCACTGCGGTTGCGTTGTCTACCACCGGAACGGTTGGTGGAACTGCGTCGCTGGCGTTCAACAGGGCACACGCAAAGGGTATTATTGATGCCATGAAAGAGCGTAATATTCCGCCTTATATCAAGGATGACTATTATGCAATTTCCTGGCCGACCACTCTGCGCGGGTTCAAAGACGACCTTGAAGACGTTCGTAAGTATGTCACCGAAGGGTTTGACATGGTTATGAACGGTGAGATCGGGCGTTATGAGAACTGCCGGTATGTTGAGCAGACCAATATCGCAAAAGACGGTACCACAAGTACTGACTGGATTTATTTCTTCGGTGATGACACTGTTGCCGAGGCAGTTGCGGTGCCGGAGGAAATGAGGGGCAAAATACCCTCTGATTACGGCCGGTCCAAAGGTGTGGCGTGGTTAACAGATGCTTGTGCAGATGATTATTTTTTCGATCAAGTAAGCTGCGCCTAAAAAATTTCGTGAATTGCTGGAAACTCCTTAGAGCTATGGACACTACAACGCAAATGGAAACATTAAACGTGACAGTTAAAAAAGAACATAGACTGGACAATCAGCAGCCAAGCCCCGGTAACAGGGGAAGGTTCAACGACCAGGGTTTATCCCGTACCTGTCGAGTGACAGGGAAGCGCGAAACATCAGAGATGATGAAGATATGGTCTGATCTGTACGGAAACGTGCAGCAGGGCTCACAGCCCGGACAAAGAGTAACGACCTTTGTTGAACACATTGATTACTTGGGAGGCTTCGGCCTCTGCCATACGCTTGCAATGGGCCATGCTCAGGCAAGGATTGTTAAGTGGGAATCGCTTGCTTAACATTTTATAGAGGGCTTCCTCTCTTGATTTTGCACCCCCGGAAGGAGCCTCCGGGGGTAAACGAGGTGACAAAATGTCCAAGAAAAGTATGAGTTACGACCATCCGACATATACAGCGAGGCAGGCGGCACAGATTCTTTGTCCCGCCGGTACCGTGAATACGGTCGCAAACAAATTTGTCGCATGGGCCGATATGAAAATCAAATCCATCCAGGGCAATGTCCTTGTAGCCGGTACACATGCTGATTCTGCAATTACGGTGTACCTGAATGGAACAACGTCGATTGGCGCGTTTGCAAACGGGACACAGGCCGCAGGGAGTGAGCTTACGGCTGTTCTCCCGGCACAGTCCATGAGTGAGGGCGATTATATTGACTTCAAACGCAGTGATACAAACGGGGCCACCATGGCATCCTGTTTTGCTGTTGAATACGAAGTTACCCCTGGTGCGGATGTAACTTCTTAACTTTATGCGGCCCGCTCAAACAGGGGCCGCTCAATCAGGAGGGAAAATGTTAAACAAAGCAAAACCATATTCCAGAATATACGGTAAACCCGGGGTTGCGTTCGAGCAGGACGGGAGGCTGTACAACTCAACCGGCCAGTATGTTGGTGGGCGGCCGGAAGAAACCATAGCTGAGGTTCAGCCTAAAATAAAGCAACCGGAAAAGCCTATTGAAAAAACAGAGCCTGTTAAACCGGCAGAAAAGTCTGATGATGTAGAACCCAAAAAGAGAAAGCCGCCTTCCCAGATGACAGTTGCAGAGCTTCTTAAAGAAGGGGCTGAAAACGGGCGTGACTTTACAGGCATGAAGAAAAAAGAAATGGTCGGTGAAATCAGAGAAATAAGGGGACTGTCTTAATGACATGGCATATTGACGATCCGCAGGGAAACGAAGCAGCAAAGATCAGGTGGGAGCTTGTGCCGTATACCCGAGGCAGGGGCCTTGATTTGGGCTGTGGGCCGTATAAGGCATTCCCGCATTTTATCGGTGTTGATGGAATAAAGCACCCCGGGCCTGCCGGAGCGAACATCATTAGCAATTGTGAGAAACTGGATATGTTCGCGAGCAAGTCCATGGATTTTGTTTTTTCGTCTCACCTGCTGGAACATATTGAAGACACACTGGCTGCGTTAAAAGAGTGGTGGCGGGTGATTAAAGTCGGCGGATATCTTGTTTTGTACCTTCCTCACAAAGAGTTCTATCCGAATATCGGTGAGGCTGGTGCTAATCCGGACCATAAGCATGACTTCTTGCCGCAGGATATTGTGTCTGTCATGAAAAAAGTGGGGGCCAAGTGGGACCTGGTCACCAATGAAAGCCGAAATAAAGGGAACGAATATAGTTTTTTCCAGGTGTACCAGAAAACGGAAACCGGGGGCCACAAATTTTCATGTGCTGCGCCGATACCAAGAAAAACATGCGGTATTATCCGGTACGGTGGCGCTGGCGATATGATTTTTCTTTCCTCTGTGTTGCCCCATCTAAAGAACCAAGGGTTCCATATCACGCTCTACACGACTCCGTATGCCTATGAAATTATCAAAACAGACCCTCATATAGACCGGTTTATCATACAGGATACTGACCAGGTACCTAATTCAGCGCTTCCTGCTTTCTGGGATTACATCAAAAATAAATATGACCGGTTCATTAACCTGTCCGAATCCGTAGAGGGCACGTTTCTTACTTTGCAGGATAGAGCGGCACAATATTGGCCGCGGCATGTCCGGCACGAATTTCAAAACAGGAATTATTACGAGTTCACACATCAACTTTCCATGGTACCCATGAGAATCAACCCGAAGTTCTATCCGACCGACAAGGAAACCAAATGGGCTAAAAAAAAGATCAAAAAGCTTGCCGGCCCTGTAATTCTGTGGGTACTGTCCGGGTCTTCCGTGCATAAAGCATGGCCGTATATGGATTCTGTCATTGCATGGCTGATGCTTAACACGCCGGCTACAGTTGTTTTGTGCGGCGACGAAATGAGTAAAATTCTGGAACAGGGCTGGGAGAAAGAGCCTCGGGTTGTATTGACAAGCGGGGAATGGACAATGCGGCAGTCGATGACTTTTGCCATGTATGCTGATCTGGTAATAGGACCTGAGACCGGTGTAATGAACGCAGTGAGTCATGAGCCGGTTCCAAAAATTTTGTTTATGTCGCATTCAAGCCCTGAAAACCTGTCAAAGCATTGGGTTAATTGCTCAAACATGGAGCCAGTTGGTTGCGCATGTTACCCCTGTCATAAAATGATTTACGGCTGGGATAACTGTGTAAAGGACGAAAAAACAGGGGTTGCTGATTGCCAGGCAAAGATTGACCCGGGGAAAGTCATTGATGCCATAACCCATCATCTTAAACTGAGAAAGGCTACGTAATGGCTACATCAGGCGAATATACCATAACTGTTACCGCTCAGGATCTTATAAAGAGCGCGATGAGGATAATAGGCGTCGTGGCTTCCGGAGAGGCCCCTGATGCCGATGAACTCAAAGACGCAAGGCAGGCCCTTAATTTTATTATACTGCAACTGAAAGGGCCGCCGAATTACGTTAAACCTGGGCAGATGATGTGGACAAGAGAACGTACTGACCTGACATTAACTGCAAAGGCTGTTTTTGATCTCAAACCTTCGGGCGGGGATTGTGACATCCAGGTACCGGTCGAAATTATCACGGCCACGCGTAAAGACACAGACGGGAATGAAACACCATTGACCCCGATAACTCTTGAACAGTACGAATCATTATCACGCAAAAATTCAACCGGAACGCCTGGAAAATTTTATTACGAGAAGCGAACCGATGTCGGAAAATTGTATCTTGATTATATTCCTTCAGATATAACTGACGTTATCGATATCGTTTACAGGCAACCGCTTGAATTACTTACATCCAATACAGACGATTTTGACATTGAAGATTTCTGGTACAGAGCGTTAAAATGGAATTTGGCTGTTGAAATAGCTCCGGAATACGGGGTTACACCTTCTCAGCTTGTTTTAGCCAAGGCGGCGGAAAGTCTTTCAATTGCCAATACCTTTTACCCGGAAAACGTAAATATTTGTTTTGAACCTGGCAGGGAATAATGAAAATACAGATACCATTCATAGGGGGCGCTTACAAGGCCGATAGCCTGAATATAAATGCTCAGGAGTGTATCAACCTATACCCTGTTGTAGATGCGCAGCAGGAGCCCGCTGTAGTCGCTCTTGTCGGTATCCCTGGGTGTAAGCAGTGGGTCGATATCGGGGTTTCTGTTGAGATCCGTGGCATGATTGAGTTTGACGGTTACATTTACGCTGTTTGCGGTGATACTGTATACAAAATATCGTCTTCGGGCGCAAAGACAGCCCTTTCGACAACACTTGATACCTCAACCGGGCCGGTGTGGATGGAGCATAACGGCCTTGAGGTTATGATTACAGATGACACCTATGGATATCTGGTTAACAGTGACGTTGTTTCAAAGATTACCGATGCCGATTTTCCTACTCCATCAAGCCTGACATACCAGGACGGGTATTTTATCGTAACTGAAAAGGATACCGGCAGATATTGGTTGTCTGCGTTATTGGACGGCAGTTCGTGGAACGCACTGGATTATACCACTTCTGAAGGCTTGCCTGATGACGCGGTTTCATGTCTGATGGCAAATAGGGAACTTTGGAACTTCGGTGAGATTTCAACTGAAATTTATTATAATTCAGGCGCTTCAGATTTCCCGTTTGAACGGTTGCCGAACGGATTTTTTAAAACCGGTATCGGCGCAGCTCATTCAGCCGTAAACATGGACAACTCAGTTTTTTGGTTTACAGACAAGCGGCAGGTCGTTGTGGCGTCGAATTATTCACCTGTAATCATATCAACACCTCAAATAGACGCTCATTTCTCCCGGATGTCCACAGTATCTGATGCAATTGGGTTCGCCTATACCCAGATGGGCCATACGTTTTATCAGCTCACATTCCCGACAGAGGGTGAAACATGGGTATATGATGCCGCCACCAGGCTATGGCATCAACGCAAATCGTATAAATCCGGCAGTGTGACGGATGGCAGGCATAGGGCAAATTGTTATTTCCGGTTTAACGGGAAACACCTTGTAGGTGATTACAATAACGGGAAAATATATGAGCTCGACCCTGACACGTATGAGGATAATGGAGAGGTAAAGCGCTGGAAACGAACGTGCCAATATATCCAAAAAAACGGTGAACGTGTATTTTTTGCCAATTTACAACTGTTTTTTGAATCCGGTGTCGGGCTGGTAACCGGGCAAGGTGATGACCCGGAAGTTATGTTGAAATGGTCTGATGACGGCGGGCATACGTGGTCAAACGAGCATTGGGCGAACATAGGCGCAATTGGAGAATATGGACATAGGACTATCTGGAGAAGGCTGGGGAAGTCGAGATCGAGAACATTCAGTATCGAAGGAACTGACCCTGTTAAAACTGTAATCATAAAAGCGGTGGCGGATATATCATGAAATCAAAAGACATACCAAGAACTGTTGCGGAAAAACTTACACCTGATTTTGTTAAGTATTTAAGAGATCAGTTGCACAAACCGATTAATGATCTTGATACTGAAAAAATAGGAGCCCTGCCAGGCTCTGGAGAAAATAACATTGTTGTTATCGACAATGAAGAAAAAGTCAAAGATAGCGGTAAGCCTATTCCAAGTGGTGATGTGGTCGGGAGCACAGACACACAGACTCTTTCAAATAAGACATTAACCACACCGGCAATAGGTAATTTTTCAAACGCTAACCACGATCATTCAGATGCAGCCAGCGGGGGGGCTGTTGACCATGGAGGTCTTTCAGGTTTAGGTGATGACGATCATTCTCAATACCACAATGACGCAAGAGGCGATGCCAGGTATCCGTTGAAATCTGACGGATGGAGTGGTACGTTTACAAATGGTGACGGGAAGACAGTCACCGTAACCAATGGTATTATTACAGGAGTAGTATGAATATTCAATTATTTTACCCAAAATTTAAAGTATTCGACAGTAACGGTAATCCGCTGGCCGGCGGTAAGGTTTATACATATGAGGCCGGGACTACAACTCCGAAAGCAACATATTCCGATAAAGAACTGACAGTTGCCAATGCCAACCCGGTTGTTCTTGATTCAAATGGGGAAGCTGTTATTTATCTTGATGGGACTTACAAAATAGACATAAAGGATTCCGATGATTCACAAATCACCGGGTGGCCGCAGGACAATATAAAGGCTGCGTCGGAGTATATTGAGGTATCTGATTTTGCCAAAACATTTTTAGATGATGCTGATGCGGCGGCTGTCAGGACTACAATTGAGGCGGCAGCCTCTACGGATATAGAATTTCCCAGAGCCTATTTGGCAGGACTTCAACTTTTTAATGATACAGACACAGATCATGATATAGGAATTAATGTTGGTGAGTGCAGAGACGAATCAAACACTTATGATCTTAAATTAGATTCGATTTTAACAAAGCAGATTGATGCGACTTGGGCTGCCGGAGATGACGCTGGTGGATTATTTTCTGGCTCAGTTGCTGTCGATACTTGGTATCACGTCTTCCTGATAAGAAAAGATTCTGATGGAACAATAGACGCAGGGTTTGACACGAGTCTTACCGCTGCCAATATCCCAGCCGGATATACTGCTTATCGAAGGATAGGATCTGTACACACCGATTCAAGTGCAAATATTGATCCTTTCACTCAGATTGGCGATACATTTCTTTGGAATGATCCTATCACAGATGTTAGTGAATTAAATGTAGATCAATCTTCAGGGGCATTAAAGACACTATCAGTTCCTTATGGCCTTAAAACAAAAGCTATTATAAATGTGCATTCATTAAGAGACGGTAAAGATGATCATCTTTATATCAGTTCTCCTGATGTTGATGATGAGGCTCCATCAATTAGTGCCGCTCCATTAGTCAGCTTTCCGACTCCTACAGATCAGAGTCCATATTATACCGGTGGAAAATTAGAAGTATATACCGATGAAGACAGCCGTATCAGAGTACGTGGTATAGACACAAGTGTTCCAACTTTTATTATAGCTACACTCGGTTACATAGACCGCAGAGGGAGGGATGATTAATGCCGTATATCAGACGAGATAAAAATAAAGCTATTGTAGGGATATATGCTCGTAAGCAATATCCTGATCAGGAATTTTTGCCAAATGATTCACCGGAGCTTATTACTTTGCGAGAGGCCCAGGCTGAAAAAGATCACCGTGAAGAACTGATAAGACAGAAGATCGCAGCCCGGCAGCGAGCAGACGCTATAACCGAGTTAAAAGCAGAGGGTAAGCTTCCTGCAGATTTTACGGATAAAAAGATATGAGATTATCAGCCAATGGCATAGATTTTGTAAACAGGATATTAACCGATGATTCGATTTATCCTTTTATCGCTGATGATTATTCTCCGGCAAAAGAAGAATTTACAGCATTGCCTTTTTTGGAGAATGAAAGCGTTTATGTTCTGTCACCGAATGAATACAGTGTTTTCGTTATTCACCCGCACAACAGCATAATGTACGAGATTCATGCAAACATTTTGCCGGAAGGGCGTGGGAGGCATGCAATCGAAGCAACTGGCAAGGCTTTTGAATACATTTTTACCGAAACAAAGTGCGAAAAATTGATTTGTATTATTCCTGTTATTTGTGAGAATGTTTACAGCTTTGCGCTGAAAATGGGGATGGAGCCGGAAGGTATTTTAAAAGAGTCTTTTCTTAAAAACGGGAAACTTATTGATCAACATATTATGGGCATAGGGAAAACCTTTTGGAGCAAAAATATTTCTACATAGTCGGTCTTCCGAGATCGAGGACAACGTGGCTGTCACATTTGTTCACCACTGATTTTTCTTACTGTTTCCATGAGCTGTTAAGTTCGTATGGCAATTATGCCGGGGCCATGCAGAGGACATTTAAGCCATTTGTCGGGAGCTCAGATACCAACCCGGTAAGTTTTTTGATGCTTCCTAAACCAAACGGCCCCGTGGTTGTCATTGAGCGGGATAAGGATGAAGCGATAAACAGTTTCTTGAAATGGTTTAACCCAGTGGCCGCTTTTGGTGGTGATTATGCGAATACAGTTAAGCGCCTGTTTTCATTCTACTTAGAGGCAATGGATAAAATTAAGCCTCATGCTTTGGTTGTGGAGTACAACGATTTAAACAATAATGATGTTGTTGAATGTATCTGGAATTATTGCATTCCGGGAATAGTTTTTGACAAGGCCCGCGGGATGTTATTTCAAGATACAGTTATAACTGTGAAAAACAAAGACCTCACGCGGTCAATCAAACACAGTGCGCATAACTTGAATTTAAAGTATGAGGATTTTTGTAAATATTTAATGGAGGGTAAAAGACCATGGCAACAGCAGCAATAATCGGAGCTGGGGTATTAGGGGCAGGTGCGACCATGTATGCGGCAGACAAAGCATCAGATGCCCAAGAAAGTGCAGCAGCAAGAGCAGGCGATACAGAATGGGCGATGTATAATCAGAGTCGTGAAGATTTGGCTCCGTGGCGTGAGGCTGGTGGGGAGGCTATAAACCTGCTCATGGGTGAAAGGCAATACGCTCTTCCCGAGCCTGATCGTGCGGCAATTGAGGCGGAGCTTACGCCCGAAGTGGTGGATAGTCTCCCCGATGTTTTTAGATTTTTTAATAAAGAAGGTACGCAAAGAGCCGTTGATAGAGCCGTCGATAAAGAATACAACCGGCAAATGGAAGAATATCTGAAATCGGGGTCATATTCAGGCGGGCTTTTAACCGGTAATTATGATGCGTTTAAGGCTTCTCCAGGGTATGAATTCAATTTATCTGAAGGAGTTAACGCGCTTGACCGAAGTGCAGCTGCGAGGGGGCGTCTTTCCAGCGGCGGTCATGAAAAAGAGATCATGCGATACGGCTCCGGGCTTGCGTCAAATGAATACAATAATTACATAAATCAGCTTTTTTCCGTTGCCGGCCTTGGCCAAAATGCGACAAACACCGGTGTTCAGGCGGGACAAAATGCGGCCGGTGCCATTGGCTCCAATTACCTTGCCGCCGGGAATGCCCGGGCTTCCGGATATATCAATACGGCCAATGCACTCACAGGGAGCATCAATAGTGGGCTTAATAATTACCTTGCATGGCAGGGAGCAAGCGGAGTCCCGGGCGGATCTGGGCAGCCTAATTATAATTACGGGTATGGGACAGGCTACTCTGGCTATGGCGTAGGAGGTGTATAATGGGTTACAACAGCGTTCCGGCATTGGATACACGTGGCATTAACATAATTCCTGGGCTCCAGGCAGGCCAACAGATGAGAGACAGGAATCAGCTTAATTTTTTGAGGGCTCAGCGTGAGAGAGATCGGGTCGAAGACAGGGGCATAGCGATGGAAAACGCTATTGCAGAAAAACAGGCAAGGCTTGAAGACAGGACTGCTGAAAAATTAAAACGGAACGCTGAAATATATTCGAAAATTGCCAGCGCTCCAACAAAAAAAGACGCTGAGGCTTTGGCTAAAATTTATGGGCATAAAGTTTCCTGGAGAGGTCCGAATATTACTATCCGTGATAAGAGCGGCGCAGAAATCACAGGCCCATCTACCACCGTTTATGAGATCGCTTCAAATCTTGCTAAAAATCCTGAATATGCCAAAGACGAACGAACCTGGAGATACGCAGCAGCGAACGGGGTGTCTATAAAACAGGCAAAAGAAAAAACACCCGTTATGGAAACGCTTACGATTTATGGCCCAAACGGCGAAACAAAGCGCATCTCTGTTGAAAAAGGGAAAGGGTATACTCCACCGCAAAAATGGTCTTTGACTAAACCGGCCTCAAAAGAGACTGAAACAGCAAAATTAAGCGAATGGCGCATGATGGACAAGCGTCTTGAAGATGATTTTTACGAAAAGGGCGCAATGGGAGCAATGCTTGGGATAGGCGAGAATGCCAAAGACGCCTATAAACTGGCCCAGAGAAAGTTTGTCGAACTGCGTAAAGACAGCGAAGATACAGGGATTAAACCTGATGAAGCGAGAATCAAGGCCAGAGATTTTGTCAAGCATGTGGTTGATCGGTATTGGAAGTATCTTGAAAAAGCCAAGGATGAAGAAACAAAGGAAGCGGCCAGAAAAGAATTTAAACGAAAATACGGATGGGAACCAAAACGGAAGATCAGATAATGGCGCACAAACAAGACCAATTTGATTTCGAGGGCGATACACCTATAAGCGAGCATCCCGTGACGTTTGATTTTGAAGGTAACACTCCAATAGGGGGTGAGCCTTCAGATATGTTTGATTTCGAGGGTGACTCTCCGATTGTCCATGTAACAAGCGGGATGGAGTTTTCTCTTGGCGATGAAACCGACCAGGTTGATGCCATGTCAGGTGCCGCTGTTACTGAAAGAAGCCAGCCTGTTGGTAATCAGCAAGCAGCACAGCCGGGCATAGCACGTCCTGATAATATACCGATAGAAATGGAAACAGGGCCTACAGATCAGAAGCTTGTACAGGGGGAACCGCTTGGCGGCATTCCTTTCCTTGAGCAGCCACCTGAAAAAGATTTGGAGCTTTTTTGGGAACAAGGCGGCAAAGAACGTGATTCAACTCAAAGATGGGAGCAGGGGGAGCCTGTTGGCGGCATTCCTTTTTTTGTAGACCAGAAACAAGATGCAGAACCCGAACTTTATTGGGAGCAGGGACAAAAAGATCCGTCGTCAATACCGGAATCAATTCTTGAAAGCGAAAAGGATGTTGTTCGAAGTACCGCCGGATATGTGAAGGGAACGGCTGATTTTTATCGGGCACTGGTTGCCAAGATGGATAAAGCCATGCCTGATGAGTTAAAGAAAAAACTCGCAAAATCAAAAGAGAAACAGTCCGCTCTTGGTAAAAAACTTGAGATCACACCTGATGACCTGAAAAAAATCAGTGATACCGCAAAGAAAGTTATCGAGTCGAAGACGTTTGCAAGAGATAAGGATTATGTAAAGGCAAAAGGCGTTAAAGGCTGGTTGCAGGATGTAGCGCGCATGGCCGCTCAAATTTATTTGCAGTTTTTGTTCCATGGTCTTGGTGGTATTCCCGCCGGTATGGCATTTATGGGGACGCAAATTGCCGGTGGAAAATATAACGATCTTTCAGAATTTGAAAAGCAGGTCGAAAAGGATGGTAAAAAAGGAGCTTATAAGATCCCCGATGAACGAAAATTTCTTGCCGGTATTTACGATGCCATGGGTCAGGCACCGTTAGAGGCTATAAGTGTAGGCAAAACATTATCAAAATGGGTTCCAAAAGGTAAAGTCCTTGGGTTGATTAAAAATTTAGGGCCAAGAATGTTTACGGAATGGCTCACAGAGACGGTCCAAAAATATCCTGAAAAAGTAACAGAAAATTGGGCCAAGGCAAAAATAGTTTCAGATTCAGGCGATACCATCACCAAAAGTGCAACCGAACAGTGGAACGAATTTTTTGAAAATCTATGGGATACTACCAAAGAAGGAATGTATGAGGGCCTTGTCGCT
>Ga0190303_1000636_pt1 | contig 14486 bp, 16 predicted proteins | sample 48700701_MG_FD_161672 | JGI IMG/M metagenome (GOLD analysis project Ga0190303, IMG submission 161672) | Hydrothermal vent sediment bacterial communities from Southern Trench, Guaymas Basin, Mexico - 4870-07-0-1_MG | ecosystem: Environmental > Aquatic > Marine > Hydrothermal vents > Sediment ...
TCCTGTGTTTTCAATTTCGTCTGCGTGTATCCTCAACTTAAATCCCTTCTTTACAGCAGCCTCAAAGAACCTTTTCGATTCCTCCACAGAGAAAACACCTTTTTCACAGAAGATATCAACAAATTCCGCAAGATTTTTTTCTTTTATCTCATCAAGCATCTCTACGCAGAGATCTATATAATCCTTCTCTGTACTCTCCTCAGGTACAGCATGCACCAGAAAAGTTGGGATTATATCTATATCATGTTTTATCTCATTCAGAACTTCTAAGGATTTTATCTCGTCTTTTCTGTTCAGTCCATATCCTGATTTAGCTTCTATCATTGTTGTACCATTTCTCAGCATTATATCAAGTCTCTTTTTGGCCTCTTTCTTCAGTTTTGACCTTGATGCTTCCCTTGTTTTTTTTACAGTATACTGTATCCCTCCCCCCTCCTTTAATATTTCAAGATAACTTTTTCCTTCAAGTTTCATTATCAACTCATTTTCACGAGTTCCTGAGAAAATCAGGTGTGTATGAGGATCAACAAATCCAGGGAGAATAGTTTTTTCTTCGAATTCTATTATTTCTCCAGAATATTTTGATCGGATATAACTTTCTTTTCCAAAATCTACAATCTTCCCATTATCCACTGCAACAGCCCCATTTTCTATCACAATTAAATTTTTCATCTCTTTCCCTTTCAGAACTCTATTTTCAGGCGTTGCCACTTCAGATGCAGTAAAGATAGTATCGATCTTCATAAAGGAACAGAGAAGTTTTATAATAAATACTTTATTGAAGATAATAGTATACCTCTCCTTCTTTTTTAACTGCTTTTATCTTATTCTTTTTCCTGAGTTTCAGAAGATAGTAATCAAGACTGCCATAACCTATTTTTAACTCTCTTTTTAATTCGTAATATGTCATTGGTTTATTCTTCAGCAGCTCAAGAATTTTTTCCTCCATCATAAGGTGTGATCGAAATGGATTTAAATACCTTTTTATACCTTCTCGATCTTAAACCTGCAGATATTATCTCCTTTTCCTCTGCATTTCGTCTCCGATATTTTATATCCTTTCCCTATATATCTTTCTATCCCCATGAGAAATCCTATCTCCATAAAGCAGCAGGTCTGGAGGTGCTGAGCTTTTTACAAAAACGCAGTCTGGATACTCCACTATAAACTTATTCCCTTCTTCATAAACAGAGGAATTTGTGTCCATTATTGCATCCATGGAGTCCATTCATCCTTTCCTCATGAAGAAAGATAGCTTTTGCCCCGTTCTCCCCAAATATCCCAAGAAGTATAAAAAGTTCTTCTATGGATATGGATGGAGAATCTTCTTCATGGATTTCTTTATACATTTCCTGAGAATTTTAAAAAGTTTTTCTCCATATTTCGGTATAAAAAATCTATTTTACACCTTTGTCATATATTCAGGGTCGCATCTGTTTATAACTTCAAAAAATTTATCCTGTATCTTTCTGGTGATTTTATTTTCTCTTATTTTATAGTGATCGATCTCTTTTATAGGAGTGATCTCAGCTGCTGTTCCTACAAAAAATAATTCATCTGCGATGTAGAGCATTTCTCTTGGTATTCTCTCTTCTCTGACGGTATAGCCCATCTTTCTTGCTATTTTAATTACAAAATCCCTCGTGATGCCTTTCAAAATAGCATTGTAGGTGGGAGGAGTGTAAATAACATCATCTTTGATCACAAATATGTTCTCTCCGCTTCCCTCTGCAACATACCCATCTGTATCCAGCATAACTGCTTCATCGTATCCATCTAAAACTGCCTCAATTTTCGCTAACTGAGAATTTAAATAATTCCCTCCAGCTTTGGCAAGAAAAGGATAGGTATTCGGAGCCATCCTGCTCCATGAAGAAGTTTTTACTTTTATACCCTTCTCCAATGCTTCTTCTCCAAGGTATCTTCCCCATTCCCATACCGCTATCATCACATGAAGAGGATTGTTCAGGGGATTGACGCCCATCTCTCCATATCCTCGAAATACTAAGGGCCTTATATAACAGCTTTTTAATCTGTTTTCTCTAATAGTATCTAAGATTGCCTCTTTTATCTCCTTTTCCGTATAATTCAGTTCCATTCTGTAAATTTTACAGGAATCAAAAAGCCTTTTCACATGTTCATCAAGCCTGAAAACAGCAGGACCCTTTATGGTATTATAACATCTTATTCCCTCAAACACACTCGATCCATAATGCAGTGCATGGGTCAAAACATGTACCTTTGCCTCGTTCCAGTTCACAAACTCTCCATCCATCCAGATTTTTTCTGATTTTTTCATGCTTTTTCTTCAGACTATATGAATAAAAAGATTGCTCTGTATATTGGGGATGAGTAAATTTTATATACCGTGGAGGCGTAGTAATGATGACTAGGCCGGGAGGCCAGGCGTCTCCTGTAACCTGAAATCGTCTATAGGCAGGGGCCGAAGCCTGAGGAGAGGCAGACAAATCCAGGATGGAGAGCTGCTCACGCCAGTGAAGCTCTGTCTCTCTTGATCGACATCGAAAGGGCTCTTTCTGGAGGGAAAGAGCTACTTTCCTGACTCCCAAACCCCGTGAGGCCCGGAAGGGAACAGCGGTAGGGAGAATGTTCGATGCTTGAGAGGTCACAGGGCAGAGAACGGAGCAGTTTTGAAGTTCTGGAGGAGTCTGTCCATCCTCAGGCGTGTCGTTGATAAAAAAATTTATATACCTCCATGAGATAAACTCACTTATGCCGGGATGGCCCAGTCTGGTACGGCGCGAGCCTGCTAAGCTCGTTCTCGAAAGAGATCCAGGGTTCAAATCCCTGTCCCGGCGTATAATTTAAATTATATCATGTTTTCAAATAATTGAGTTAATTTATCCTCGTTAACTTTGGTAATAACTTTCTATATCCATGGGCGTTTTAAATATCTTCAGAATCCTTATACAGCTTTTAAAAGATAGTACTGATTTTTTTGGGATATCTCTCTTTAAGTTTTAATACAATTCTTGTTCTAAACACAGGAACTCTGAAATCGTTTTCTATTTCTTTGAAATCACAGTAAATCCGGAAATATCTGTTGTGTATGAATATTGTATTTCTTTCTCTCAACTCTTTTTAAACCTTAACGACATCTCTGAACTTCTTTAAGAGTATACCTTCTTCCTGAGTTTTGAAATATTTTGTGTATGTTTTTTCTTGTCTTTTCTGGCAAACTGCTAAAATTTTAAATTTGTGCTCCTTTGTTCCATGAAAGAGATCTAACGCTGAATATTCTTTAAAAACGCCGATAGTTTTATCCACATTATAAAAAATAGTGTTAATGAAAAGAATTAAAGAAAAAAGATAAATCATGGCTTTTATAACTTAAAGCCTTTAACTGAAATACTTTGATTTTTATTATTAGCATATAAATATACTATTCTAACTTATTTTTTGTTCTTTTTCTTTATTTTTCATCAATAATTCTATATATGTCTCTTCCAGCGATAAAGGTTTTACATCGATTTCATAAATACTCGCGATATCCATAGATTCAATGAATTCTCTTAAATTTTTGACATAGAAATGATAGTATCCTTTCTTCTTTATACATTTGTAATTTTCAACAAGGTTTTCCAGATTATCTCCCAAGAGTCTAATTTCATATCTCCATTCCAGGCTGCTGAGCAATGTCTCCACATTCCCTTCTACAACATTCTTTCCCTTATCCAGTATCATGATCCTGTCACAGATTCTCTCGATCAAAGGCATTTCATGAGCTGTTAAAATTATTGTTTTTCTCATTTCTTTCATTTTCTTCAGTAATTCTATTGTTTCCCGTTGAGCAGCAACATCCAATCCAAGCCAAGGTTCGTCTAACACTATAATAGGAAAATCAGGGAGTAACACCCGTGCAAAATATAACCTCTGCCACATCCCTCTGCTATAGGTAAATATATATTTTGTAATACCATCCAGTCCCACTGTTTTGAGGATGTCTCCAATTCTCTTTTTATCTATATCCACGTCATACAGGACAGAATAAAACATCAAATCTTCTTCAGCAGTTATTCTCAGAAAATCCTTGGTCATGGAAGTTTCAAATAAGACTGCTATTCTGGGCTTATATTTAACAACATTTTTTCCGTCGATATAAATTTCGCCACTATCAGGAAGTATCACTCCAGAGAGTGCTCTTAATATCGTAGTTTTTCCGGCTCCATTTGGTCCAATTATACCATAGATTTCTCCTTTTTTCACGTTAAATGATAAGTCCTCGATAACTTTGTGAGTACCGTAGCTAATTGAGATATTCCGTACACTGATCATCGTATAATCACCTTCCTTTCTTTAATTCTTCGTATCATCCTATATAACGTCAGCCTGCCAACAACTATCAAGAAAATGGATAACACTAATAACAAGAAAATCTCTCGCTCTACAGGCATTAAAGGTCTTGAATTTAGTACCAATGCTCTGAATCCATCTATTGACCATGTATAAGGAATGGAATAAGAAATCCATCTCAATCCCTGGGGAATTGCCTGAATTGGAATCATTATTCCACAAAATATTGTGATAAGCATCATTATAGATGTAAATACAAATCCTATTGGTCTCATTCTCAATCCCATAGCACCAAAGAAATACGAAACACCTACAGAAGCCGAGAAAGACACTATTAATAGAGAAATTAGCATGAAAATTTCGTAGAGATTTAATGATGGTGGAGACATGATCAGAGAAAAAAATAAAAGAAATATGCCCGGCAGAGAATCGGTGAGCAGCTGCCCAAGATAATTTCCCAGTAAAAAAATGTCTGGACTTAACTGTTTTGACAAAATATCCATTCTCCATGCTGAAAATGCCATTAAAGCTGAATTTTGATTTCCAATAAGCAGAAAAACAAATAACCCAGATGCATAGTAAAGAACAGGGGAAATGCCGAAGACTTCTTCAGATGCGTCCCCAGTGAGCATCTGCAAATACCACCCGACAAACATTACCAATCCAATGTAAAGGAGTAGTCCACCGAAATTCTCTGGATATCTCACCCAATTTTTAAAATTGCACAGTGCCAGAACCTTGATTTTTTTTAATGCTTTCCTCATTTATGGTCACCTCTGCAATGTTGATATGCTTATTTTCTATTTTTTCTAAAAGTGCCAAAGCGCTTCCAAATGCTTCAACATAGACCCACAACGGAAAAGAGAGATAAGAACTTATATCATGTACATTGAAATTTCTCAATCCATTTTTCAAGATCAAGTCTTTTCCTATGCCACAAGTTATAATGGGAATTTCTTCGGGATCTAAGTTTAAAAATGAAAAAATTTGAAAAATCATTTCTCTAATAATATCCTGAAGTTTGTGATATATATATAATGAGAATATTTTTGCCTGATTTATTGAAGTTTTGTTAATATTTTTGGGATAGTAGGCAAGAGAATGAAAGATTTTATAGAGACTATCTTCTTGAGGATATAAAGTTTTATTTACACCATAGAGCCCTAAAATCTCTTCTAATCTTGACTTATCCAGAATATTAAATACGTCTACTGTATGAGCCCCGTAAGGAGCGAGTTTTGTTATATGACCGTTTATTACCCCTGAATCAGTAAAAGTTTCCACTGGTGTGTACAATGCACCAATCCATCTTGCTTCTCCGGAGGAAAATTTATAACCACTTATCGATTGATACCTATTTTTTAAGATAGGTATTACAACCGTAGAAGCTGAATTCATATTTATCAATACTCCATTATCAACAATATGCGTCCCTATATATGCAACACCCTGCACAGCTGAAGCTATTAAATCTGAGGCTCTTTTTTGTGCATTATATATGTCGATCACATTACAGTCCCTTGTTAATGTATAAAATATTGTATTATCGAATTCTGTTAGAAGAGTTTCATAAAACATTTCCAAAATGTGAATAGGTTTTTTTTCTACTATCTCAAAAGAACTAACTATATTTACATATTCAGGTTTTATGATTTCAATAATATGTTTCACACCTGCTACTGTCTTTTTTAGCAAATTGATCCTTTTACTCCACAAAGGAACGCATCCGAAATGAGTAACCTCTTTTTTATTCGGATCTAAAGCTATATATTTCAAATTTGCACTTCCAATATCCAATCCTAACATGAGATTTTTATTTTTCATTCTTCACCTCTTTCACCAATCCTTCTTTCAAAGCGAGTCCTAAAAAATTTTTCACATCTCGTAATACAGCATCCTGATTTTCCTCGTGCTTCTTGGCTAATTCTTTTGCAATCTCATTTGTATTTCTTTTACCATTACACATCTCTAAAATTTCTTTTCCTGTTTCATTTGTTTTAAATTCTTTGCCTGTAGTAAAATTATAAATATATATTCCATCGTCTTCTTCTGATATTATTATCTGCTCTATTGAAGTTCTATAAATGTCTTTCTCAGAAACACTCATTTTCAATCCCCCACAAATTTGCGTAAATAGGACAAATGGTGCATGCATTTAAAAATTGACATTGCTTACATGGTAAATTATTAAAGTTTAGAAAGTCTTCTATGAGACTTCTTGCATTTTTAAAGAATTTGCTAGTTAAAATTTCTTCAATATTCTCTTCCAAAATATTTGGCGGAGCAAACATACCATATCTATTAATGATTTCTTTTTGAACAGTTCTTTCTGTGAAAAAAAGACAAGGGAAAGCATTTCCTCGCGGATCTAAATAAATATATTTTTTTGTGAGTACATTGCATGTGGATCTTTTTCTAATTAATAAGTATTTCAATCCATATTTTTTTGCCAGTATGTACAGCCATTTAGCGGTAAATGATTCCGGTCTGAGGAGTATTGGTTTTTTTCCTTTCTTTTTCCTTATTTTGTTTGTTATTCGTAATTTCTGTAAAAATTCTCCTATATGTTTTATACATTCTTCATAGGGGAGATACAATATATCTGCATTGGCTTTGGCATTACCACCAATGCCCAACTCAGTGTGAATAACATTTATAACATTGACATCATATTCATCCAGAATAGTAGTCATGTCTATAAGAGACTCTGAATTTAATTTATTTATAACATAATTTATTTGAATATCGAACTTAAGATTTTCTTTTTCTTTTTTTTCGACAAGTGTCTTTAAACTTTTACGGGTCTTTTTATAAGTGTTCTTTCCCCTAATTTTGTCATGAATTTCTTCAGTCCCGCCGTCCATACTGATGATTATTGTAGAGAGATTTCTAAAGTATAGTTTATCGATCATTTTACTTAAAATAATTCCGTTTGTAGTTAATCTTAGCTCATTCAAATTCTGAGCCATTAAATTATATATTTCAATAAAATTCTTTTTGATTGTAGGTTCTCCTGCGCTTGGATTTACATGGAGAGTACATCGATAGGGAGATAACTTTTCTATAATTTTTTCAAACTCTGATAATGATAAGTTATCTTTCACCTTCCTCATATCTGTGGCACTACAATGTAAACAATTTAAATTACATTGATATGTTAGATTCCACTCAACTCTTAAAGTTTTTTTCTTATAGCCCATCATACAAATCTTCACCCATACCTGCAAAAAATAAAAAAAATAAAAAAAGTATCTATCTCGCACAATTACAACAACCAGACTGACCTAGAGTACCTGTTGGACTATTGTCCTCCACCTGTTCCAAATACGGAACAATATACATTTTTTCACCCCTTATATTTTATTTATTTTTCTTTTAGGTACCTCCCTCTCTTTCAGTCATCAGGAGTTATAATACTATGTAACTCTAGAATATATAAATCTTTTGGTGCTTGGTTCTGTTAGCTAAACATTAACTTATATATTGTTCTCATTTATACTACTTTATAAAAAAGAATTTGTTCCAATTGTAAAAGCTTCAAGTATCTACAAAATATGAAGAGCTATATGAGAAGGAGATATCATGAAGGATGTTAAAGGAGGAATAATAGCGATAGTGCTTTTAGTATCTTTGTTAGCGGTGGTAAACCCTGTGAGAGTTGTTGCATATCATGTATCTCCCGATAATTCATACAGACTGCAGCTACAATGATGTATGGATGGAGATTACATATAAATTCTGTAACACTTTTTATTTCTCTTTTTCAATTATATCAGTTTTATATCTCGGTAAAATCTCTATCTCTCCTTTATATTTAGAGATGACACCTGAAATCTCTACTTTATCACCAGTTTTTACATTTATTGATATTCCAGTATCTTTATCTATGTAAACTTTAATTATGTCTTCTCCATCTTCAATATAAAAATTATTTTTGTAGATTTTAGTGACAGTTCCCTCTATTTTAACAAAAGATCCTTCCCTGTTCTTTGCTTCTTTTATTGACAGAGAAAGAGGAAACGGAGTTTCATTTCCGATAATGGAAATTTTTTCATTCTTTAGAAACTTTATCTCTATATTGTCATAGTATCTGTCTATAACTCCCTCTATTCTGACGATATCTCCAAGTTTTATACCAAGCTCGCTCAGAAGTTTTGAATAAACTTTGATTCCTCCAGTTGAATCCTGGATATACATGATATCATCTCTAAAGACTCCCGGAGGAACTGTTACAGTGCCTTTTATAATAACAGTTTCTCCAAGAAGATTCCTTGCTTTTTCTATGGGAGTAAAAGATTCAGTTATTGTTTGATCTTGTTTCGGAGTGCTTATTTCTTTTATCATGCTTTCCTCAGGCTCTTTTTCCCCCGTGATAGTTTTCTCTTTCTCTTCACCCAGACACAGAGAAAAAACTAATATCAGTAATACTATCAGTAATACTATCCCCCATACCTTCATATACACACCTTGTGTTCTATGAGTTTAGCCCTCTAATATTTTCTTACAGTTATCGCATACATATTTTCCATTAACTTCATTCAGGTTCTGAAAGTGCTGTCCACAGATCTCACAGATTCCGGGACCTATCTCTCTCTCTTCTCTCTCCTCTATCTCCTCTTCAAATATCTCGGGAGCATAATTCAGAAGATCAATGGAGGTGACTATTCCCACTATCTCATCATTCTTTGTAACAATAAGTCTTCTGACATTTTCTTCAGAGATTATCTTTGAGGCTTCATGTATGGAACTGTCATAATCTACTGTTATCACAGGGGATGACATTACGCTTCCTAACTTCACCTTTGAAGGTTTTTTTCCTTTTGATATGACTCTCTTCACGATATCTCTCTCTGTTACAACACCTATTGGTTTTGAATTCTCAACTATCACTATGCACCCTAAGTCCTTCTTGCTCATTTCTCTTGCGGCTTTTGCAACTGTGTCTTCGGGTGTCAGTTTTATTATATCTTTTCTCATGACTTCTTCTATGGTGGTCGTGGGGATCACCTCATACTTAATACAATTTTTCATTTTTATAGTTTTTGTTTTTTTATTTCATGTCTCTACGAATAAGTTTCACGTAATCCTTGATATTTGTAAAATTTTCAAGATTCAATGTGGCTTCTATGATCTTTTCTATTTTTTTCTCGGAAATATTTCTGGAAGCGTTTGATCGAAACTTCAATATCAGTTCTTCATCAGTCATTGGATGTTCTTTACTTCCCTTTGCGAAATCTTCCTGTTTTTTATATTTTTTACCATCTTTCGTCACGATTGTACAGATAGCACGTTTCACAGTTGGGAAAAGAGAGTCTATCTCTGGATTTGCCACCACCTTCACCTTTTTAATCAGATCCATAACAATAGGGTCTTTTAACGCCTTTTCTTCAAAATCTGAGGGAAGGACATTACCTTTTGCGATGGCCACCGCAATGCAGTAAGGTAAGGAGTGATCCGCAGTTTCCTTCGTTTCCGGTCTGTATTTGCTTGGATCGGAGAGGATATCTGCACCTCTTGTTGTCGTCTCTATGAGGACGCTTTCAACATCCTCAGGTTTTATATCATGCTCCCTTACAAGCTCGAGAGTGGCAGTTATGGGCTGATGTGTCAGCGCCTCCGTTGGAAAGGCCTTGTATTCACACTCAGGTAAAAGAAATTTTTTACCAAGATCCTCAGTTAAAATATCACCATTCCATTTTACATTGTTTATAACTTCAAATAATCCTTCTTTACCTTCAAAGATCTCAACGGGACCAGAAAATCCTGTGTCAGCTAACATAGCAGCTCTTACACCTGCTTCAACTGCCATGGGATCTGCTGTATTCTTCATATTCGTCAGAGCACCTGCCACAACCCCACCAAATGTGGAGTGTGATGATCCGCTGATCCCCACAGCTGCGACTATCTTTTTCTCATCCATGCTCAGCATTCTTCCAGCTACCACAGGGCTTACAAACTGTGTTAACGTTGCATGATGCCATCCAACTTCTCTGATTCCGGGGGAAGCAGCTAAACATAACCGCATCTCCAGTTCATAGGCTATAACAATGCCAACTATGAGTTCCTTTCCAGAACATTCCATATACTCGCCAGGACTTAACGCTGCCGGTATGATATCTGAGGGATGTGAGGGGTCCTGTTTCCAGTATATATCATTATAATCCATGGCTCTTATCAGCAGGGAGTTCATCAGTGCAGAGTTCGGCATATTTGTCATCTCTCCATATCCTATTATCGTTGACTGTTCTTCACCACCAAGTTTTTTTATGTACTTCAGAGCATTTTCCATATCCCTGTTTCCCACAGCAGCCAGTGCACATCCTATACTGTCCAGCATGAACCGCTTTGCTTCCTTTACCACATTCTCAGGAATATCCTCATACTCCAGACTCAGAGCAAATTTAGCCATTTTATGGCTTATGGATTCCATTGTAACTCCTCCTTTTGATCAATCGATCTCTTTTTTATAGGTATAAATATGTTTCTTTGGTTTCAGAGATCGCATCTCAGCGAAAAATATAAATACAGGGGGATATAAAAAGAGGTATTGATGAAAAGAATTATTGAATCAGGAAGTATTCTGTTGATCGTGATTCTTTTAGTTAGTTGCACATGCTGCATAAATCCCTCAAAAAATAGTGTGGATGCAATAGCGGTATGGCAGCATTATGATAATGGATGGGATGTGTGGTACTCTATATGGGATGAGTCAAAACAGAGATGGTGGACTCCACAGGACACAGCTCATTTCATATCAAAAATGGAAGGGGATGATTATGATCCAAACATAGAGTTCGGACCGAGGGACTCTGCCATAGCAGTCTGGTCAAATCAAGCAACTGAGGATATATACTTTTCAAAATGGGACTCCATAAGACTGGAATGGTCAAAGGAGAGGGTTATAGATGAGGTGGAGGGGCTGGATATAGATCCAGATATAGCATACAATAGAGATGGAAAAGCAATATGTGTGTGGGTGAATATCAGGGATAACATAAGAAAGATACTTTATTCTGTTTACGATGGGCGAAACTGGAGTAAGGCAAAAACTTTGAGCGATAAACCCAAGAATCCTTCTCTTCCTGAGGTATCATTCAGATCTGAGTATGGATTTAACGCAGAAGCACTGTGGATAGATGAAGACAAACTTTTCTATTCAAGATTTACAGGAGTATGGTCGGATCCTGTTGAAATAGGAGGTGGAGACGGCGATACAGAGAATTTTACTATCCTCAGATGTGGAATATCCGAGTATGGAACGGTCAAACATGTCTGGAGTTATGAAAATGGAATATACTACTCAAGGGATTCTTCTCCTGAACTGATTGGTAAAATTAAGATGCCGGAATGTGACAATAACTCAAAAGATCAGCTTATGGTGGTATATATAAATGATGACGATCTCTGGTCATCCTTTGAAGGAGATAACTTTTCAAGCAAGTTTGCCGCAGACTCAGGAAGTGATGATCACAGACCTGCTGTTACATTTCTGGAGAGTGACAGGGCTTTAGCGGTGTGGTGGAGCGATAAACATGATAAGGAGATATTCTACTCCAAGTGGAATGGGAAATGGAGTGATGCAAAGCCTGTAGTTCCAGAATATCTTGAAGGGGAGGATAGAAATCCCGAAATCTCATCACCGAGAAGAAGTCTCCTTCCTCCAACAACAACTCCGATAGAGGAAGGTCCTGTACCTCCCACCACCACTCCAGCACCTCCAGTTACCACCCCTCCTGTAACAACCTCTCCACCCACATCACCTCCAGTTACCACCCCTCCTGTAACTACAACACCTCCCAAAGAAAAATCGATTCTCACCCCGATCTCCTCAACTTTCACTGTTTCTGAGAAGATAGTGGAGATAAAGATACTTGTGGGGGAGTATATAGAGGGATCTAACAGGATATATGATCTTGAAATATTCCCAGGTCTTCAGAATCCAGAATGGAAAAATGTGGAGATTATAGATCCTCCTCCAGAATGGAGTTCTGAAAAGATAGGGAATGGTATAAGAGTATATGGAAACGAGCCCATACCCATAAATAAGGAGATCAGATTCAGGATAAGAGTGGATGGAGAGATAGGAGATCAGATACTCATTCATGCCACCAATAAAGATCATGAAAATATGGGATTGATAGTAAGTGAACATGTGAAACCTGATCTTACTGTAAAATTCATAATGGATCCCCCTGTGCCTCTCGTAGGCTCTGCAGTTCATTTCAGTATAATAATCACAAATGAAGGAGGGACAGAGGTAAAAGAGCCATTTAAAGTATCTCTCACAGTTAATGGAATCGAACTTTACCTCTCTACCTTCAATGAAGGACTTGAACCTGGAGAATCTACTGTTATTTCCTTTGATTGGGTATGGGAATGGATAGGGGAGTTTCAGATAAAGGCTACTGTTGACACTGAAAACGCCATTGAAGAATCCAATGAAGAAAACAATACATATGAAATTACGGTGAATAATAACTTTACAGCACCTGATCTCACCATAACAAAAGTATATCTATCCAAGGAAGAGATTTACGAAGGAGATTCTGCAATGATCTACATAGAGGTATCGAATACTGGAAAAACAGATGCCAGTGGCTTTACAGTAAAACTGTACATAGGAGAAAATGTTTATGAGAGTGGTGTCATAGCACTTGGACCTGGGAAGAAGATGAATGTCACATATTACTATACATTTCCTTTGGCTGGGGTATACACATTCACAGCAGAGGTGGATCCATGGAATGCTGTCCATGAATCAGACGAAGAAAATAACATCAAGACATTCGAAATAATCGTGAAAAAGAGACCTTTACCTGATTTGGTTCCCTCATATCTCAAAGTTTATTACACCATTGTTACAGGTGAGGTCACACAGATGTATCTGGATAAGGCAGATGTTACAGTCAAGAACTTTGGATATGACTCTCCTCAGGATAAATATATAGAGTTAGCCTTCTTCCTTGACGATCCTGACAATATTATAGCGACATATATCTACCACGGGTATCTGAAAAGTGGAGAACAGTTCAGTTACACACATAATTTCAACAAGTGGCCGATAAGCTATGGACAGCATACCCTCGGTGTCATCGTAGATTACCGCGATATAATACCTGAATCCAACGAAAAAAATAATATAAACAGAGTTGTATTCCCTGAGTAAGATGATAAAGATAGGATGCTGTGGTTTTAACATATCAAGAGAAAAATACTATAAAATTTTTAATATCGTTGAGGTTCAGAATACATTTTATAAAATTCCTGAAGAAAGAACCCTTAAAAAATGGAGAAAAGAGGCTCCAGAGAACTTTGAGTTTGTTGTAAAGGCATATCAGGCTCTGACACACCCTCCTCAGAGTCCAACATGGAGAAAGGATCCGAAGAATAAGCCGAAAGACTGCGGGTACCTGAAGCCCATAAAAGAAAACTTTGATGCATGGGAGAAAACAAAAAAGATCTGCAAAATTTTAAGATCTGAAACTGTATTGATACAGTGTCCTCCCTCCTTTTTATATAATGAGAAGAATATTGAAAACATGAAGACTTTTTTCTCAGAGATAAAGAGAGATAATCTGAATATAGCTTTAGAGTTAAGAAGATGGGATTTTTCCAAAATTATGGAGGTATGTGATCTTCTATCTTTAATTCCTGTCTTCGATCCTCTGAGATATCCTGAAAATATTGAAAAGGTAAAAAACAGAGATATAAATTATTTCAGATTGCACGGACTGAATAAAAGAGAGTACGACTATAGATACAGCTATTCTGAAGATGAGATTAAAAACTTAGGGAATTATATTGGTACTCTAAGTAACAAAGTCTATGTCTTCTTTAATAATACAGATATGGTTAAAGATGCGAAAAAATTTATCAATTTTATATTTAAAGGATGAACTGAGAATATAACTTCTCAATCACGATAGAAGCCCTGTTCATAAACTTTTTCTTTATCACCGATATGATAAGAACATGAGAGGGAATATAAAATTCTCTGTTTTATGACATCATCTGTTCCTTCTCTTCCATTCCCAGCGATGAGAACGCCATACTTTTCATTATTGTAAGGATTGCGGAAAGCTTCCATGACTCCTGTATCCGGATCCTCATATCTCTCTCTGTATATCGATTTCACAAGTTTATCATAGAATCCCGAGAATACTAAAGTATCT
>Ga0190303_1000637_pt1 | contig 14485 bp, 20 predicted proteins | sample 48700701_MG_FD_161672 | JGI IMG/M metagenome (GOLD analysis project Ga0190303, IMG submission 161672) | Hydrothermal vent sediment bacterial communities from Southern Trench, Guaymas Basin, Mexico - 4870-07-0-1_MG | ecosystem: Environmental > Aquatic > Marine > Hydrothermal vents > Sediment ...
CCGAGCATTCTGGCAGCATCGGCGGGGCGGCCATCGGTTAGAGCGGCGCGAATGGCGGTGGAGGAAACCTCGCCATCGCCAACTTCGATCAGTTCGGCGACGGTGACGCCAAAGCCCATTTGCGCACCAAAGCGGACCAGATCGGCAGCATCGCCGCTGCGCCCCTTGCCGAAATGAAAATCAGCGCCAACCACCACGTGTTTCAGCCCCAAGCCGTCCTTGATCACATGGCTGGCGAATTCTTCGGCCGTTAGATTGGACAAAAGGTTGTTGAAGTTCAGTTCAAACAGCTTTTCCACCCCGATTTTCTGCAACTGGCTGGCGCGGGCCTCAAACCCCATCAGCCGGAAGGCGGGCGCGTCGGGGGCGAAGTATTGGCGCGGATGCGGCTCGAACGTCACCACGCCCAGCGGGCAGTCCAGATCGGCGGCTTTGGCGCGGGCAATGTCGATCACTGCCTGGTGGCCCAGATGCACGCCGTCAAAATTGCCGATCGCGGCGCTGGCGCCACGGTCCTCAAGTTCGGCATACTGATAATCGCGGATGATATGCATGGGATGTGGTTAGCTTTTGGCGCGGGTGGGCGCAAGCACCAAGGCGTCACCAGTGATGACGGTGGTTTCACCAACGCGGGCGATGCAGTCCAGCGCCACGCGGCGTTTCTCAACGATGATGTTGGTGACGGTGACGGTGGCGGTGACAGTGTCGCCAATGCGCACGGGGGCGGTGAAACGCAGGTTTTGCGACATGTAGATCGAGCCGTGGCCGGGCAGGCGTTCGCCGATCAGCGCGGAAAACAGGCCTGCGGATAACATGCCATGCGCGATGCGGGTTTTGAAGATTGAGGCCTCGCCCGCCGCCTGATCCAGATGCAGCGGGTTGCGGTCTTCGCTGACTTCGGCGAACAGGTTGATCGCGTGTTCGTCGATGGTTTTGGTGATCGAACGGGACATGCCGATTTCGAGGTCTTCCAGATAGATCGTGCCGATTTCAGTCGCGGTCATGGCAGTGTTCCTAGCGCAGTTGGCCCATGGTAAAGCGGGCCGTTGTCATTTCTTTTGTGAGGTAGGCTTCGAGCGCGGCCTGCTCTGGTTGATCGGTGGTTTTGGTTTCTTCGGCGGCCAAGCCACCCGAGATGAACAGCGCGTCAAGGTCTTCGCCCATCGCGCCCCTTATGTCGGTCGCTATCCCGTCGCCGATGCACAGGATGCGGCTGTCGGCGATGCCGGACTTCACCGCGTCTAGACGGCGGCGGGCAAGGTCATAGATCGCCGGATAGGGTTTGCCGACATAAACGACTTCACCGCCCATTTCTGTGTAAAGCGCCGCCAATGAGCCAGCGCAATATTCGCGCACGCCGCCACGGTCGACCACCATATCGGGGTTGGCACAGAGCAGTTTCAGGCCTTTGTTCTTGGCCAAAAGGAACTCGGGTCGCATGACGGAGGGGTCGGCGTGTGGGTCAAACGGGCCGATGCAGACGATGCCTTCGGCTTGCATGAGTGGCACGCGCGAAATGGTGACGGGGTCTTTGACGATGCTGATCGGATCAAAGAAGGTCAGGTCTGAATCAGGGCCGATATACCAGAGTTTTTCCCCGACAGCGCCGCGAAACATCGCAGCCCGTGCACTATCGCCCGAGGAGGCAATGGTGTCCCAACTGTCGGCAGGCACATTCATGCCTTCGATCTGTTTTTGCACCGAGGCGCGGTGGCGCGGGGCGTTGGTCAGCAACACGACCACACCGCCGGTTTTGCGGTAGTCCTGTAGCGCGGCGACGGCCTCGGGGAAGGCGATGACGCCATCGTGCAGGCAGCCCCACAGGTCAACATAAAGGGCGTCGTAGTTGCTGGAGATATCGCTCAGGGCTGGGATGATCTGCGTCACGGTTCAGACTTTCAGGTTCGGAATGATCTGTTTTTTGCGGCTAACGACACCGGGCAGCACGACGCTGTCGCCGGTCACTGTGATGCCGAATGATTTTTCGGCCACCGATTTGACCGCACCGTTGGGGATAAACAAGGTGGATTGCTCGTTCAGGATGTCGACCACGAACAACAGGACCTGATCAACGCCATCCTCGGACGCGACGGCTGGCATGGCATCCATGATGCTGGCTTGGCGGTCCAGCACGATGGCGGGCGATGTGGTTTCCAGCACCGAGACGCGGAATTTGGTGGTGTCGACGTCGAAAACTTTGGAATCCAGCCGCAGCAGTTCAGCGTCGGAAAAATGCGAGATGTCGGATTTGGCGGCGAACATTTCAGCGGCGTATTCGGGGATATCAAGGCCAAGGTCTTTGGCCAAACGGTGCGCCACGGACACATCGCGGGGCGTGGTGGTGGGCGAGCGGAATTCCAGCGTATCCGATAAGATGCAGGACAGGATCAGGCCTTTGATCGCGTCGGGCATTTGATCCAGCGCCGGTTCGCGCATGATCGAATACATTACAGTGGCGGTGGCGGCGACGGGACGCATGGTGATGTTGATCGGCGCCTTGGTGGACAGGCCAGCGACCAGCGGGTGGTGGTCAATGATCTGGCGGATGTCGGCGTTGCCGATGTTGGCGGGTAACTCGGCCGGATTGTTGGTGTCAACGATCACGACTTTTTCGCCATCTTCCAGATCGGTTAGCACTTCTGGGCAGTCAAACCCCCAGCGTTTCAGCACAAAATCGGCTTCGGTATTGGGGGCGCCCAGCACATATGCGGTGGCGGGTTTTTTGGCGATGTCGTTCAGATACCACGCCCAGATCAGGGCGGAAGCCGTGGCGTCGGTGTCAGGGGCGGTGTGGCCGAAGATTTTGATCATTACAGTGCATCCATATATGGGGAGGTCGATTTTGCGTTCTTATAGGGGGGATGGAGCGGGTTGTCACCCGTTCTATGCGCCGATAACCTGTCCGGAACCAAGGATGCGATGCGATATGAACAAACCCCGCGAGACTGATCTATACCTCCCTGTAAAAGCTTACCTTGAGGCGCAAGGGTATGAGGTGAAGGGCGAGGTTGGAGCCGTGGATGTGATGGCGGTTCGCGGCGATGAAGACCCTGTGCTGGTCGAGCTGAAGCTGGGGTTTTCATTGGCGTTGCTGCATCAGGGGATTGCGCGTCAGGTGGTGACGGATGCGGTTTATCTGGCGGTGCCGCGTGTTGGCGGTAAAGGGTTGAAAGACAATCTGGGTCTGTGCCGCCGATTGGGGCTGGGGCTGATGACGGTGCGTTTGCGCGACGGGTTTGTCGAGGTGTTGGTGGATCCTGTGCCGTATAAGCCGCGCAAGTCGGCCAAGCGTAAGGGGCGTCTGTTACGGGAATTTTCGCGGCGTGTGGGGGACCCTAATGCGGGCGGGGCGACGCGGGTTGGTTTGATCACATCTTATCGCCAAGATGCACTGCGCTGCGCGACCTATTTATCGGACGAGGGGGCCTGTAAGGGCGCGGTGGTGGCCAAGGGGGCCACGGTGCCCAAGGCGACGCGGATCATGGCGGATGATCACTACGGCTGGTTTGAGCGGGTTGCGACGGGTGTTTATATGCTGACGCCCAAGGGGGTCGAGGGGTTGGGCGTTTATGGGCGGGTAGAAGACTAAAAACTTTCAACACGGGTCAGGGTGTAGCCCGCCTGCTCCAACAGATAGAGCAGCCCGTTATTGCCAGACAAATGCGCCGCACCAACCGCGACAAGGATGTTATCGGCGTCATGGGTGGCGGGCAGGATAACCTTCATCCAGTTGGCATTGCGATCCGTCAGCATGCTGGTCTCAAGGTCACTGAACATTTCGGCTGCTTCATCGGGCGTCAGGGGCAGGGCATCGCTGGCCTGAAGGCGGTTTAACTCCCAGATGGCGCGGTGTTCGCCAGACAGATAAGCCTCGATCAGGGTGGAAATCAGCGCGTCCCCGTTGTGCGCCATGCTTAAACCCATGCGGATATTGTCCAGCTCGGCGTATTCATCGTCATCATCGCTGCCAAACAGCGAAAACAGAATGTCGAAAGGTTCAAGCGCGCGGGTGGCTACGTTCTGGACCTCGGCCCGCGCCATTATGCGTTGATCCACCCCGTTTTGCTCGGTCATCCCCGCCATTGCACAGGGCGGGATTGCCAGCATCATTGATACATACCAAGGCTGCATTTTGCTGACCATAAAGCCGGGGATGCCACGGGCGGACATTTCTGTGGTGAGTAGGCTCCAGTCCTCGGGCGACAGACGGTCAGGCAGGGTCGGGCCGTCGGTGATGAACATCAGCGACGCATCGGTGAGCATTGCGGATTTGAGCTGTTCCATTGTCTCGCGGGTGGCCTCGAGCAGGATCAGGTCGGCGGCGTCAACGATAGGCCATAGCGGTTCAAGGTAGATGTCCAGCCGCGCATCGGTCAGGTGCATGGTGCCCATGATGTGAATGGTGCTGTCGCCATATTGGGCCCGCCACAGATTGCCGGACGGGTAGGGGTGCGCAGCAATGGCGGCGTCTAGGATGGCGCGGTCCTTATCGCCCATGGTTTCGAGCAGGTTTTCCCCGACGCATTGGGCAAACGCAGGCAGGGTGAGCAGGGATAACAGGAAGGATAGAATGAAACGCATGTTCAGGCTCCGCTGATGGGTCGCCTTAATAGGTATCTATGCAGTGTGGAAAATCAATGGCTGTGCTATGTTTGGACCGTGATCGTGACGGTTTGGGGGAATGAATGGCATATCTGGATTTGAACGGGGCAAGGTTGCATTACACCGATACAGGGTCGGGCGACGTGGCTGTGGTGTTTTCGCACGGGTTGTTGTTTAGCACCGAGATGTTTGCGGAGCAGATCGCGCATCTTAAGGCGAATTACCGCTGCATTGCGTATGACCATCGTGGTCAGGGGCAAAGCGGGGCACCCGAGGGTGAATATGACATGGACACGCTAACCGGTGATGCGGCGGCGTTGATCACCGCGCTAGGGGGTTGAGAAATGCCATTTTGTTGGTCTGTCGATGGGCGGGTTTGTGGCGCTGCGGATGGCGCTGGATTACCCTGATCTGGTGCGGTCCATCAGTGTGCTGGACAGCAGCGCCGATCCTGAGCCACAGGAAAACCACGGCAAATACAAGTTTCTGAATTTCATTCTGCGCAGGTTCGGGGCGAAACCTGTGGTCGGGTCGGTTATGCCGATTATGTTCAGCCAGACATTTCTGAAAGACCCTGACCGAAAAGAATTGCGCGATAGGTGGCGGCGGTTCTTGGGCCGGATTCCTGACAGAAAGGGCATGTCCAAGGCGGTGCGCGGCGTGATTGGGCGCGACGGGGTTTATAACAGGTTGGGCGAGATCAAAACGCCAACCCTGATCGTGGTGGGGGATGAGGACACCGCGACGGTGCCGGAAAAATCCGAGCGGATGCACGGGGCCATTTCGGGGTCGGAATATATACTGGTGCCCCAAGGCGGGCATGTGTCCACGATTGACGCGCCAGAGGCGATCAACGCGGCATTGTCGGGCTTTTTCGACAAAGTTGACGGGGCTTGGGTAAAAGAATCAACACCCGTCGGTTGACTCCCCCGACCTGCATCCCTAAATCCATTCTGTTAGCACTCGGTCGACCTGAGTGCTAATGTGATTTTAACCTTGATCGAAGGAGCGCTCAAAGATGGCTTTTACACCACTTCATGACCGTGTTCTGGTACGTCGCCTTGAAGGCGAAGAGAAAACTGCTGGCGGGTTGATTATTCCCGATAGTGCAAAAGAAAAACCTGCCGAAGGCGAAGTTATCGCTTGTGGTGAAGGCGCTCGCAAAGACAGCGGCGAATTGATCCCGATGGCTGTTAAAGCTGGCGACAAAGTGTTGTTTGGCAAATGGTCCGGCACCGAAGTTTCGATTGATGGCGAAGAGCTGTTGATCATGAAAGAAAGCGACATCATGGGCCTGCTGGGCTAGTCGTTACACTTTCACAATCTTAAGAATTATCAGGAGTTTTAGAAAATGGCTAAAGAAGTCAAATTCGATACCGATGCGCGCAATCGTCTGTTGGCCGGTGTCAACATTCTTGCCGATGCGGTAAAAGTTACACTGGGCCCCAAAGGCCGCAATGTGATCCTCGACAAATCGTTTGGCGCACCGCGCATCACCAAAGACGGTGTGACAGTTGCCAAAGAAATCGAACTGGAAGACAAGTTCGAAAACATGGGCGCACAAATGCTGAAAGAAGTAGCATCGCGCACCAATGACGAAGCTGGTGACGGCACAACAACAGCCACCATTCTGGCCCAAGCCATCGTGCGCGAAGGTCTGAAATCGGTTGCTGCTGGCATGAACCCGATGGATCTGAAACGTGGTATTGATCTGGCGACAATCGCGGCTGTGAAAACCATCAAGGATTCTGCGCGCGAAGTGAAAGACAGTGCAGAAGTCGCACAGGTCGGCACCATTTCCGCCAATGGCGAATCCGATATCGGCCAGCAAATTGCTGACGCTATGCAGCGTGTAGGCAATGAAGGTGTGATCACTGTTGAAGAGAACAAGGGTCTGGAAACAGAAACCGAAGTTGTTGAAGGCATGCAGTTTGATCGCGGCTACCTGAGCCCTTATTTTGTCACCAATCCTGACAAAATGATCGCCGAGATGGAAGATTGCATGGTTCTGCTGCACGAAAAGAAACTTTCGTCGCTGCAAGCCATGGTTCCACTGCTGGAAGCTGTGATCCAGTCCGGCAAACCTTTGCTGATCATTGCTGAGGATATCGACGGCGAAGCGCTGGCAACTCTGGTTGTCAACAAACTGCGTGGCGGTCTGAAAATCGCGGCTGTTAAGGCCCCTGGTTTTGGCGACCGTCGTAAAGCCATGTTGCAAGACATCGGCATTCTGACCGGTGGTCAGGTGATTAGTGAAGATCTGGGTATGAAACTGGAAAATGTCACCATCGACATGCTGGGTTCCGCCAAGAAAATCGTAATCACTAAAGATGAGACCACCATCATTGATGGCAACGGCGACAAAGCCGAGATCGAAGCGCGCGTCAGCCAGATCCGCACCCAGATCGAAGAAACCACATCGGATTACGACAAGGAAAAACTGCAAGAGCGCGTGGCCAAACTGGCTGGTGGTGTTGCTGTTATCCGCGTTGGCGGCATGACCGAAATCGAAGTGAAAGAGCGCAAAGACCGCGTTGACGATGCCCTGAACGCGACCCGTGCGGCCGTGCAAGAAGGTGTTGTCGTTGGTGGTGGTGTTGCCCTGATGACGGCAGCCAAAGCGCTGTCCAGTGTCAAAGGCGACAACTCGGACCAAGACGCCGGTGTTGCAATTGTTCGTCGTGCGCTGGAAGCGCCACTGCGCCAGATCGCTGAAAATGCGGGTGTTGACGGGGCTGTGGTTGCTGGCAAAGTTCGTGAGAGCGACGACGTGACGTTTGGCTTTAACGCGCAGACCGAAGAATATGGCGACATGTTCAAATTCGGCGTGATTGATCCGGCCAAAGTTGTGCGCACAGCACTGGAAGATGCAGCCTCAATCGCGGGTCTGCTGATCACCACCGAAGCCATGATTGCCGATAAACCTGCGCCAGCTGGTGCTGGTGGCGGCATGCCTGACATGGGCGGCATGGGCGGAATGGGCGGCATGATGTAAACGGTTAAATCCTTACAGGATTTGACCGGAGGCGTCAGGTGTTTGGCCATTAGGCCAAGCACCGAGAGCCTTACCGTTCCACAAGAATAAGAAAAGGGCTGCCGTTTTGGTGGCCCTTTTCTTTTGGCCACATTTGTTGACATAGTTGTTCGAACCAAAACGGGCTGTTGAAAGGCTAGGCAATTGACCGGATACCAGATCAGGCGGGCACAGCCCAAAGACGAGAAGGCAATTTCGGGCTGCATCGTTGCTGCTTATAAACCCGTTCTGGCGCGCGGTTTGGAATTGCCGCCGGTATCGGAAGGGGTAGCCACCGATATTCGTGATAACACGGTTTGGCTGGCGGAAGATGGAAACGAGGTTCTGGGCGGTCTCATAGTAACCACCGAGGATCAGGTGCTTCACATAGCGAATTTGTTTGTTAAGCCATCAGCGCAAGGGCGTGGTTTGGCGGGGGCATTGATGTCTTTGGCTTGCGACTATGCGAAGGAACAGCATTGCGAGGTCATGAGGTTAGCGACCCATAAAGACATGCCCGAAAACGTGGCGCTATACGCGCATCTGGGATGGGTCGCATGCGCCACCGAAGGGAACAAAGTTCTGATGTCCAAACCCGTTTTGTCAGGGAGGGGTTAAGCTGTGCGCCTGACCTTACTCACCCTCCTAACCATGATTGCATTCGCCGCCAATTCGGTGCTGAACCGGTTGGCTTTGATGGATGCGGGGATGGGGCCGGCTGCTTTTGCGGCTATTCGGCTGGCTGCCGGAGCGGGTGTGTTGGCAGCGCTGGTTTGGGTCAGGGGCGGCGGGGTGCGCCCTGTGCTGCGGCCCCGTCTGAAAGATGCGATCGGTCCGTTGTCCTTGGCGCTTTACGTGCTGGGGTTTTCCTTTGCCTATGTCAGCCTGCCTGCGGGGGTGGGGGCGTTGTTGCTGTTTGGCGGGGTGCAGGTGACGATGTTTGCCGGCGCGATAATTTTGCGTGAAGAGGTGCCGCTACAGCGATGGCTCGGGGCGGGGTTGGCGTTCAGCGGGCTGGTTTGGTTGTTGTGGCCTGGTGCTAGCGCGTCCCTGCCGCTTGCCGGTGGCGTGTTGATGGCGGCGGCGGCGCTGGGGTGGGGGATCTATTCGTTGTTGGGGCGCGGGGCTACGGATGCGTTGGGGGCTACCGCGATGAATTTCCTGCTGGCGATGCCGTTGGCTCTGCTGGTGTTCGTTATCTTGCCGGACCGGATTACCGCGTGGGGCGCGGTGTTGGCGGGTTTGTCGGGCGGTGTGACCTCGGGGTTGGGATATGCGCTGTGGTACCGGATTTTGCCGCAACTGGGGGCAACAAAGGCGGCTGTGGCGCAGTTAAGCGTGCCGGTGATTGCGATGGCGGGGGGTATCGCATTTCTGGATGAAACTGTGAGCATGCGGATCATTGTGGCCAGTCTGTTGGTGCTGGGCGGGGTTGCCGTGTCAATGCGTCGCTAAGGGTATGGATTGTCAGACCTTTTAACGTCGCATCGCAGGGGTTATATCACTTGTTATGAAACGGTTATTGATCTTTATCTTCCTGTTGTTCCCCACGTTGGCCAATGCCGATTGTGCGATTTTGGTGCATGGGTTGGCGCGTTCCAACGCATCATTGATGGTGATGGAACAGGCGCTGTCGCATGCGGGATACGAGGTGGTGAATATTTCCTACCCGTCCACGCGTGAGCCGCTGGAACAGCTGGTTTTGCATGGGCTGCCAGAAGCGGTGGAGGGGTGTAACGGCCAGAAGGCGCATTTCGTCACCCATTCAATGGGCGGCATTCTGGTGCGGATGTATCTGGCGCACAACAGGACCAACAAAACGGGCCGCGTGGTGATGATGGCCCCGCCCAACAGCGGGTCGGAACTGGTTGATCTGCTGGGGGACTGGGAGGTGTTCCAGATGATCAATGGACCTGCGGGAATGGAACTGGGAACAGATCAGGAATCGGTTCCGAACCGGTTGGGGGCTGCGGGGTATGAACTGGGGATTATTGCCGGAAACCGGTCGTTGAACCCGATGTATTCGGCGATGATCACGGGTGCTGATGATGGCAAGGTTTCGGTTGCGGCGACGCGGCTGGAGGGGATGCGCGACCATATCATTTTGCCGGTCACGCACACCTATATGATGAACAGCCCGCTGGTGGTGGCGCAGGTGAAACTGTTTTTGGCAACGGGTGCGTTTGATCGCGAGTTGAGCTATGCGGACGCGGTGCGGCTGAGTTTCGAGTAAGAATTTAATGCGCTGCGCGCGGCAGGTATTTAAAGCAAGAAGAAGGGGTTAGGTGGTGATCCGGTTGACGTGGCCCATCTTGCGGCCCTCTTTTATATCGGCTTTGCCATAGAGGTGCAGGGCGGTGTTTGGTTCGGCTGCCAGTGAGGCGATGCTGTTCATATCATCGCCGATCAGGTTTTCCATTGTGACGTCGCAGTGGCGTTTACCATCGCCAAGCGGCCAGCCAGCCACGGCGCGAATATGTTGTTCAAACTGGTCAATCGCACAGCCGTTCTGGGTCCAGTGGCCGGAATTATGCACCCGTGGGGCAAATTCGTTGACGATCAGGCCTTGGGGTGTGACGAAAAGTTCGACCCCCATGACGCCGACATAATCCAGTTCATTCAGGATGCGGGCGGACAGCAGAACCGCGTCGGTGGTCTGGGATGTGGTCAGGGTGGCGGGCACGGTGGTGGTGCGCAGGATACCATCGACATGCACGTTTTGCCCGGGATCATAGCAGGCGATATCGCCCTGTTGGTTGCGGGCTGCGATGACGGAAACTTCGTGGCTGAAGTTGACGAACCCTTCCAGCAGGCTGGGGGCACCGGCCATGTCGGCGTGGGCTTTTGCGGCATCATCGGGCGTCATGATGCGGGCTTGGCCCTTGCCGTCATAGCCAAAGCGCCGCGTTTTCAGGATGGCGGGAGTGCCTGTGGTTTTAAGGGCGTCGGTCAGGTCGTCCAGTGTATCGACGGTTGCGAAAGGGGCGGTGTTTAGCCCTAGCGATTGCAGGAATTCCTTTTCGGTCAGGCGGTCCTGCGAGGTGGCCAATGCACGACGGTTCGGGTGGATCGGGCGTAAACGCTCCAGTGTATCCAGCGCCGATGTCGGGATGTTTTCAAATTCGTAGGTGATCACATCGACGGTTTTGGCAAAATCTGTCAGGGCGGCATCATCGTCATAGGGGGCTGTGGTCACCTGATCCGCGACGTGGCCTGCGGGCGGGTTTGCGCCTGGCTCGAATATATGGGTTTTAAAACCGAGGCGGGAGGCGGCAACCGAGAGCATGCGGCCCAACTGCCCACCGCCAAGGATGCCGATGGTTGCGCCTTGAGGGAGTGGGTTAGTCATTGGATGGTGCATCCGGAATCGAGGCCGAAAGGGCGGTGCGCCAAGCATCAAGGCGTGTGACGAGTGCTGGATCATTCAGGGCGAGGATGCCTGCGGCCATCAGACCCGCATTGGCAGCACCCGCAGCACCGATGGCCATGGTGGCGACGGGAAATCCTTTGGGCATTTGCACGATGGAATAGAGGCTGTCGACGCCAGACAATGCTTTGGTTTGGATTGGCACGCCAACCACCGGAATGCGGGTTTTGCTGGCCATCATGCCGGGCAAATGCGCCGCCCCGCCAGCGCCCGCGATGATCACCTGCAAGCCACGGTCAACAGCGGTTTTACCATAGTCCCACAGCCGGTCCGGTGTGCGGTGCGCCGAGACGATTTTAGTCTCGTAAGCCACGTCCAGTTCGTCCAGAATATCAGCGGCCAGCTTCATGGTGGGCCAATCCGATTGGGAGCCCATGATGATGCCGATCTTTACGTTTGTCATTGTGCCATCCTAACTTGCGAGCGCGCACTATACCGATTGCGCGGGCTCACGCAATAATATCGGGGGTCAGGTCGTCTTCAATTGCGGCGATCTGGTCTTTGAGGCGCAATTTCTGGGTTTTCAGGCGGCGGACGGTCAACTGGTCGCCGCGCCGGACCTCTTCGAGCGCATGAATTGCCTCGTCCAGATCGCGGTGTTCGCGGCGTAAAACCTCAAGCCGAACGCGCTGCACATCTTCGTGGTTCATTTCAATCGGGGTGTTCATTGGGGCAATGTTACCGTGAGTCGGTTGCTGGAACCTTCTGAATAGCCGTTTTTTTGCGTTGCGGGAAGGGTTTGGCGTGATCTGCTGCCCTTGCACTGTGGGCTGTGGCTGCCCATATCTATTAAGAACGGGTTGCCGCATGCGGGGCCTGCACTGAACTGTCGCTTGATGAAGGACATGTTGATGACGAAATTAACGCTTAGTACGCATCCCTTTTTGCTGGGATTTGATCAGTTGGAACGCCTGATGGAGCGCACCGCGAAATCCGGCACGGATGGCTATCCGCCCTTTAATATTGAACAAACCAGCGAGCACAGTTACCGCATCACGCTGGCGGTGGCGGGATTTGGCGAGGCTGAACTGTCTATCACTGTCGAGGATCGGCAACTGGTGGTGCGTGGTCGCCAAGGCGAGGTGGATGAGGGCCGTGTGTTCCTACACCGCGGCATTGCGGCGCGGCAATTTCAAAAGAGTTTCGTTTTGGCGGACGGCGTTGAAGTGGGGGAGGCCGCGATGGAAAACGGTTTGCTGCACATAGACCTTGCGCGGGCCACGCCTGACGCGGTGGTTCAGACGATTACGATTATCAAACGATAACCCCGATTAATTAACCAAGGAGGCGCGAGATGGATACCAAGTATGAATTTGGCCCCGAGGGGCAGGATAATATCGTTTATATCACGGCGGTTGCTGTGGCCGATCTGCCCAAAGAAGTGCAGGAGCAGGCACAAGGAGCATCACAGCTATATGCCGTGTGCAAATCGGATGGCGAGCGGTTGGCGCTGGTCAAGGACCGCAATATGGCCTTTATGCTGGCGCGCCAAAACGATCTGGCGCCGGTGGCGGTTCACTAATGAAGTATGATTTTGACTGGGTGGATGCTTTCAGCTCGCGTCCCTTTGGTGGCAACGCCTGTGTGGTGGTGCATGGGGCTGCTGAGTTGAGCCTTGAGCAGCGGTTGGCGTTGGTCAATGAAACCTCGCTATCGGAATGTGCCTATCTGGTCGGGTCCGACGTGGCGAATTTCGGGGCGCGGTTTTATGTGGCGCATCAGGAAATTTTGATGGCGGGACATCCGACCATTGCCACGGTGACGTCCCTGCTGGATCGCGGGCTGGTGCCGCTGGTTGGCGGGCGGGCGGAATTTACGCTCGAGGTAGGTGCTGGCGTGTTGCCGATTTCGGTAGTGGACGGGATGATTACGATGACCCAGGCCGCACCAGTGTTTGGCGAGATGCATGATCCGGCCGAGATTGCGCAGCTATTCGGGTTGTTGGCGGATGATGTTATCGGGGTGCCGCAAACCGTATCCACCGGCACGCCATACTGCATTACGGTGCTGCGGGATAAGGCGGCGTTGCGGCGTGCGGCGTTGGATTTAACGCGTCTTGGCGCCTATCATTCGGTGCGGGGGCTGGGCGCGGATAAGGCGATGGAGCCGTTTTTGGTGGTGCGTGACGGGGAGACTGCGGCGGGTGATACGTTCTCGCGGCTGTTGCTGCCACCACCGATGCCTGCGGAAGATCCGTTTACCGGATCGGCGACGGGCTGCATGGCTGCTTATTTATGGCATCACGGGTTGATCGAGAATGCGTCATTTGTGGCCGAGCAGGGGCATTGGATGGGGCGTGCGGGGTCGGCACAGGTCGAGGTTCTGGGGCCGTGCGCGGCCCCAACGGGTGTGAAGGTTGGCGGGCAGGGTGTTGTTTTAATGCGCGGCGAATTGGCGCTGTAACAATTGCTGGCTGGGTGCTTTATATATGGGGCAACGATTGAATCACGGAGTTTTGAGATGAGCAAACCATTGAAGTGCACCTGTCTGGAATGTGGCTCGGTTGGGCGGTTTCCGGCGGACAAAATTGGCGACCGGCCCAAGTGCGGCAAGTGTGGCGCGTGGTTGATCACTGGCAAGGTGATCGAGATCGATCTGGCGATACTGGCCAAGGCGGCGCAAAATGACGACGTGCCGCTGGTGGTGGATTTCTGGGCGCCGTGGTGTGGGCCGTGCCGGATGATGGCGCCGCAGTTTATGATGGCGGCTGAAAAAATGGAGCCGTATGTGCGGTTTGCCAAGATCAACACCGAGGCGCACCCTAAAGCCTCGCAGCGCTATAACATTCGCGGGATTCCGACGATGGCGCTGTTCAAGGGCGGGCGCGAGAAAGCGCGGCAATCGGGCGCAATGCAGTCGCCGCAGATACAGGCTTGGGTCGCGAAGTCGGCTTAAGATGCCTGCGGCGCAGGTATTTAGGAAAAGAAGAAGATCAGGCTTGGGGCTATCCCGTGGACCATGCGCGGGGTTGTTTCATGCCGGCCATTTTGATGGCTTGGCCGGTGTAGCCGTAGGGGAACAGGGCGTAGAGGGCGGCTTTTGATCCGGCTTTGTTTAACCCATCGCGTTTGGCGAGGTATTTGAACACAAAACGCACGTCGGGCATGACACCTTTTTCTTCCTCGGAATCGCGGATGAACTTGAGGATTTCAAGGTGTAGCGGGGTCAGGGTGATGCCCTCGACGTCTGCGCGGTAGTCGGTGAATTCCTGTGTCCAGTCGTGCTGATCGGTCAGATAGCCGTTGGCATCGACGTTGACCTTGCGGCCCGAGGGCAGGGTGAGTTCAATGATCTTGTCCGGTAGCGTGCGCATATCGTGTCCTTGGATCATAGGTGTTTGGGGTGCGGGTCAGGATAGGGGGGTGATGCGGGGTGTCTTTGATGTGGGTCAAGTTGGGAGGGGCGCATGCGGAGTTACCTTATTGCGCGTTCGCCAATTTTCA
>Ga0190303_1000638_pt1 | contig 14479 bp, 12 predicted proteins | sample 48700701_MG_FD_161672 | JGI IMG/M metagenome (GOLD analysis project Ga0190303, IMG submission 161672) | Hydrothermal vent sediment bacterial communities from Southern Trench, Guaymas Basin, Mexico - 4870-07-0-1_MG | ecosystem: Environmental > Aquatic > Marine > Hydrothermal vents > Sediment ...
ATCGTCCTGGGTTATTGTGACATTTACGATTGTGCCCTCATCTCCTTCCATCACCACCACTTCATCAAGTTTGTAGGGTTTGAATAAATTTGTGATAAAGGATTTTTTATCCTTATCATACTCAACAAATTTTACCTCCTTTCTGAGCATTTTTTCAAGGGTTTTTATGTTTTTGGCGTTCTTTCCGATTGCCTTTCCAAGTTTGCCCTTCTCCACAATATATGTAATTCTATCCTCCATCTCTATGCAGTCTATAATGGGCGCTCCTGTAACATCCTCTGCAAGCGCAATATAATGCATTTCCTCATGCGATAATGTTATCTTCATTTACTTCCCTATATTCAATATATTTGATGTGCCTTCATCTACAATTGCCATGACAGATATGCTGAAGGGCTTTTTGCATATGCTCCCCAATTCCAGGCTGCCACCGCTGTAAACGAACACAGGTTTATCCCCTGCAAGATTCATGACTTCCTTCTTTTTAGGGCAGTCGTTTGACACAATGAACATCTTTGCATCATCTCTCTTCATTGCTTCCTTGAAGCCCATATACACTTTCCCTGTAGATAGCACTCTTCCCAACTCTTTTGTTATGTCCATTTTATTCACCTTTCTTCATTTTACTAACATCAACGGAAAGTTCTACTGAACCTGTTCCCAATTTTATGGGTTGACCGACAATGATATTCTCAGCCACACCTCTCAGTTCATCCACCTCGCCCCTCTTTGCAGCTTTCAGCAAATGGTTTACCGTGATTTCAAAAGCAGCCCTTGCAATGACCGAGCTTTTCTCTCCGCTTACGCCCTGCCTTCCTATGGGGCGGACCGTTCCGTCTGCGGTCATGGTGTCTGCAACAAGCATGATGTGGCGTATGTCAACATTTAGGCCCTGCTCCTGAAGAGTGTTGTATGCTTCATTTATGATTGCGTTTCTTGCTGCCTCCACTCCGAGAACCTTATAAATGGCATATATGTCATTTGTTGTTGTTCTTGTCTTGTCCACTCCCTCAAGCTTAAGTATCTCCTCGAAATTGCTTCCTTCCGTGTAGATAACGTATTCCCCTTTTTCTTTTCTTATTATAGCCCTCTTTATTCCATCTATGCCCTTTATCTTGACATTTTTTATCTCTTCGCTTATCCTCTGCAACTCCCTGTACGTTTCCTCTGTGGGAATGACCTCAATGTTGTTCCCGACCACATTGATTTTTGTCCTTCTCAGTGGTTTAAAGCTTTTTTCGATGTCCTCTATTGTGATATCCTTCCTTTCAATTGCCTTCTTATTCGGCTTTACAATGACCTTCATGTTTCCCAGGTCTGTATTAACTTCTGCAATGTTTATAAGTCGGGTAATCTCGATTTTATTTGCAATCTTCTTTGCCAGGTCTTTATTGACCTTATAGCCCCCTTCCAGGTAGACGGTCATCATCGGCGTTGACGGCTTCTTTCTTGCATCAACAACCTCAATAAGACGGGGCAGCCCCAGGGTAACATTTATCTCTGCCACTCCTGCATAGTGGAATGTACGCATTGTCATCTGAGTTCCTGGTTCCCCAATGGACTGCGCCCCCACTATCCCGCATGCTTCCATGGGGTCCATCAATGCCCTGTTATAGCTCTCGACAACCTTATTTATCAGCTCCTTCAGTTTCTTTTCGGACAGATTTTTGTCAATAGTCTTGTCTATTATGTCATCAATTATCGAGCGCGGAAGAAATTCATCCATATCGTCCAGTATTTTCTTTATTTTTTTTCTCAACTTCGCATTTTTCTCTGGTTCTTCTATGGTAGGCGGAGGTACATTCTCAGCCTTTGCGAGTATCCCGCGTGCATCTATGGAACCCACTTCCTTTTTAATCCCTGAGGCAGCGCTCCCAAGAACTTCTTTGAGTTCTCTCTCAGATGCAACTTTCAAGTCCAGTTTGCTTCTGTATCCGGCATCAATAAGTTTTTTTGCTTTGGACGGACCGAGACCTTTTATATCGGATAGTTCTTTTATTGCCTCATCCTTTGAGGGAGTCAGATAGTTCTTTATTATGATTGCATACTTCTTTCCTATTCCTTTTACATTCGCTATTGTCTCTATAGGCTGAAGTTTCAGTTCAAGCATGCTTCTGAACCCGGCATCATAAAGGGCTTCTGCTTTTGAAGGCCCTATGCCTTTTATTTCCAGAAATTCCTTTATTATTTTTTCTCTGTCCTCTTCCGGTTTTTTTATACGTGTCTTTACACCAATCTTCTTTAGTATTTCCTCTGCCCTTTTCTTTTTAAACCCGAGTTTGCAGATATCATCGATGCTGGCTTTTTTAATAGATGATATCGTAAATTTCTCCGCTAACTTTTTTGCATCCTCTTCCGATAACCCCCTCTTTATAAATGCGTTAATCGTATCTTTCTTTGCCATTAAAGCACCTCGCTCACAATGTTATCAATATCAACTGCCTTTCCGCGAATGCTCTTGGCAGGGTCAACACCGTCTTCTCCATAATTAAACTGTATTATATCCCCATAGGTCGTTCTCACAGTCCCGTCGTCTTCCATTTTTAGATTTTCAAGTGCATTTATCAGACGGCGCTGCATGTAACCGGAACGGGATGTTCTCACAGCAGTGTCCACGAGACCCTCTCTGCCACCCATGGAGTGGAAGAAGTATTCTGTTGGCGTAAGCCCTTTCTTGTAATTGCTTGCCACAAAACCTCTTGCCTCTGCTCCCAGATCTCCTTTCTTGAAATGAGGTAATGTTCTGTTCATATAACCACGGGATATTCTTTCTCCTCTTACTGCCTGCTGCCCCACACATCCTGCCATCTGAGAAAGGTTAAGCATGGAGCCCCTGGCACCGGAACGGGCCATTATGACGGCAGAGTTACCCATACCAAGGTAGTGCCCTGCTATTTCTCCCATCTGGTCTCTTGTCCTTCCTGTGACGCGCATTATTTCCATTTCAAGTGTCTCTTCTAGACTCCTCCCTGGAATTTCCTCCAACTCGCCGTTATTGTATGCCTTGATCAACTGGTTTATTTTTTCGCTGGCTTTTGCGAGCTGCTCTTCTCTCTGAATATTTGCCTCTTCGGGCATATCCTCGTCATCTATGCCTGTTGTGAACCCTATTGTTGTTATGGCAGCAATGCCGAGCTTTGTGACCCTGTCTATAAAATCACGGGCTGCATCCATGCCATATTTTCTTGCAATATATTCAAGAATGACTCCTTTAAAAGCACCTATGCTCTTCTCGTCTATCACACCCTTTTCGAGCACACCATTTTTTATGACGACATAGCTGTCGTACGGGCATTGTTCTTTCAGGCACTCATCGCAGTTTATGCATGATTGGGCTTTGTATTCCAGATTTATCTCTTTGGGCAGTATTTTGCTGAATATCTCCTTTCCGCTCATCTTGTCATTTATCTCTCCTTTGTAATCAATGGCGGAGAGGATACGCACAGCATCGTCTTTGTCAAACACTCTGTTATGATGGGTGAGAAGGAAACATCCCGTAATGTGGTCATGTATGGCCCCTATTATCGCTCCCCCGAACCTTGGTGAAAGTATGTTTTCCTGAACTTTCATCAGAACCTCTGCCTCTCCTCTCGCCTCTTCTGACTGCAGCACATGAAGATTCATCTCGTCTCCGTCAAAATCCGCATTATAGGGAGGACAAACTGCCAGATTCATGCGGAAAGTTTTGTATGGAAGCACCCTTACTTTGTGAGCCATCATTGACATTCTGTGGAGAGACGGCTGCCTGTTGAAAAGCACAATGTCACCATCATTTAACTGTCGCTCTGCAATCGCTCCGACCTCGACTCTTTCTGCAACTGTCTCTGCATTCTCTTCTGTTACCTTTATCCTTCTCCCGTCTGGCCTTGTGATATAGTTCACTCCAGGTATGTATATCTTGCCCTTCGGTGGCTCTGGGAAGGGGCCTCTTCTTACGAGTTCCTTTACTTCCTCTATGTTGTATGGCGTTACCCTGACTTTGACCGTAAGCTCTCTTGCCATTTTTATCGGCACTCCCACCTCGTTTATGCTCAAGTTGGGGTCGGGAGAAATTACGGTTCTCGCAGAAAAATTGACTCTCTTACCTGATAAATTTGAGCGGAAACGCCCTTCCTTGCCTTTGAGACGCTGGGCGAGAGTTTTCAGCGCTCTGCCGCTTCTGTGACGCGCCGGCGGGATACCTGCTGTCTGGTTATCAAAATATGTGGTGATGTGATATTGTATGAGTTCCCACAAATCCTCGACTATGAGCTGCGGGGCACCTGCATCCCTGTTTTCCTGAAGGCGCTGGTTTATTCTTATGATATCGACAAGCTTGTGCGTTAAATCATCTTCGCTTCTTTCCCCTGTCTCAAGGGTTATTGACGGCCGGGTGGTCACAGGCGGGACAGGAAGCACTGTAAGAACCATCCATTCAGGGCGTGCAACCTCAGGATTTATATCAAACATGTAAAGGTTTTCTTCCTCGACCTCGCTCACCTTTTCCAGCCACTCCCTCACTTCAGCAGGTGTCATCTTATGCCCTTCCTCCCTGAAGGTGGTTGGCTTGTCGAGCTCTATATTATGATTGGGTCTACCGCAATACGGACATTTGGTAGCTTTTCTTGCAAGTGCGATCACCTCTTTTGAAAAATTTAAGGTAGACTGCCCGTTTTTTACCATGGCTTTGTATTTTCTTTCGAGTCTTGCCATATGTTCTTCATCAAGCAAAATATGGCCGCATCCCCTGCATGTGGAGCGCAGTATGCCAAGTATTGTTTTTACATATCCGACATGTATGACAGGCATGGCAAGCTCTATATGGCCGAAATGGCCCGGACATCCATCCTTTCCCACACGCTGTCCGCACGTCTTGCACCTCAAACCCGGTTCAATAACCCCGAGGCGTGGATCCATCAGGCCCATCTCGATAGGAAAGCCATCCTCATCATATGTATCGGGCGTTATGATGCGGGTGGCTGACATTTTCCTTATCTTCTCGGGAGAAAGCAAACCAAATTGAATTGAATCTATTTTTTTCGGCGTATTTGTTCTCATTTTATACCTCACACAAGTTTACTCAACCTCAATTTCGGATCTATTACCAGCGATTGAAGTTCCTCCAGCAGTAATTTGAAGGCATAACTCATCTCAACAGGATGTATCGATGCATCGTCGCCGCATATGGGGCATTTCAGGAATCCCTTCCGCGTCTTTACGGCAATGTGGCCACACTTCTCGCATACATATTGTACTGTCAGATCAGATTCCTCCAGCAGCCTATCCTTTATTGTCATGGATGCTCCATGGCCGATAAGGCAATCTCTTTCCATCTCTCCGAATCTCAGCCCGCCGTCCCTCGCTCTGCCTTCAGTCGGCTGGCGAGTTAGTATTTGGACAGGGCCGCGGGAGCGTGCATGCATCTTCCCTGCAACCATGTGGTGCAGTTTCTGGTAATAAATGCATCCCACAAATATATCTGCACTTATCATTTTGCCTGTTTCGCCGTCGTACATCACTTCTCTTCCATTGTGCTTGAAGCCGTTTTTGACAAGCGCTTTCCTTAAATCTTTTTCCGGCTCTCCAGAGAATGGAGTTCCGTCAACTATCCTTCCCTCAAGTGCTCCGACTTTGCCCCCTATCATCTCCAAGACGTGACCCACTGTCATTCTGCTAGGAATAGCATGAGGATTTATTATCAAATCAGGGGTTATGCCGTCTGCCGTAAATGGCATATCTTCCTGAGGCAAGATTAAACCGAGGACACCTTTCTGTCCGTGTTTTGAGGCAAATTTGTCCCCAAGCTCTGGTATACGCTCGTCCCTTACTTTTATTTTGACAAGGCGAGAGCCGTTTACAGATTCTGAAAGGACTACGGTGTCAACAACTCCGGATTCACCGTGCCTGACCGTGACAGATGTCTCCCTCCTTTTCTGGGGGATAAGTATATCTGTGGGTTCCTCTAAAAATCTTGGCGGGGATGTCTTGCCGACGAGAACATCGTCGCTCTTCACCTGGCTTTCGGGGGATATAATTCCGTCTTCAGATAAATTGGCGTATGCCTCCTCGCTTCTCACTCCTCTGCATTCGGGGTCGGGTATCTCAAAGTGGTCTTCCTGCCCTCCGGGATAGCGTTGCTCCTCTGCAGAGTATGCCCTGAAAAACGTGCTCCTTGCAAGTCCCCTGTCTATGGATGCCTTGTTCATGATGAGGGCGTCTTCCATATTGTATCCCTTGTAAGATATCACGGCAACTACGAAATTCTGTCCCGCAGGCCTTCTTGAGAAGTTTATGTATCTTGAAGAATGCGTCTGGACAATAGGCATCTGCGGGTAGTGCATTAGATGGCCTCTGGTATCGGGTCTCTTTCTGTAGTTTGCTGAGCCAAAACCAAGCGACTGCTTACCCATTCCTGCTCCCATTGTGATACGGGGTGAAGCATTGTGCTCCGCGTAAGGAACAAGAGATGCGCCCACGCCAAGAATGCAGAGCAGGTCTATTTCCATATGGGTATGTTCTTTGTTTAAATCTTTAGGAGTCAAAGCGATATACGCATTTTCTTCTTCTTCAGTATCAATGTACTCCACGATCCCCATTTCTATGAGGTTGTGCCATGAAAGTTCTCCTTTCTCCAGTTTTTCCCTATGCTCGTCGGTGAAAAGTGGTTTTCCATTTTCAACAACAAACAGGGGCCTTCTAACTCTGCCAGGGTCGCAGTTGATAAATACATCACTGCTGTCATCATAATAGCAAACATTTATCTCTATGTCGAGCTCTCCTTTTCTTCTTCTCTTCCTTATGGTATCTGCAAGCTCTGCGCCATCTGGATACACTCCGACAAGCTCTCCGTTGAGATAAACCCTTGCACCCTTAAAATCCTTCTTTACCTCCATTAGCCCCATCTTGTGAAGCTCCTCTTTGACCTTTTCCTCAGGATATCCCTCCGATATCTCTACCGCCAGCGCGAGATTCTTCACAAGACCGCAGTTCGGTCCTTCAGGTGTTTCATTAGGGCAGAGTCTGCCCCAGTGCGTGGAATGTAAGTCTCTTGCCTCGAAGTGAGGCTGCGAGCGTGTGAGGGGTGAGGTAATGCGGCGCAGATGGCTGATTGTTGCAAGGTTGGATGTCCTATCAAGAAGCTGCGAAACGCCTGTTCTACCGCCGACCCAGTTTCCTGTGGCGAGGGCATGATGAATCCGCTGTGTAAAAACATCTGTTCTTATGCACGGCTTTATTTTCAGATTTTCAAGCTTTTTGCCTCTTGCGTGCAGACGTTCAAGCTGATATTTCAAATCTTTGCACAATGCGATGAAAGCAACTCTGAACAAATCTTCCATCAAATCGCCAGCAAGCTTAAGGCGCTTGTTTGCATAATGGTCTTTATCATCTTCCTCCCTGTATCCGAGAGCAAGCTCAAGAACCGCCTGTCCCATTCTCGCAAGAAATATTGCCTTCTTTATTCTGTCGCTTGGTTCGCCGCCGAGATGCGGCAGGATATTTCTGTCGATGAGTGCCATTGCTCTTTCCCGCCTGTATTCCTTTGCCTGCCCACCTGCGACTTTTTTGCCAAAATACTCGAGTGCTTCTTCTTCATTTGTTACGCCGTATTCTTCCTGGCATGCCTCTATGTTGGCAAGCACGAAGACTTCTGTTTCGGGATATGAAACAATATTGTCCAAAATTTCCTGCGAGTCCATGCCCAGTGCGCGTAGAAGGATTATGAGCGGAACCTGCCCTGCAACTGTTGGCAGGGTGGTCATAAGCATTCCGTCCTTCTTCTTTTCCACAACAATTATTGAGCGGTAACCTTCTTTCTGGGAAAATACTTTTGCGGTTTCTATATCATATCCGTATCTTGAGTTTTTCTCTATAAGCACCCTGTTTGGCGCAAGGTCTTCAAGGGTGATGAGAACTCTTTCTGTCCCATTGCTTATGAAGTGCGCTCCGGGGTCGAGAGGATCTTCGCCCATCTCTATCAGTTTGTTGTTGTACTCTTCGTCAGAAAGGGGTCTTCCCGCCTCTTCTTCTAGAACCTCTCTCGATATGTTGCACTTCTTTGACTTTACCATTATGGGCAGATAGCCAATTCTAACTTCCTCGGGCTCATAGGGTATCCCGTTTATCTCGGGGATGAACTCCACGTACACGGGTGCTTCGTATGTCAAATCTCTCAGCCTGGCTTCCATCGGCGTAAGAAAATGCTCATCTCCAGTTGCTTCCCTCACAATGGGCCTTCCGATTCTTATCTTCCCGACTTTTATTCTATATCCTTCTATCTCTGTATGGATATATCCTCTCTCAAGATTTTCTCCCTCACCTATGCGTGTGCTGTCCATGATTTCCTGCAGTCTCCTGTCAAGGAAATCGTTGTATGACGCAATGTGGTGATTTGCTATTGTACGCTCTCTATAAAAGGCATCTAACACCTCCCTCATTTTTATCTCTCCTCTGAATTTAAATCTCCAAGATTACCGATATCTGACCCGACCACAAGGCGGTAGGCAATACTCTCTCCTGCGGTAGGGCTTTTCCTTATTATTTTCACTATGTCCCCTTCACGAGCTCCTATTGCCCTTGATACAGGGTCTGTGACAAGCATCTTCGGCAAATCTCCCTTTTTTATACCATACGTAGAAAGCAGCTTCTTTACTTCACTTCGAGAAAGTATCCTATAGTATGGAACAAGCTCGTGCTTCAATATATTGAAATTCATTTTTTATCCTCCATTATATATTTCCCTATTTTAACTTTTCGGTAGATACGGGCCTGAGGGGATTTTCTATTGGTGGCCCATTGCCAGCCAAATTTCGAACCCCTGGCCACCTGGTTAAAAGCCAGATGCTCTACCTAGCTGAGCTACAGGCCCCTATCTTTACACCCCGTGATGACTTTACCCCTAATGAGGGTGTTATATATATACTTTTGCAAGGCATTTGCATTGGTTTTTCTTCGGGCGGAAAGGCATGCTAAGCTAATTTTTAATACAGTGCAAAAGGTAATCCCAAATTGGCATCACGGAAACTAATCTCCTTCTCCTACAACAACCACCCGGTTCTGACGGAATGCTTTGACTTCGCGTATGTCCGGTACATCGATTTTTACCTTCTTTTTTTTCTATGATAATTCGATAATAATCAGTGTTCTGAAGCTGAGGTTTGTCCATCAGACAAGGCCATACTATATCTCGAATATATTTTGAAGAGTGAAAGCCATCCTTATAAGGAGAGAGACCCAGACGCCTGAATAGTATTACCCCTTGAAAAATATTTTAAAGAGATTTATAAAGTCTCTTCACTCTTTCCTCCCCGCCCAACTCTTTTATTATTTTTGCCACGGCGTCCGGCACAAGGTTTTGCCATTCCTTTCCTTCCGCCATCCTGCGTCTTATTTCTGTGCCAGAATATTTTTCCCTTTCGAATAGAGGGGTTCCTTCAACACCAAAACCGTCTTTTTCAAATATTTCCTTGATGGTTGGATTGTTTGAAAGAACAATGTCAAATTTGGGGGATAAATCTGCAACGTGGCTGGCATATACGCCGTAGCGATTTATGTCTGGCACAGGAATGATGTAGTAATCGCGGATTTTTATCTCAGCCAGCGCTCTGTGTATCATGAGATATCTCTCTCCGGCAGTAAATGGGTTATGCGGGGTGTAGCTATCATATGCAGAACCCACGGCTATGATTACTTCTCCGTATTTGTCTATTGCGTATTTCACAAGCTCTGCATGACCGTTATGGAAGGGCTGGAATCTTCCTATAAGGAGGGCGCGCATGGTATAATATATCATTCGGGCATAAAAAACATTGGGTAAAATTTTTTAACAGCAGCGGCATTCCATACCTAAGCCGGCGTAGCTTAGCGGAAGAGCGGCTGACTTGTAACCCTTTTCCATGCTTCGCCTGCAAAAGCGTTAACGGAAAAGGATGCAGGAAATCAGCAGGTCGAGGGTTCAAATCCCTTCGCCGGCTTCATGTTTAATTTCATTGCATAAAGGATAGCAAAAGCTATTGCATCCCTTAGAAATGTTTATAAAAAAATCAGTGATGGTATACTATGAAGAAAGAAGCCATTTTTATCGCACTGCTTTTGTTAATAACTGTAATTCCGGTCTATCAGCAGAGCGAAGGCGTAACCGTCACGCACTCCAAACAGGAGGGGCTCATCAACATCACTGCCCAGGAGGCATGGGAAATGCTAAACAATGAGGATGACGGCATCCAAATTCCGGTGGACGTAAGAACATTACAAGAATATTTCGATGAAAGAATATCCTCTCCGCATTCATACGACAAGCCGGTGCTATATCCCTTGCAACTGCTGGAAATGCCGCTATTCGCAAATTTATTCGTTAAACTATTCCACGGAAAGGAAGTGATTCTGTATTGTCGGACCGCCCGCCGCAGCGGTATTGCCGGGAATATTATCCTGGAGGGTGGGTACGACGGAACATTGTATAACATGATTGGAGGCATCGTTGCCTGGAAAGATGCAGGATTGCCAACCGTGAAAGGATTTGGATTCGGGTCATAGTTTTTTGCTCCGGTGATTCTTTGATGACGGCTTATCCCTGCGTTTATTTTAAATAATCCATCCGATATTCAGTCTGGATAAAATGAAAGTATCTGATTTGAAAGCTAACAGCAATGTGGACGAGATTGTTTTGAAAATAATTGAGAAAAAGGAGCCGCGTGAGATAACAAAGAGGTTCGGCGGCACAGCCAGGGTGTGCGATTTGGTGGGTGAAGATGAAGACGGCAATACAGTGCAGATCACTCTCTGGAATGATGAGATAGAAAAAGTAGATGTGAATGAAGTGGTGAAAATAAAAGACGGATGGGTAAAGGAATGGAATAACCAGCTCCAGATATCAACCGGGAGGAGCGGCAGAATAGAGAAAGTAGAATAATCAAGTTTTAGATTCTAATTTTTCTATAATTCCGCTTTTCATCAAAAATTTGCATAACCTGCAGATTTCCTTTTCCGCCGGAATTCCCCCTACGATATTCTCTACGGATTTTTTGAATTCCTCTTTTCCTATACCATCAAAATCCACATTCCCTCTTTTTCCGGAAATGTATTGAGAGATGGCCGCATTTGTAACCCCGAGAAGCTTGGCAGCATCTTTTTGTTGCATCTCGTATTCGTTTACCATTATTGATGACATCTCTCTTCTGATTGCTGGAAGAAGATACCAGGTTACAATCTCGCAGGGAACTTTTCCGCCCATAACTAACTAATAAGGAGAGGTATATTTAGCATTAACTATCGTTAAACAATGTTGAATGAATTCCATGCATGCCAAATATCATTCCAAAATTTTTTATTTGATGAGTACATACTTCTCCCATGGAAGAAATTCTTTCTCTCTCCCCAAAGCAACTAAAGGAGGAGCTGGGAAAAGCCGAAGAGAAATACCAGCAATTAAAAGAAAAGAGGAACGAGTTGAACAGAATCGCAAAGATGCTGCGCGAGGAGAGAGACCTTTTGAATCAGGAGAAAAAGAAACTGCTGGAAGAAATGGACAACGTAAAGAAAATGAGAGATGCCCTCGTGAAGGAAATGAAGGAGCACAAAAAGAAGCGCTCCGAATACCAGGCACAGGGAAAATCCCTCATACAGGCAAAGAGAAAGCAGAAAAGCATGTACCAGGGCAACATATTTTTAAAGGCGAAAGAGCTGAAACTCGAGATAAGAAAGCTTGAGTACGAACAGGAAACAATGCCGATGAAGCCGAAAGAGGAAGACAGGATAATAAAGGAAATAAAGGAGAAGAGGAGGGAGTACGAACGACTTATGAAAGAAGTGGAGAAGCAGAAGAAAGTCGAGGTTGATTTAACAGACCTTGACAAATCCATAGATGAGCTTTTCAGCATGGCGGACAAGGAACATGAGATGGTTGTGAAATATTATCAGGAGAGCCAGCAGTATCATGAAAAGTATGTAAAACTGGTGGAGGAGGTTTCAAAGTTGATAAAGGAGATAAACGAAAAGCATAAGGAGTACGTGGAAACAAAGAAGAAGGCCGATGAGATTCACAAAAAGGCAGTTGGGATGCTGGGCAAGGTCATTGCCATAAAGGAAGAGAGGAAGAACAGATACAAGAAAGCAAAGGATTTGATAAAGGAACAAAACGTCAAGGCAAGGAAACTCCTGGAAGAGGAAGATGAGATAATTGAAAAGCACATCGAAGAGTTGAAAAAGAAAGGGAAAATATCCATAGGGGTGTAAATTCAAAATGCCAGCCATCATTCTTATAGGGCTCCAGTGGGGAGACGAAGGAAAAGGGAAAATAACGGATTTTTATGCAAGCCGTGCTGACTGCGTTGCCCGCTTCCAGGGCGGAAATAACGCAGGACATACGGTTATCGTAAATGGAAAAAAGTATAAATTTCATTTAATGCCCTCTGGAGTTATACGGGGAAAGGAGGTGGTCATAGGCAATGGCGTTGTTCTGGACCCTTCGGTGCTGCTGGAAGAGATAGATATGCTCAGAAGGGAAGGAATTGAGCCCTCTCTACGCATAAGCGACAGAACAAACGTTATAATGCCGTACCATCGCATTCTTGACGGTGCCGAAGAAAACCTGCTGGGAGACAAAAAGATAGGAACAACCGGCAGAGGCATAGGACCATGCTACGCAGACAAAATTTCCCGCTTCGGGATAAGAATGGGTGATTTGATAGACGAGCAAGCATTGAGGGAAAAGCTGGAGAGAGTCGTGCCCATAAAACAGGCAATGATAGATGCATTTAATGCGGGAGAAAAACTCAATGCAGAAAAAATTTTCAGGGAATATGCTGAATACGGCAGAAGACTGAAAAAATATGTTACAGACACAACATTGTATGTAAATTCGCTTCTGGATGAGGACAAAACCGTTCTTTTTGAAGGGGCACAGGGATGCATGCTCGACATCGACTTCGGAACATATCCTTACACAACATCATCCCATCCTGTTGCAGGGGGCGCCTCCATCGGCACAGGCGTGGGGCCAAAGAGGTTCGATAAAGTCGTCGGGGTGCTGAAAGCATACACTACAAGAGTCGGAGAAGGGCCGATGCCCACAGAACTGAAGGACGCAGTAGGCGACCATCTTGTTGAGAAGGGAAAGGAATACGGCACCACAACAGGAAGAAAAAGGAGATGCGGATGGCTCGACCTTGTTGCTGCCAGATATGCATGCAGGATAAATTATGTTGACGAAATCGCTATAACAAAGCTTGATGTCCTGGACGGGCTCAAAAAGGTGAAGTTGTGCAAGATCTATGAATGCGACGGAGAAGAAATTGACAATTTTCCGTCGTCTCTGGCAATACTATCAAGATGCAAGCCCGTATATGAGGAAATGGACGGATGGGAGAAAACAGAAGGAATTAAAAATTATGATGAACTCCCGGAACAGGCAAAGGATTATTTGAATGCCATATCAGAATGGCTGGATGTACCGATAAACATAATCTCAACAGGCCCGTCAAGAGAAGAGACAATAATGTAACCTCAGAGACCGAGCTCGTTGCTTATTCTTTTCATTGCTTCCAGCGATAGTTCTAAAAACTCTTCAAGCGGCATGCCAATCTCCTCGCACATCTCTATCCGCCCTCTTTCAACCCTTCTTGCAAATGATTTGTCTTTGAATTTATTTATGAGAGAGCTGACCTTCACCTCTTCCAGCTTTTTTCCCGGCATCACAAGAGCAGTAGCAACAACAAGCCCAGAAGCAGCATCTGCAGCAATCAATGCCTTGTCAATCAAACTCTCTGCTTTTACCCCTGTAAGCTCATTATGTGCTTTTATTGCATGAAGTGCTTCCTCCGGCAGCTTCCCTTCAAGCATTTTTGCAGAGATAAGTCCGTGCTCATTCATATCCGACTTTTTGTAATCTATGTCATGGAGCCATCCTGTAAACTTCCACAACTTTTTGTCCTCTCCGAATCTCTCAGCCAGTTTTTCCATTATGGCCCCGACAGCCAGCATGTGCTTTCTCAAATTTTCCATATCAACCTGCTCGAGCATTTCCATTGCTTCTTCGTCAGATATCATGAACGATAAATTAGCTCTGCATTTAAAAGTTTCATGATTACATTGCAAAACATAACAGCCGCAGATAAATGAAAATGAAGTAGACAGCAAGTTTGGGCGTATAATCTGCTTTGAATATCCCTAAATTGTCATTCCAGTTGGAAATGTTTGTCCCGGAATCCTTCAGCTCATATATCATAACTCTCTCTATTCCCATGCTTTTCATTTTAATCAAACCAGAGATTATGTATATCGCCTGCCCGAACTGGCTGTAGCCGTCCTCACACGTGGATGCCCCGAATTCGGTCACCCACAACGGCTTGGTTTCGTTATATTTCTTCAGCGTTTCCTCCATATAGGAGTATCTCTGTGACAAAGTATTTCCATAAACGTGAAAAGCATAAACGTCAACATACTCTCCTCCTCCGAGTTCCAAGAATTCTTCAAGAAAATGAGGGTTGTAGCCCCCCACACCAGG